>SXGQ01674062.1_pt1 | contig 20051 bp, 13 predicted proteins | sample 3178371 | NCBI WGS metagenome assembly SXGQ01 (sample SAMN11356859, study PRJNA531348) | freshwater metagenome | isolation source: freshwater sample F1-20 | place: China: Fuxian Lake, Yuxi | collected 2017-12-25 | reverse complement strand
CCCGGGGTTGCCGAGGCGGAAGCCTCAGAGGATGACGCGAGGCACGCGGCCGAAGGCGGCTCCGATCGCCGCTGAGCCTTCGCGGCGGATTCCCCAGCGCGGCTCCGCCGCAACCAACGTAACGTACAGGCAACGCTGCGCCGGAGGGGCGACTGAAAACGGGAGCGAGAGGGGAAAAATGGCGGAATGAGTTCCCGACGATCCGAGGGAGCCCGCCTGAGGCGGGTAAACACCCTCGGCTACATCGCACGCGTTTCTTAACGAAAGGCGGTTCAGCCTTTCCGGACGAAAGGCATCCCGTGTAGCCGCGGCCGTCCGCCGCGGACCATGCGGAGGAAGGCACCGCCGAAGGCTATTCGGCAGCCCGCGGGTTTTTTAACCACGCATGCACACGGATGCACACGGATGATGCGGCGAGCGGGAAGCGCCGCGGAATCGCCTCGCGTTGGGTAACCACGAATGGACACGAAGGGGCACGAATGGGACGGCCGCCTTCGGCGGCCGTTTTGAAGTTGAGGGTTGCAGTTGAAGTCTAAGCGAGGACACGCGTTCGTCCCCCCCCCCCCGAGGGGCGAGTGAAAACGGGAGTGAGAGAGGGGGAAGTTGGCGGAAGAAGTTTCCGACGATCCGAGGGAACCTGCCTGAGGCGGGTAAACACCCCGGCTACATCGCACGTGTTTCTTCACGAAATGCGTTCGGCCTTTCCGGTCGAAAGGCATCCCGTGTAGCCGCGGCCGTCCGCCGCGGACCATGCCGCTTGCGTGACGGCCGAAGGCGGTTCCGAACGCAGCGAAATGGAGTCGCGGATTTTCCAGATGGCGCGGATGAATGCGGCGCTGGCTGGAGCGGGCGGAATCGTGCGGAAAAACACGCTCACGGAATGGCAGCGCAGACCCCGCAAATGAGTTCGAAGAGGGATGGGCCGAGAACCCGGTCCGGACCGAGGGCGTGAATACGCGGGCGGATGCATATTCTATCCGGCGGTGGCTTCGGCGCTCGGGTTTTCGGAATAAGCGGCGGGCTTGCGCGTGCGTCCGGCTCCGTGACAGTGGCGGACATGATCCGGCGTCTCTCCTGCGGCCTCGCCTTGCTGCTCCTCGTCCAGGTCTCCGCCGCGGCGCCCTTGCCGGCCGGCCCCGGCCGCACCGAGCTGCCTGACCCCGGCGAACCCATCACGTTGTTCACCTACAAGCCGCCGACTTACCGCGGCGGACCATTGCTGATCGTATGCCACGGCGTGCAGCGCAACGCGGAGGACTACCGTAATTTCGCGATCACGCTGGCGGAGCGCTTTGGCGCGCTCGTGGTCGCCCCGCTTTTTGACAAGGAGCGCTTCCCCCTCGCTCGTTACCAGCGGGGCGGCTTGGTCGGCGCCGATGGCAAGGTGCAGCCGGCGGAACGATGGACCTATTCGCTCATTCCGCGGATTGTGGCGCGCGTGCGGGAACTGGAGGGTAAGCCGGACCTCCCGTATTATCTCATCGGGCACTCCGCCGGCGGGCAGTTCCTGGTGCGGCTGGCGGCATTCATGCCGGGAGCAGCGGAGCGGATCATCGCGGCCAACACCGGCTCGCATCTTTTCCCCACCCGGGAGGCCGACTTCGGCTACGGCTTCGGCGGGCTGCCCCCGGAACTGTCGGATGACGGCGTGATCCGCCGCTACCTCGCGGCGCCGCTCACGTTATTCCAGGGAACGGGGGATGTCATCGCTGACCCCAGTATGGACGCCTCGCCGCCCGCGATGCGGCAGGGGCCCAATCGCCTGGCGCGCGGCCGCGCCGTGTTCGCAGCCGCCCAAGCGCTCGCGAAAGAAAAAGGCTGGGTGTGCAACTGGCGCCTTGTGGAGACCCAAGGCGTCGCGCACGAGGCCGCGTTCATGTTCTCCGCCCCGGAGGCGGGCGACGCGATTTTCGGCAAGTGACCGGAAACCCGTTGGTCGATCGGAAGGCGCATCCGCGCCGCCCTATTTTTCGGGGGTGGCCGGATTGGAGGTGACTGGCGCGCCGGACGAGGGGTCCGCGGCGGGGGCGCTGTTCCGGAACTCGATTTCCCAACGGGAGAGTCCGTGGATGAAGAATCGGGCGACCCGCCCGGCAAGGGTATCGGAGCCTTCCCGATCCAACCCGATCACCTGCGGGTAAAACTCCGTGGGCCCCGGCAGGTCGGCGACATCGAGCAGCTTGACCGGCGTCGTCCAAGAGCCCGGGTCCGAGAGGTCGCGGATGAACGCCACGTAGATGCCATCCTGTGCCCAGCCCGGTGCTCCGCTGGTGCGATTCAGTAGCACCACATGGCGCCGCAGATGGGTGTTCCAGTGGACGGAGGGGCCCCAGAACGAGTCCGGCTCGCGTGACCGCCACGAGCGGCCCGCGGGTAGCACCGCCGAAACCTTTCCGCCCAGACCGGGCTCCTCCCACTCGCCGTCGAAGTATTTGCGCACCTTGCCCGCAGGTTCGAAGCGGTCCTCGTAGGCCAGGCGTGCCATCACCACTCCCTGACGTCGTGGAGGACCGCCGTAGTTGGTGAAGAGAAAGTAGAAGAACTTAGCCTCACGATCGAGGATCACTGAGAAGTCGCCGTGCCCCCCCGTGAAATAGCCATTCTGGGCATCGTCATCGAGTGGGTCGCCCGAAGTGAGGATGAACCCCAGGTCGGTGAACGTGCGCCCGCCGTCGTCGGAGATCGCCGCGCCGATGCTCGGCGCGGTCAGGAGCGAATCCTCGTACATGCCCCACGGCTCGTGGTGATACCATGCCAGGATCGCGCCCGACGGATCGACCCACGCGCCCTCGAACCAGACGGTTTTGTCCTGCAGGTTGGTGAAGCGGATTTCGTGGGTCTCCCATTCGTCTCCGGTCGCGCCCGCGTAGCTCACTTTCGGGGTGGCGCCGTTGGAGGTGAACACCACCAACCGCCCGGCGTGCCATACGACCGCCGAGTTTCCATCCGTCGGCGCTGGCAGCCGCCATTCGTCAGCGGGCCGCAGGCGAACCTCTTGGGCAGGAACAACTGCGGCTGCTATCAGAGCCGTTAGGAGCGCAAAGGAAAGTCGGAGGGCGGGCATTCCTGACGCTACAGTCAGGAATCCATGCCCAAAAGCAAGGAGCCCGAATACCCTGATTTTGTCCGTCAGAAACCCGGCCGATGGCCTCGGAGGTCCGCGGCCCTCGCAGGGAGAGCCGGGCGCGCCTCGGAGTTGGGGTTCAGAACCTTCCGCTCACCCCGGCGGTGATGGTGGTGCCGGGGATGTACATCTGGGCCATCTGGTCGGGGATGCCGCGGTACCAGCGTTGGCCCTCGTTGAAGACATTTTGGACATCGAGCGTGAAGCCGACCGATGGTCGCCATTGGTAGGCCACACCGGCATTCACCACGGTGCGGGCCTCGGTGTACAGGTTGGCCCCGGAGCCGACCGCGGTGAAGTTGCGAATGTAGTCGCCGACGCGGTTCGCCGTCGCCCGCGCGCTGAACCCGCGGTGGCGCCAGCCTAGGCTGATGTTGCCGGAGCGCGGGATGAAGCCCGGCACCTGGCCAGTCGTGCGCTGCACGCTGCCGCCGAAATCGCCGCTGGTGTCGAGCAACGTGTAGTTCACCGAGAGCGACAGCCCCTTCAGCAGGCCGGGCAGGAAGGTGAATTGCTGGAGGTAGCTGAATTCCCAGCCGCGGATCTCGGCGGTCCCGAGGTTGGCCTGCGTGAGGATCGTGTAGCCCGCGTACTCGCCGCCGTAGCCGTTGTCGCCGCCGGTGCCGACGATGCCGTTCTGGATGCCGCTCACGAAGTAGTCGCGGATCGTCTTGCGGAACCAGCCGGCGGAAAGGTTGCCGACGGGCTCGAAGTAATACTCGAGCGTGGCGTCCCAGTTCTCGGCGGTCTGCGGCCGCAGGTAGGGGTTCGGCACAGTGAGCGTGCGGGCCGTGTCGTTCGCGGTCTCGCTGGGGTAGAACCCGCTGAGCGGCGGGCGGCCGAAGCTGTTGGACCAGGAGAGCCGCGCCTTGAGGTTCGGCCGCAGGTCCTGCGTCAGGTGCACGCTCGGGAAGGACTTGGTGTAGCTGCCCTTCAACTCGCGGCGGTTGGCGGCGTAGTCCCGTTGCGCGGCGCCGAGGGGGTCCGTCAGTTGCTGGGCGGTCGTGGACGGCACGCGCGAACGCACCCAGCCCCAGCTCTCATCGTCGGTCTTCTCGGTGCGCACGCCGGCGAGGAGGCCGGTGCGGCCGACGGCACCCTGCGCCATGACGTAGCCGGCCGTCACGGTCTCGGCAGCCCCGCGCGTGTTGGTGAACTTCTGCTGCTCGGCGAAATAGCGGTCCTCGGTCCAGAGCGCGGCGTCGAGCGGCGTGCGGCCGCGCGCGATGGCGTTGGCGCTCCAGGCGGGGATCCTGAGCCCGGTCTTGAGATCGCCGTGGGTGAGAATCGAGGGGTCGGTTGGCAGCTGGCCGGCGTGCTGGCCGGTGAAGTTGTAGCGGCGGGACTTGCTGCGGTCCTCGACTTTTTCCAGGCGCCAGCGGGCGCCGGTCCTGAGGGAAAGCTTCATCGCGACGGGCACCTGGTACTTGAGGTTGGCCCGCACTTCCCGCGGGTCGTGAAAGGCCTTGGTGTCGGCGAAATTGTAGCTGTTGGGCCGGTAGCTGGCCGCCAGCCGCAAGTCGGGGCCGGCGGTCTGGATGAAGCGCGGGAAAAGGTCCGACTGCGTGCGGTCGAGGATCCAGCCGACCGGCGAGAGGTTGCGGTTGACGAGCACGCCGCCGTCGCCGCCGCCGCCGTTGATGCGGTCGAGGCTGAGCGCCCAGCCGTAGTCGGCCTCCAGCCCGCCCCACTTGTGCTCGACGTTGAGGTCGATGTGACGCTGGCGGTGGAAGAAATTCGACATCTGCGAGGTGATATCGACGTTCGACCCGGCGACGGCGCGCACCTCGGTGAGGCGGTTGGTGAAGCCTGGCACGATGCCGGTGGCGGGACCGGGCACGACGGTGGCGGAGCCCGTGTAGGCGCGGAAGCCGTACCGGAGCCGGAAACGCTCGAAGGCGTCGTTGTAGATGGTGTTGAGGGAGACCTTGGTGGAGTCGGAAACGCGGAAATCGAACTTCGCGTTCACGCTCGATTGCTTGCGGTTGTTGTAATTGTCCTCCGTCCCGTAGTCCCAGAGGTAGGCGGGCTGGCTCGCGGTGGTCTGGAAATTCCGGCTCGTGCCGAAGGTGCCGACGGCCTGCTCGCTGTAGAAAAGATTCACCGAGACGCCGAGGTTGCGCTCCCCGCCGAGGACCCCGAAGACCTCCTGCCAGGCGACGTTGAGGAGGGGATGGGCGCGGTGGCGCTCGCGCATCGGGATCTGTTCGGTGAACGACGGGGCGACGCGGGTGGAAAGATTGAAGGTCACCCGGCGCTTCTCCTTCAGGTTGAGCGGCGAGCGGCTCTTCAGGTTGATGGTGCCGCCGAGGGAGTCGGCGCCCTTGTCGGGCGTGTGCCCCTTGGTGAGCTCGAGGCTCTCGAACATAGAACCGGTGATGGTGTGGATACGGGTGGCGCGCGCCGCGCCGCCCTGGCTGCCGAGGAGGGCGCCGTCGACCGTGATGGTGTTCAGGTTGGCGGCGACGCCCCGGATGTTCATCCCGTTGTAATTGCCCTCGTCGTTCACGGTGCCGGCCACGCCCGGCAGCAGGACAGCGAGTTCGCTGGCGTTCATGTTCGGCAGGTTCCCGTAGGCGTCGATGGCCACGATGTTCTTCACGTTGGGAGCGTTCTTCTGGGCGGTGAGCGCGAGCGCGTTGCCCTCGCGCTCGCCGGTGACCTTGAACGTGTCCAGCTGGTACACGCCGCTGCTGAGGTCGAAGTTGCGGGTGGCCGGGCGCCCGGTGGTGACCGTCACGTTGGCGCGCAGCGGATCGAGGCCGATGTACGAGGCGACCACCTCGTGCGTCCCGGCAGGCACCGCGGTGAGGCGGTACTGGCCGGTCGCGTCGGTCAGGGTCGAAAGCCCGAGCGCGGGGATCTCCACCCGCGCGCCCTCGAGCAGATTGCGGGTGACGGCGTTGCTCACGGCGCCGAGAACGGTGCCGCCCTGGGCCTCGGCCGCCGGCAGCATTCGCGGCGCGGCAACGGCCGCGAACAGCAGGGAAATTAACCAAAGACGCGCCGCGGCGCGCCGGACGGGAACGGTCGGGGAGTGCATGGGGTAGGAGGCTGCCGGCTTCCTGTGACGTCGCCCGCCGGGTGTCAAAGCCGGGGTGGGGACGGCAGGAATCACGCCCGGCCCGGAGTGAACCGCCGCCGGCGGGGCGGGAGCTACGCGGATCGAACCTAGAACTTCACGCTTACCGAAAGGTCGTACTGTGCGGGCATCACGTAGGAATAGCGGTAGACGTTGCGGCCGTCGGCCATCGTCGTGAACCCGGTCTTGCGGACGCCGCCGTTCTCGAGGTCGGTGAGGTTCCGCACGCCGGCGCGCACGCGCACCTGCTGGCCCCAGAGCTTCTGGTCGCGCATCGCGTAGGCGTTCACGAGGTGCGTGCTGCCGCCGGTCATCTGCTGGCCGGCGGGCAGGCCGAAGAGGTAGTCGTCGCGCCAGACACCGTTCACGCCGACGCGCACGCCCCGGAGCAACGCGGAGTCGCGGGAAAACCCGTAATCGGCCACCCAGCTGGCGGACCACGGGGCGGCGCGGGCGCCGGTGGCGCGGTCGGCGACGTCCAGCGTGTCGAGGAGGAGCTTCGCGTCGGACAGCAGCGCCGGGCTCTCGTTGCCGCGTTTCACGGCGGCATCGTAGTAGCCACGGAACGACGACAGGTCGGGCTGGCTGAAGACATCGGCGTAGCCGACGGTGAAGCGGAGCTGGAGTCCGCGCGTCGGCTTCAGGGTGAGCGTGAGGTCGGCGCCCTTTGACTTCTCGGTCGCGGTGTAATTGCGCGCGGCGCTCGCGGTGCCGGGCTCGCGGTACTTGTAGCGCGGGTCGCCGGGCAGCACGTCGTTGGGGTTCATCAGGTCCTCCGTCTGCGTGTCGGTGAACGGGATGATGTTGTTCCACGAGCGAACGACGTTCTGCCGGTCGATCTCGAAGAGGCCGAAGCTGAAGGCGAGGCGGTCGCTCCAGAGGTTGCCCTTCAGTCCGATTTCCTTCGTGACGCCGGAGATGGGCCCGATCGTCACGCGGTCGTACGTGCGGGCGTCCTGGAAGCGGAAGGATTCGGAGTAGATCGCGTAGAGGTTGATGTCCTTGTTCAGCGCGACGGTGAGTCCGCCGGAGTAGGTCGTCTGCGCCTGACGCAGGGCGCGGTTCTGGACGTATTCGCCGGGTAGGGCGTCGGCGCGGTTGGGGGGCTGGATGTCCTCGGACCAACGACCCTCCTTGCGGGTGGCCACGTAGTCCCACGTGCGACCCCAGTCGGTGCGCGCGCCGGCCAACGATTGCACCCGTCCCTTGAAGTAACGCCCGGTGGCGGAAATGGAGGTCGAGTAGGTCTGGCGCCACGCGGTGCCGTCGGCAGCGGAGGTGCCGGAGGCGAAATAGCGCAGCGGGACCATGTTCACGGCTGAGGTCGTGGGCAGGCCGTCCTTCTGGAGCCGGTCGAACACGGCGCGGGAATAGAACTGCGGATCGTCCATGTACAGGCGCAGGACGAGGCGGTCGTTGGTGGTGTTGATCGCGCTGGCGGTGCCGGCGAGGGCGGGGGCGATATTGAAGTACTGCCAGCGCAGGTTGAGGGTTTGGTCCTCGCGGTACTCCGCGCCGGCCACAAACAGCTGCTCCATCCAGCGGAGGCGGTCGAACTTGTACACGGCCGATCCGCGGAAGGAGTGGACGTCGTTGCGGAACCACGTCCGGTCGCCGCGGCTGTCGATGTAGGGGCGGCCGTTGACGTCGACGCTGATGGTCTGGTCGAACGCGTTGTCGTTCCGCTCCTCCTGCTGGGTCTGGTAGTTGTAGGCGAGCTCGGTGCTGACGGGGCCGAACTGTTGCTCCAAGGTGGCCGACCACGTGCGGAACGGGCGGCTGTGGTTGTCGAAGGAACCGCGGATGTTGTAGTGCTTGGGGAAGCCGTTGATGCGCTTTGTGCCCACGAGGGCGCCCGCGGCGTTGAGCATCTTGACGTCGAAGAAGCCGCCCTCGAGCAAGGAGGGGGAACCGCCCGATGGATTAAGGGAAGAGGTGCGATCGGCGACCGGCAGGGTAGTGGAGATGATCCACTCGCGATCGGACGTGTAATAGTTCCCGGCGACGCCAAAGGCCCGGCTGCGCGCGGAGGACTCGCGCACCCAGATGCCGGCGAAGCCCCGTACGTTCTCGTAGGCGCCCTGTTCGAACTCGAGGCGGATACCGGTGCGCCGGAACGGTTGCCACGCGAGGGCAACCGTGTCGCCGGAGAAACGATAGTCCGAGGCGTCCTGGAACGTGCGCTGGAGGCGCCGCACCGCGTTGAGGCGCAGAGCGAGGTTGGGGCGGATCTTCCGGTTGACGTCGAACTGGTAGCGGTAAGCGCCCTCGCTGTTGTACTGGGCGTAAACCTCGCCGAAGTTGCGGAGCAGGGGGCGCTTCGTGAAGACGGCGCCTTGGCCGCCGGGCTCGACCTCGCCGAAGATCAGGGAGTTGGAGCCCTTGCCGAAGTCGATGCGCTCGACGTTGTAGGTGTCGCTTGGGATGTACCAGCGGAAGTAATTCCGGCTGACATTGTTCGTCTGCGCCAGGCCGCGGAAGGAGAAGTTACCCTTGTGGTTGTCGTTCTCCATGATCGGCAGCGCGTAGACGTTGGCGACGAAGAGCGCGACGTCGTCAGCCGAATCGAGCCCGAGGTCCTCCATGAAGTCGCGCGTGATGGCGTCGATGTTAACCGGGACATCCTTCAGCGCCTGCTTGGTGCGGTTGGCGGAGAGCGTGTCATTGGCCGACCAACCGGTATCGCGCTCCGTGGCGATGATGAACGGGGAAAGCTCCACCGGTTGATCGCGCGGCGGTGCCGCGGCGGCGGGTGCGGTCTGGGCGAAGATGGGTCCGGTCAAGGCGCCAAGGACCACCGCGAGGTGCGGCAGCGGACGACGGACAGAATGCAGGAGCGTGGGGCGCGACAGGTAGTTCATGGGAACGGTGTTCGGTTACTCAATGGCTCTCGGGCGGCTTGGCAAACCCGCCGCGGCGGCGTCGCCGGGCGGCTCCGCCCGTGCCTCAGGGTTTCACGTCGACGATCACACGGCGGTAGCGCGTGAGGCGCGGCGCGCCGTGGTCGGTCACGGCGAGGAGGATGTGCAGGGTGCCGTTGCGCAGCACCCGCTTGACCGGCACTTCGAACCACGCCTTCGGCCGGTCGTGATCGTTGATGACGACCGGCTGCCCGGTCCGTGCGGAGGAGGTCGTGAATGTGCCGGCCTCCCCGTAGCAGAACCATTCGTAGGAGAGCGCGTCGCCGTCGGAATCGAAGGAGCCGTCGGCGCTCAGCTCCACGCGGGCCCCGGGTTTGGCTTCTAACCGATCCGCGTGTCCTTGGCGGACGATCGGCGGATGGTTCGCCTCATTCCTCGGTTTCACGGTCCAGTCCATCCGCGACGCGAAATCGTTCTGGCACGCGACGCGCCAGCGCCAGATGGTCGCGTGATTGGTGTCGTGCCAGTTGCCGTCGACGCCGAGGACCTCGTCTTGCGCGTCGGTCCAGAACGGCCGCGTTTCGGGCGCAGCGAACCACTTGCGCGTGCGGGGCGTGTAGAGTTCGTAGCGTCCGCCCCAGCCGCCCCAATCCGGACGCTCGGGGTCGGCGAGGCCGTTGGCGATGAGGTTCAGGAAACTCGGGGTGTCGCCTTCCATGAGGTACTCGATGCGCGGGTACTTCGCGCCCAGTGGACCCTTGGCGCGGACGTGCCGGTCGAGCCAGGGATTATCGACGAGGGAGAAGTCCGCGCCCGTGAACCGTCCGTGGAAGCGGTCGCCGCCGATACCGCTCCACGTCGCCGCGTGGTAGGCGCCGCCCGCGTGGAGGCCCGGGCTGGCGATGTAGAAAAGCCCGGGAAACTCCCGGCGAAGCCAGGGGCCGGAGTCATCCTGATCCGAAATCGTGTAGACCCGCAGCCGGGGCACGAGGCGGGCGAGTTCCGCGGGAGGACGGGTCGCGCGGATTTTCCATAACGCCTGGGCGAGGACATTCGGGCCGCCCCACACGCAGACCCAAAGCGGGCGGGGATCGGCGCGGTTCGCGGCCGCGATGATCAGCTCCGACCCGGTGGAGTCCTTGCCGATGCCGACGGCATTCATGCCGAATTCCGGCCGGCCCTCGGCCACGACGCCCTGCAGGTCGGCCTCGGGCGGAAACCCCCGCTCGTGCAACTCGAGATTGTCCCGCACCCGGCCGTAGGCGGCCACGATCTCCCGGATACGCCAGGCGGCGGTGCGTTCGGGTTGGTGCACCGAGGTGGTCGCGACGAGGCCCTCGGTGTCCCAGTGGTTGGAATAGACGAGGAACCGCACGAGGGACATCGCGTCATCGGGCTCGTTCTCGATGTCGGTGAGAACGATCACGCGCGGCTTGGGAGCAGTGGCGGGCGGGGTTGTTTCCGCGGAGCGCCCGGAAACGACGACGAGGGTCAGAACAAGGAGGGTGCGGAGCATGAGCATCCTGGAGCGAGGGAGGCGACCGGGCGGCGCGGCCAACGAATGCGCCGGCGCGGGGCCCGAATCCGGGGAACTTATTTCCTCTTCGGCGGCGGAGGTGTCTTCCCTTGCGCGCTCACCACCTTCGGCTTCTCGATTTTCCGCGCGCCGGCGGGGAGACGGGAGGCGTCGAATGCCGCGGGCGCCGTGGTGGCGAGATCCTTGAGCAGAATGGACCTAACCTCGGTGCGGTGCGGCGCGCCGGCGTGGAGCTGGATGGCCAGCAGGCCCTCGAGGGAGCGGTTTTTCTCGTCGTGGTCGATGAACACCGACGTGACGCGGCCGTTGAGCCGGTGTTCTAGGCGATTGCCGCGCGCGATGACGGTGAACTCGTTCCACTGTGAAAGGTCCGCGGGCACGGGGAGTCGCTCGCCGACCTGCCAGCGCTGGCCGTCCGGAGCCATCACCACGTCCATGCCGTTGTAACCGAAGATGCCGCGGCCGCGCTCCTCGTAGGTCATCGCGGTGTGCACTTCGACCGGGTGCACGTCGCATTGGTATCCCGAGATCGTCCACGGGGTGATCTCGGGCCGGCGCCGGCTGCGGTACTGGACACCCGAGTTGTTGTCCCCGATGACGCGGATCGTCACGCGTAGCTCGAAATCGCGCAGCGTGCCGTTCCAGATCAGGAAGGAGTTGGTCGCCGGTTGGCCCGGCTCGCTCACGCCCACGATCACGCCGTCCACCACGCGCCACAGCGCGGGGTCGGCATCCCAACCCTGGAGATCCCGGCCGTTGAAGAGGGGCCGGAAGCCGTCCTCGGCGGCCGAGGCGGAGGCGGCGAACAGCAAGGCGAACAGCGGGGCGGCGAAGGGGTGTTTCATCGCGGCCCAGCCTCGCCATCGCCCGCTCCGGCGCAAGGCCGGGCGCTGGGCGGCTCAGACCACGGGCGGACGCCGGTCGTGCCAGTGAGTCGCCTGCTGGAAAGCGTGCGCGACCGCCAGCGCGCGGTCGTCGGCGAACCGCGCGGCGTGGAACGTGATCGCCGTGGCGTTGCGGCGCGGTGAGGCCGCCGGTTGGTCCTTCACCGGGGCGAACCCGGCGGGCACGCACACCGCCGGGTGGCCGGTCGCGTTGGTGAGCGAGAGGTGATCGCCGAGGGCGGGGGTGACCCACGCGTCAAGGCGGTGGCGCGAGAAAAGATCCTCGGTCTGGCGGATCAACCCGGTGCGAACGCGGTTGGCCTGGATGTACTCGACCGCTGGGATGAACCGCGACTCACGCATGGATTTCGCCCAATTGCTCGGGCGCGGCGCGAGGATGTCGTCGATTTCTCCCGATAGCGTGAGATCCGAAAAAGCCGCGGCGGCTTCCGCGCTGAGGATCGTGCTCACCACCCGCCCGGGGACCTTCGGCACCTCCACGGGCACGAGTTCCGCTCCGAGCCCGCGCAAAGTATCCAACGCCCCGCGATGCGCGTCCCGCCATTCGCCCTCCGCGGCGAACTGCGCCTCCACGAACCCCAACCTTCTCCCGCGGATCGGGGCGGCCGGACGCCAGTCGAACGGCGCGTCGACCGCGCTCGGGTCCGCCGGGTCCGCCCCGTGGATCGCGGCGAATATCAGCGCGCAGTCCTCCACGGTGCGCGCGATCGGGCCGATCTTGTCCATCGACCACGCCAGCGCCATCGCGCCTGCGCGGCTCACCCGGCCGTAGGTGGGACGCAGACCCGTGACCGCGTTGCGGGTGCAAGGAGAGACGATGGAACCCAGCGTTTCCGAGCCGATCGCGAACGGCACCAGGCCGGCCGCGACCGCGGCGCAGGAGCCCGCGGAGGATCCGGACGAGGGCAGCGCGATGTTCCAAGGGCACTTGGTGCGGCCGCCGAACCAGTCGGCGCCAAAGGCCAGCGCGCCGAGCGAGAGTTTGGCGACCAGCACGGCTCCCGCCGCGTCTAGGCGGCGCACCACCTCCGCGTCGGTATCGAAAGTCTGCTCCTGGAACGGCCGCGCTCCCCAGGTGGTCGGGTAACCGCGCACCGCGAGCAGGTCCTTGGCGCCCCACGGGACGCCGTGCAGGGGACCGCGCCACTTTCCCGCGCGCAACTCCGCGTCCGCGGCGTCGGCCTGCTGGAGCGCGCGGTCGGCGGTCAGCGTGACCACCGCCTCCAGCACCGGATCGAGTCGCCGCAGCCGTTCCAGGCAAAGCTCGGTGAGCTCTCGGGACGAAACCCGCCGCGAGCGAAGGAGCGAGGCCAGCGCCGTGACGGGCAGGAACGCTAGATCCCCGGGCGATGACGGGCGCTCCGCGGCGGGGGGTGTCCAGACCGCCGGGGTCCGGGCGCCGCTGGCGGCGGGTGCCGGAGCCGCGGCCGCGCGGAGATCCAGACCGAGGGCGGGGGGCACGGAGTTCGGGAGCGGATGCCGGCGGACGTCACGGTAGCCCGCGGCGCGTGTCGTGAGATCGCGGGCGAGCGGCGCGCGTTGATCCGCGGTGAACTCGACGGCGGCCACGCGCTCGGCCGCGGCGATGGTTGCAGGGGTGATCGCGGCGTCATCCCCTGGCGGCACCGCGGGCGCGTTCGCCGGTGCCGCGGCCCGAATCGGCGCGGAGGCGAGGGGCAGGGCGGCGCCAGCGGCGGCGCGGGTCAGAAAGCGGCGGCGGTTCATGGAAGTGGCCCCGAAGGGGTCAGGGCGTTGAATGTTAAGCCGAGTCCGGCTTTTCGAACCTTAACCTCCAGGGTGGCCCGGGAGGGAAGTCCGGACCGCGGCGCCCGCCGCGGTTGGAGTTCGCGTTCAGAGGGTGTCGCGGAAGACCTGCAGCACGGACCAGCAGCCATGGGGGTCATCCTTGATGTCGGCGAAAAGGCGCGGGTTCTCCATGAAAGGGCTGTAGCCGGGCAGTTTCGCGAGATCGGGATCGTCGAGGTTGCGGAAGGCCATCGACCAGTCGCGGAAACGGCCCTCCGGGATGGAGCCTTCCATGACCACCGAGCAGGTCCGGTGCCGTTCGTCGCTGGCGATCTTCGCGTACAGCCCGCGCACCAGGTCCGAGTCGCCCTCGAGCACCTGCAGGAAGAGCCCGGCCTTGTAGAGCAGCATCCCGGTGATCCCGCTGCGGGAGTTTTTCTCGCGGGCGACGGACAGCAGCTCGGCCAGTTCCGCGGGGCCGTATTTCCGGCGGGCGGAACTGACGTACATGAGGAAGTGCAGGCCGGAAACGGCCCCGGAGGCGACACCTCCGGCAGGGTTGGAACGGTTGGGGTTGTTCATCGCGGGCGATCCCGGCGGCGTGGGCCGGGGGTAGGGACCGGCGGAAATAGTCCAGCGTGGCCACCGCGCGTCGAGCGGTTTTTCCGCGGGGGCGGGCTCAGAGCTGCCGCCGGTAGAAGTCGAGGGTGCTCCAGTAGTTGGCCGGGTCGCGCGGGAGGCTTTTGGCGGCGGAGCGCGGCGTGTTCATGAAATCGGAGAATCCCGGATGGGACGCGATGCCGGGATCGTCGAGATTTCGAAACGCCATCCTCCAGTCGGAGAAGATGCGCTCATCGGAGTCGCTCTCGTCGATGATGTCGCAGCTGGAGATCCGGGAATCGTTGCGGATGCGACCCATCAGGTTGCGCACGGGGCCGGCGGGTCCCTCCAGCGCCTGGATGAAGAGTCCGTCGCGGTAGAGCATCATGCCGGTGATGCCGTCGCGTTCGTTGTTGTTGCGCGACCGCTCCAGCAGCGCCGCCAGTTCCTCCCGCGACAGCGGCGCGCGGGCGGTGGCCACGTAGAACACGCGGAGCAGGGGGACGGAGGAGGGAGCCTGGGCGGGGGGGGACATCCGAGGTTTTTCTAGTTAGAGGCCGGACGGGGCACCGCAATACCGGACTCGAGGAGGGGCGCGGCGTGGGTGGCGGATATCGGGCCTAGGGATCAGCGCGCCTCCGCCTTGCGCCGGATCACCCAGTCGATGATCGCGGCGGGATCGTTCTCATGCCGCCACGTTAGTGCGAGGAACTCGGCGGGCAGGATGTTGTGATCGCGGAAGAAGCGTCGGTCGCCGCCGCAGCCGTACATCAGCGAGCAAGGGAGCTCCCCGCGCAGGTTGGCGCGGGCCTTCGGGAGCAACCGCGGCAGCCAGGCGATGCCGCGCGCGGCGTCGGTCTTCGCGGGCAGGGATGTTTCCTCCAGCACCGTCGCCGACGGGCGGCCGCCTTGCGCGTTGAGAAAATAGTCGCGGCGCACCAGCTCGATCGCGAGCGCCTGCTCGGGACCCGGCTCCCCGCCGTAGCCGTTATGGTCCTCCGCGTAATCGAGGAAGTTCTGCACGGTCAGCCCGTTGGCCGACGCGAACTGCCGCTCCTCCGCGGTCAGCAGCGTTGCGGCATCCCGCTGACCGGCGGCGAAGCGGGCGACGGCGGCGTCGTAGACTTTCCGAAAATCGCGGGCGAAAGCGTAATGATCCATGCCTCCACCCAACCGGCGGCGCGTGGGCGCGTCAAACCGCCGCGTCGTCGGCCGGCCGGAAATCGATCAAGCGCTTGTAGCGGTCGACGCGCGCCACGACGACCTCGAGCCGGCCGTTGAGCGCGTAACGCCGGCGATGGCGCCGGCCGGTGAGCACCGCCTCGCCCTCGGCGAAATCGTAGCGATCGGCGGGCAGCAGCTCCGCCGGCACGAAGCCGAAAGTCATCGATTCGGTGAGCTCGACGAAGAACCCGTGCGGGCGCACGTCGGTGATCACCGCGGCGAAGCGGGCGGGCGGGGTGCGGCCGAGCTCGCGGTCGAAGTACTCGACCAGCTTTACCTTCACGCTCTCGCGCTCCGCCTCCGCGCTGTTCACCTCGGGTCGCGTGAGGTGCTCGCCGAGCCGGGTCACCTGCGGGAGATCGTGCGCCGTGGCTGGCGCGCCCGGCTTCGCCAGGTGCGCTGCCAGCACGCGGTGCACGACAAGGTCCGAGTAACGGCGGATGGGCGAGGTGAATTGCGTGTAGTCCCGCGTGTGTAGTCCGAAGTGCCCGTCGGGGGTGTGCCGGTAGGCCGCCTTGCGGAGGCTGCGCAACAGTTGGGTGCGGAGGGTGTGGCCTTGCGGGTGGTCCGCCAGTAGCGCGAGGAGGCGCGTCAGCTCGCGGCGGTTCGAGAGGTCGCCGGTCTTGATGCCGAACTTCGCCAGCGTCTCCCGTAGCTCGATTAACCGTGCGGGCTCCGGGTCGTCGTGCACGCGGTAAAGCGAGGGCAGGCGGCGGGTGCGGGTGAGTCGCGCGACCGCCTCGTTTGCCGCCAGCATGAATTCCTCGACGAGCTGGTGGCTCTCGTCGTGCTCGATGCGTTCCAAGCGTTCCGCGTGCCCTTGCGCGTCCACGAGGATGCGGGTTTCCGGCATGTCGAGGTCGAGGCTGCCGTGCGCCATGCGGTCCGTGCGCAGCCGCTTCGCGATGGTCCACAGGCTGCGCACCCAGCCCTGGAGGTCGCGCAGTTCCCCCGGTGAGAGGTCGCACAGCGGCCGCCCGGACGATCCGGTGCGGTGCCGGGGAGGAGAGGGCAGGGTGCGCACCCGCTCGAGGTCGTCCTCCGCGAGTAGCGCGTAAGCCTGCTTGTACGTGAGGCGCTTGCGGCTGCGGATGACGGTTTCGGCGAAGTCGGTCTCACGGAGCGCCCCGCGGGCATCGAACGTGAACAGCACCGCCTTGCAAAGCCGGTCCTCCGCTTCGACGAGCGAGCAGAGCCCGTTGGAAAGCTTTTCCGGCAGCATCGGCACGACAGTGCCGACGAGGTAAGTCGAGTTGCCGCGGCGCTGCGCCTCGGCGTCGAGCGCCGTGCCCGGACGCACGTAGGCTGAGACGTCGGCGATGTGCACACCGACCCGCACTGCGCCGTGGGGCAACTCCTCGAGCGAGAGGGCGTCGTCGAAGTCCTTCGCGTCGTCGGGGTCGATCGTGAATACCGCTTTGCGTCGGAAATCCTCGCGCCCGGCTGTCTGCGCGGTCGGCACTCGGTCCGGCAGCTTGGCGGCCTCCTGCTCGGCCGCATCGGGAAACTCCCGGCTGAGGTTGTAGCGCAGCAGCACTGCGCCCATCTCCGCCTGGGGTTCGAAGGTCCGGCCTAGGCGGGCGACCACGACACCTGCCGGCGGCATCTCGCGGCGGGTCCACTCCGCCAACTTGACCACCACCTTGTCTCCCTCCCGTGGGGCGGGTCCCGATTCGGCGAGTTCGATGCCCGTGACGTGGATCTCTCGACCCACGCGCGGATCGTCGGGTAACACGACCGGATGGCGGCGCCCGCGCCGGAACTCGCCGATGATCGTGTCTCGCTCGCGCTCAAGCACGCGCACGACGCGACCGACCTTTTCACCCGGCCGCCGGCCGCGCCGGCCCACGAGTTCCCGGACAATTACCCGGTCGCCCGGCAGCGCGACGTCGGTGTCGTCCGGGGCGATCTGCAGGCCGACTTCGCCGGCCGCGCCCTCGCGCACCACGTAGGCGGAGCCACCGAGCCGGAACTGGATGCGGCCCACGCTTTCGCCGTGCTTGAGTTTGGGGGCGGACGCCGGCGCGTCGGCGGGGGTAGGGCGGTAATTGGCGGCGATGGGCGGTTTTTCCGGCGAGGCGAACGGTCCGGGCGAGCCGGGCGGTGGCATCGTGGGACCGCGACGCGTGGGAACAAAGACCGCGCGGGTGGCCACGGTTGACGACGGGGCGTTTCGCGCGGGTTTCGACGCGGGCACTAACCGCCCGCGGGAGTCGCGTCTGGCGAGTCCCGCCTTAAGCAGTGATTCGATCTCTTTGCGGACGGTCGCGCGCGCCTGCTGGCGTAGGCCGAGCCGGCGGCAGAGGCCAAAATCATCGGCGGGGGTGAAATCGTCGGCCCGGAGGAGGGAGAGAAGGCGTTCGCGGAGCGTCATCGTTGGGGAAAGGCACGCCGGCGCGGCGCGCCCGGGTGTTTCGTGTTGGCCTCAGGAAACTCCCGCGGTACGGTGCGAGCGATGAAAATCGTCCACGTCGCGAGCGAACTCTTCCCCTACGTGAAGACCGGCGGTCTCGCGGACGCGGTGGGGGCTTTGACCGGTGCGCTGGCGGATCGCGGACATGAGGTAGCGGTCTATCTCCCCGGTTACCGAGCGGTGCTGGAGCACAAGGACGCCGCGGCGGCGGAACGGACCCACCGGCTCAAGGTCGAGCAGGGTATCGATTTTCTTTCCGGTGAGGTGCGGTCGTTTTCCCCGCGGCCCGGGGTCACGGTGCACCTCGTTTGCCGTGAGGAGTTCTTCGACCGTCGTGGCGCCTACGGGAACGGTGAGCGCGATTACGACGACAACTCCGAACGCTTCATCTTCTTCTCCAAGGCCGTGGTGGAGTCGCTGCGGCTGTCCGAGACGGGGGCCGACATTGTGCACAGCCACGACTGGCAGGCGGCGCTGGTGCCCGTGCTGCTGCGGCACGCGGAGCGGCGCCATGGGGTGACGCTCGCGCTGAAGACCGTCTTCACGATCCATAACATCGCGTACCAGGGCGTTTTCCCGTCGCGCACTTTCGCTCGCACCAACCTTCCCGACGAGGTCAACCAGATGGACGGGATCGAGTACTACTCGCAGATCAACCTGATGAAGGGCGGTATCCTGTTCGCTGATCGCGTCACCACCGTGAGCCCGCGGTACGCGCAGGAGATTCAGACGCCCGAGTTCGGCTGTGGTCTGGACGGCGTGGTGCAGACGCGTGCCGAGGACCTCGTTGGGCTCATCAACGGCGTCGACACCACGATCTGGAGTCCGGCGACCGACGAACATCTGCCAGCGCGCTACTCGCGTCAGAACATGTCGGGAAAAAAGGTCTGCCGGGCCGAATTGTTGAAACGCTGCGGATTCACCGGAGCCTTCAAGGGACCGATCTTTGGCGTCGTCGCGCGCCTGGCGGCGCAGAAGGGCGTCGACCTGATTCTCGCCAACCGCGACTTTTTCCAGGCCAACGATGTGCGTCTCGTGCTGCTCGGCTCGGGTGACCGCCGCCTCGAGGAGGAAGTGCGCGCGCTGGCCCGCGAGGCGCCGTCGAAAGTGCATTTCACCCCGCGACTCGACGAGGCGATGAGCCACCTGATCGAGGCGGGTTCGGACTTCTTCCTCATGCCTTCGGTGTTCGAGCCGTGCGGGCTCAACCAGATGTACTCGCAGGTTTACGGCACGGTGCCCGTGGTCAGCCGCGTGGGCGGTCTGGTCGACACGGTGATCGACGCCGACGCTGATCCGGAGCACGGCACCGGCTTGATCTGCGAGCCCAGCAGCACGGGCCTCCTGGAGGCGCTGCAAAGCGCCCTGGCCTTGTTCGCCGATCCGACCCGGTACGCGGCGGTGCAGCAACGCGGGATGGCGCGCGACTTCAGCTGGAAGTCGGCCGCCGGCGCGTACGACCGACTTTACCAGGATTCGCTCTGAGCCCGCATCCGCTTACCAGCGGACCTTTGCTGGGAAGAACTCGCGGATCAGATCCTCGTAATAGGGGCGGAGCTTCGCGACGTCCGGCGCCTCGTGGCTCTTGGTGTAGAGGTCGTAGGTGTTGAACTTGAGCACCCACTCCTTCATCGCGCGGTCCTTGGCGGTGGCGAACTGGTCGTAGGCGCCCTCGCGATGCCACGGGTAGAAGCTGTGGTACCGCAGCATGTAGAGACCCTCCTCGGGGAGGTAGTCTCTGCACACGTTGTAGATGTACTCGTCGTGCCCCCAGGAGAGGGCGACCTTGTCCAGCCCGCAGCCTTTCTCGTACACGCCGTTGGGCGTCTGGAAGCGCGGATTATTCGCGTCGGGGTTGGCGGCGAAGAACTCGGGGAAGACGTTCTTCGGTGAGAACGCGCAGCCGGTGGCGAAGGTGTCGCCCACCACCGCCCATTGCGGCTCGCCCCAAAGGCACAGGATCTTGCCGAGGTCGTGCACAAGACCGGTGAGGATCATCCAACGCGGCTGGCCATCGCGGCGCATCGCCTCCGCGGTCTGCAGCAGATGCTGGAGCTGGGAGAGGTCGGTGTCGGGATCGGAGTCGTCGATGAGCTGGTTCAGGTACTCCATCGCCTCCCACACGCTCATCTGCATGCGGTTGAGGCCGAGGTATTCCTTCCGCTTGGCCTGCACGAAGTCGTAGGTCTGGTGCGTGTGGTTCAGCCGGTAAAACTCCCGCACGCTCGGGCGCGCCTCGGCTTCGTACTGGCGGAACTCCTCCTTCTTCTTGTCCGCCGCCACCCCCCCGGGCGGCGACCGCCGCGTGCCACCCGCCGGCGCGGGAGCCGGCTCCGGATAACGGGCCTTCAGGAAGTCCTCCCATTCATCCATGCTGGCGAGGGGCTTCTGGGAGGTCTCGGTGAGGTTGGATTTCATGAAAAGAGGGGCGCTTTGTGCTCGGGAGATTTCCGGAAGTAGCGCCGGTCCCGCCTCAGGCGCAAGCCGGAGTTGACGAGGTCGGCGGACCCTCGTGCCGGGGAATTCGCGGTTGACGGCGCCGCGCGCGAAACGGACTTT
>SXGQ01851542.1_pt1 | contig 20054 bp, 16 predicted proteins | sample 3178371 | NCBI WGS metagenome assembly SXGQ01 (sample SAMN11356859, study PRJNA531348) | freshwater metagenome | isolation source: freshwater sample F1-20 | place: China: Fuxian Lake, Yuxi | collected 2017-12-25 | reverse complement strand
GAGGCGGCGGCGCAGCGCTACTTCGGACGCTCGGTGAAGGAGCTCAATGTGGCCGAGGCGGCGATGCTCGCCGCGCTCCCCAAGGCGCCTTCGCGCTACAATCCGCGTCGCTTCCCCGATCGTGCCATCCAGCGCCGCAACGCGGTGCTCGAGCTGATGCGCCGGCAGGACCTCCTCTCCGACGCCGACGCCTCCGTCGCCAAGGCCTTCCCCCTCCGGCTCGCCCGCGCCTCACGCACCTCGGGTGATGTGGCCCCGTACTTCGTCGAGTGGGTGCGCCGTGAGCTGACGCAGCGCTTCGGGCGTCGCACCTACGAGCAGGGGCTCCGGGTGATCACCACCCTCGATCTCGATCTGCAGGGCGCCGCCGAACGCGCTCTGGAGCGTCAGCTCCGTTCGATCGAGGCCGGGACCTTCGGCACCTTCCCGCACCCGACCTATGAGCAGTACCTCGCGCGCGCCGCCATCGGCGAGGCGGAGACCGATCGTGCCGACTCGCCCTATCTGCAGGGGGCCTTCGTCGCCCTCGATCCCCGTACGGGAGGTGTTCGGGCGCTCGTCGGGGGCCGCGACTTCGACGACTCCAAGTTCGATCGCGCCACCAGCGCGCTCCGTCAGCCCGGCTCCACCTTCAAGCCGATCGTGTACGCCACCGCGGTGCAGGCCGGCCGCGGGGCGGACTACATGCTCGACGATGCCCCCATCGAGGTCCCGCAGCTCGATGGCTCGATCTGGTCCCCCAAGAACTTCGACAACACCTACGAGGGGCCGATGTCGATGCGGCAGGCCCTCGCCGTCTCGCGGAACGTCCCCGCCGTCCGCCTCGCGATGGAGCTCGGGGAGGGATCGGTCGTCGAGATGGCGAAGCGGTTCGGGATCACCACCCCGGTCCCCCCCTATCCCTCGATCGCCCTTGGCTCCGCCGACGTCTACCCCCTCGAGATGATCGCGTCGTACAGCGTCTTCGCGAATCTCGGGTGGCGCGTCCCCCCCACGCCGATCCTCCGCGTCGAGACCCTCGATGGTCGCCGCCTCTACGAGGGGGATCCCGAGCGGGTGCAGGTCCTCTCGCGCGAGGAGGCCGGGGTGATGGTCGATCTCCTCAAGGGGGTCGTGAACACCGGCTCCGGGACCGCGGTGCGCCGCGGCGGCTTCACCTCTCCCACGGCGGGGAAGACGGGGACCACCAACGAGTACTCCGACGTCTGGTTCATCGGCTTCACCACCGATCTCGTCGCCGGTGTCTGGATGGGGTTCGATCAACCGAAGCGGATCAAGGACAACGCGCAGGGTGGGACCCTCGCCGCCCCCGCCTGGACCTCCTTCATGCGCGAGGTCTACGCGCGGAAGCCCGCCCCGCGCGATTGGCCCGGCCCACGCGCCCTCGCCGACTCGGTCCCGCCCACCTAACCCGCGAGCGGGCGCTAGCGGGTCCCCACACCCGTTCGTTAGACTGTCGGGTAACCCCGGAGGCTCGAGTGACGGTAGGGTGTCTCGCCCTCAATGCGTCGTACGAACCCCTCACGATGGTCCCGCTCAAGCGGGCCCTCCGTCTCGTCATCGACGGCAAAGCCGAGATCGTCGAGGCCGATGCCGACCGTGCGGTCCGCGCCGAGCGCCTCGCCGTCCCGCGCCCGCTCGTCATCCGGCTCCGCAAGTTCATCCATGTGCCGCGCCGCTTCCGTCGGCAGGTGACCAACACCTTCCTCTTCGCGCGCGACGGCTACAAGTGCATGTACTGCGGCCGCACGCAGTATGAGCTGCGCCCCCGCGAGGCCCTCACGCGCGACCATGTGATCCCCATCTCGCGCGGCGGCCTCAACGTCTGGACCAACGTCGTCACCGCCTGCTCCCCCTGCAACACGCGGAAATCGAACCATCTCCTCTCGGAGATCGGGATGCATCTCCTGCAGGAGCCGACCGAGCCGCACTTCGTGCATCTCGCCTGGGCGGTGCGGCGCCTCACGCCGACACAGGCCCGCTACATCAAGCTCTTCTACGGCGAGGGGGTCGTGCGCGAGTTGGCGCGGAACCCCGCGCTCCGCGTCTCGTAGCTCCGGCGCTCGCCGCCGAGCAAGCGCGTCGCGACCGTGCGGATCCCGCGCGTGAGCGCGGTCCCGGGATTCCGTTCGCCGCGCACCGCGGGTTGGAGTTCCCCGCGTAACCACCGGTTCACCTCATCGAGGTCGGTCACCGAGAGCGCCGCGACCTCGACACGCGCCAGATAGTAGTGCCGACGACCATCGAGCCCAGGCTGGATCGGGGCGCGCACCGGGCGCGCCACCGTCGCATCGGCCTCCTCGAGCTGGGTGAAGGCACCGAGGGAGAGGGGGCGCCCACCGACGATCTGCAGCACCTCGTAGCGATCGTCTGACCCGCGCGGCCGCACCAACACCTCCCACTCCACCGCGCGCTGCAACGCATCGACGATCCGGCCTTCCGCCCAGAGCTCCACGCGGAAGCGGAGCCGGGCAGGGAAGCCGCTCCGCACGAGCTCGCTCAGGTACCGATCGCCGAGGATCCCGCGCGCGGAGATGAGCGGCCCCTCCTCGCTCAGCCGCGCGACGGGTGGGAGCTGGATCTCGATCGACTGCGCACGCACCACGGCGGCGCGCCCCATGAGGAGGAGCGCGACCAGCGCGACGTGCGACACCCAGCCGACCCGGCGCACCGTCAGAAGCGACGTCCCACGCGGAGCAGGAGGTTCATCGGCTCGTCACCCGACGAGACCGCCTTCGCGGCGTAGAGCCCGAACGACCCGAAGTCGATCCCCGCGCCAAGCGTGGTACGGAAGGAGGAGAGCGGGGGAAGCCACGACCCGGCGTACGTCGCCGCATTCGTCGCTGGCGAGAGCCATGGCACCTCGACCGAGCGATTCCACCCGCGCCCCGCATCGGCGAAGAGCACCCAGTTCGGACGGTCATTCACCCCGATCCGCCAATCGTCGCCGGCGAACTGCCACTTGAACCCGATCGGCTGCCGCAGCTCCACCTGCGCCAGCGCCATCCGCTCGCACATCGCGGGACGGCCATACCAGTCATCGGCCACGCCACCGCAGGTGAAGACATCGGCCTCCCCGGTCGGCACGCGGCGGAAGTCGTAGCCCTCGACCGCCCCCGGCCCACCGATCGAGAGGCGCCGCTGCATCGGGAGGGCGTCGCCCCCGATCCACCCGCCGGCGACGAGCCGCACCGAGAGCTCCGTCCCTGGCGAGAGTCGCGTGCGACGGCGCGCATCGAGGAAGGCGCGCTGATAGCGCGTCGGCACCGGCGTCGGCGCGATCTTGATCGTCGGCCAGGGGGGCGGCGGCCCGATCAGATCCCCACGTCCCGACTCGATCTCCCCCTGCAGATACCACCCCCCGAGCCAGGGCGCCTTGACGCGCTCGCGTGTGTCGATCCGGAGCCGTAGCGTCGTGTGATCCACGACCCCGATGTGCACGAACGGGTTCGGCCGCCACGGCTCGCGCGCCCGATTGAGTGTGATCGGATCGCGCGCCTCGACGCGTCCCCACCGCTCGCTCCCCACGAGCAGATCCAGCGAGACCTCCTCGCCGATCCGCCCCCCGATCGACCCCGCCATCCCATGTCGCCCGTAGTAGTCGCGCAGATCCCGATGCGCCACGAAGGTCCCGAGCCCATTCTCCTGATCGCTCACCTGCCACGCCTCCACCGGCGCGATCACATCGAAGGCGCGGAGGCCGAGGGTGAGCCCCGCCTCGCGGCCGAGTCGGACGGCGAGCGTCGCGTCATGACCGAGCGTCCCGCGATCCCACTCTACCGGCCCCGCACTGCGCACGACGCCGAAGGCGTCGAGATCCACACGCCCCCAGCTCGTCGTGCGTCGCAGGCGCGGCCCCACCGCGATCGGGAGTCCCTCCACGCGGTTATAGCTCCCCGCCGAGAAGTGGACGAGATCGGTGTACGAGGTCGCCGATCGCGAGAGCCGCTCGCTCCGCTCACGCATCCGCTTGGGGCCCCAATCGCTCCCCCGGCCTTCGTCGGGGACGAGACGGCCCTCCTCGATCTCATAGCGCACCACCTCGGACTGCACGCGAATCTCCCCGCGCACCGCCGCCCCCTCCGCGCGGGTCAGCGTCCCGCCGAGGATCAGGAGGTCGCCGCGGATCACCGCCGTCGGGGCGAGCTGCACATTCGCATTGATCGCGACGAGGGTGCCGGTGATCTCACCGGCGATCTCCACCGGGCCGATCAACACCGCGACATCCCCGCTGACGCGCGCGCCGGCCTCGAGTAGATACGTCCCCGTCGCGCGCGTGGTCGAGCTGGCGTTGTAGCGGTTGACCGCGGTCCAGAGCGTGCTGGCCGGTCGGTCCTGCGCCTCGAGGGGCGCCACAGCGAGAAGAAGGGAGAGAAGCAAACGACCCACGTGCATTACGGCTCCGCGATGCCCAGCCGCTTCATGCGGCGATAGAGGTTCGGACGATCGGTATGCAATCGGCGTGCCGCCTCTGCCACCACCCCGTGCGAGGCAGAGAGGGCCCGCACGATCAGTACCCGCTCATACGCATCGAGTGCCTCGCTGAGTTTCACATCGAGCCCCTCGCGGTCGGGGAGCTCCGAGGGGAGCACCAGCCCCTCGCCCCGTGTCGCCCCCGCGCTGATCGGGAGCACCCCGCGCACCTCGGCCTCCCCCACCGGGTGCCCCGCGTGGAGGATGCTCAATCGCTCGATGATGTTCGCGAGCTCGCGCACATTCCCAGGCCACCCATGCCGCGCCAACGCAGCGATCCCCTCCGCCTCCCACTGGGGCGCTGGTTGTCCCGACCGCCGCCGGAGCTGCGTCGCGAAGTGCGCCGCGAGGGCGGGGATGTCCCCCGGATGCTCGCGGAGCGGGGGCACATGGATCGGGATCACGTTTAGACGGAAGTAGAGATCCTCGCGGAACCGTCCCTCGCGCACCTCTTTGACGAGGTCGCGGTTCGTCGCCGCGATCACCCGCACATCCACACGGATCGTGCGCCCCCCTCCGACGCGCTCGATCTCCCGCGCCTCGATCGCGCGCAGGAGCTTCGCCTGCGCCTCGAGGGAGAGCTCGCCGACCTCATCGAGGAGCAGCGTCCCCGTGTGCGCGAGCTCGAACCGTCCGATCCGGCGCTCCGTCGCCCCGGTGAAGGCCCCGCGCTCATGCCCGAACATCTCACTCTCGACGAGGTCGCGCGGGATCGCCGCGCAGTTCACCCGCACGAAGGGCTTGTCGCGCCGCGTGCTCTGCGCATGGATCGCCGCGCCGACGAGTTCCTTGCCGGTCCCCGATTCCCCGGTGATCAGCACCCGCGCATCAGTCGGCGCCACCCGTGCGATCGCCTCGCGCACCCGCTGCATCGCCGAGCTCTCGCCCACGAGGTCGCCCCCGAGTCCCGCCTCGAGGCGTAGCGCCGACCGCTCGCGCCGCGCCTGCCGCAGCTCGAGGGCATTGGTGAGCGCCAAGAGCAGCCCCTCGGGGCTGAGTGGCTTCTCGAGGAAGTTCACCGCCCCGAGCTTCGCCGCCTGGACCGCGTCGGCGAGCCCGGCGCGCCCCGACATCATGATCACGGGGAGGTCGGGGAAGTGCGCGCGCAACCGCTCCAAGAGCTCAAGCCCATCGGTTGCGCCGGGCATCATCAGATCGAGGAGCGCGAGGTCAGGCTCCACCTCGAGCGCGAGCTTCAATCCGCCCGCGACGTCCTTCGCCTCATGCACCTCGTACGACTCCGCATCGAGCAACGCCCCCACCATCCGGCGGAGGTTCGGTTCATCGTCGACGATCAATATCGACGGCATCGCTCAGCTCGCTCGTGGGGCAGGGGACGCGACCACACGATCCGGAGCGGCATCCGCATGCGGGAACCACAAGCGGATCTCGGTCCCCGCCCCCGGCACACTGCTCGCCTCCACCCGTCCCCCATGCGCGAGCATCGTCTGCTTCACGATCGCGAGACCCAACCCGGTGCCCCCCGTCTTCGCCGTCACGTACGGCTCGAAGATCCGTGGCAGCGCCTCCGCGCCCACCCCGCACCCGGTGTCGCGCACCGCGAGGAGCGGCGCGCCATCCACGAGCGCCGTGCGCACCAGGATCCGCCGCTCCCCGTCGCCCTCACGCGCGCGAACCGCATCGATCGCATTGAGCAGGAGGTTCGTCAGCGCCCGCTGCAGCGCATCGTGCCGCCCAGGCACCACCAGCTCCGCATCGGTCTCGAGCTCCAGCGTGATCTCGCTCGGCACCGTCATCGGCGCCGTCGTTCGCACCAGCGCGGCGAGATCCACCGGGGCGATCGGCCCTTCGGGCAGCCGCCCGAACTGTGCGAAGTGCTTCGCCATCGCATCGAGCCGCGCCGACTCCACGTCGAGCACCTCGAGCGCCTCGCGCTCCTTGGGCGTCAGCGTCGTCGACTGCCGGAGGCTCGCGATCGCGAAGCGGATCGGCGTGAGCGGGTTCTTGATCTCGTGCGCCACCTGGCGCGCCGACTCGCGGAACGCCGCGAGGCGCTCCGCCTCGATCGCCGTCGTCCGCCCCGCCGCGATCTCCCGCGCCATCCGCCGCATCTCATCGCGCAGCACCCCGAACTCCGGCGCCCCGCGCCCTTCTTCATCCCCCGGTGCGGGGAGCGGCTCCCCCTGCGCGATCCGCGTCGTCCAGCGCACCAACTCATCCACCGGGCGCGAGAGCTGGCGGCTCAGATGTCCCGCGATCCGCGAGGCGATCCCCGTCAGCACCAGCAGCAACACGAGCCCGATGATCACCACCGCCTGCACCGATCGCTGTGCCAGGAACCCCACCCGCCGCGCCTGCACGCGCGACTCGGCCAAGAGCTCCGCATGCGCCGCGAGCGCCGAATCGGCCGCCGCTGATGCCGGTTGCGTGCGCGCGAGCGTGATCGCCGAATCCCCGCTCGCCACCACCTGCTCCCATGCCCCCACCCCCCCCACGAGCGGGAGCAAGCGCGCCGCCATCCCGCTCCACGCCGCCGTCAGCACGATCGACGGCACCAGCGCCAGGAGCGCCAGGAGGACGAAGAGTCGGGTCCGGAAGCGGGGGAGTCTCACCCCTCCAAGTCTACGGAAGTCGCTGCCCCACTGCCATTTGCGCCCCGTAAAGGGTTATCTTCAGAGACGCAGGACGCGCGGTGGGTCTATGCCAGCGGCGTCTTCCGGTACCCATGGGTCCGGACGAGTCGCTGACGAGATCACGGTGTCGCCCTGCGAGAGCCCCCATGCGTGCAGCGCCCAGACGGGTGCGGCGTGGGGTGCGACTTCATCGGCGCACCGCGCCAGGAACAGCATGCCACCACGTTCGTCCCACCCGTCGGCGCGCCCCGTGCGCGCGGCGGTCGCCCCGATCCATCGGGGCCCCCAGGCGGAGACCGCGGGTCACCCCCACGCGCCCAACGCCGCCCTCCTCATCGACTTCGATAACGTCACGATGGGGATCCGCTCCGATCTGCAGACGGAGCTCCGGAACCTCCTCAGCAGCGCCATCATCTCCGGCAAGGTCGCCGTCCAGCGCGCCTACGCCGACTGGCGCCGCTACCCGCAGTACATCGTCCCGCTCAGCGAGTCGTCGATCGATCTCATCTTCGCCCCCGCCTACGGGTCGTCGAAGAAGAACGCGACCGACATCCGCCTCGCGGTCGACGCCATCGAGCTCGTCTTCACCCGCCCCGAGATCGGGACCTACATCCTCCTCTCCGGCGACTCTGACTTCTCCTCGCTCGTCCTCAAGCTCAAGGAGTACGGCAAGTACGTGATCGGCGTCGGGATCCGCGAGAGCTCGAGCGATCTCCTCGTCCAGAACTGCGACGAGTACTACTCGTACAATGCCCTCGCCGGCCTTATGAAGGCGGGTGACGATCAGCCGGCCAAGAAGTGGGATCCCTGGGAGCTCGTGACCGAGGCCATCGGCCGCATGCAGCGCAACGGCGATGTGATGCGCTCCGATCGCTTGAAGCAGGTCATGGTCGAGATCGATCCCTCCTTCGACGAGAAGGACCTCGGCATGTCCAAGTTCTCGCGCTTCTGTCTCGAGGCCGCGAGCAAGGGTCGTCTCCAGGTCACCAAGCTCGAGAACGGGCAGCTCGAGGTCGGGCCCGCGCAGGGCGGGGCCCCGGCGCCCGCTGCCACCGAGACCAACGGCGAGCGTGCGCCACGCGCCGAAGGTGAGCGTGAGGGGCGTGGTCGTCGTGGCCGTCGGGGTCGCGGTGGTCGTGGCCGCGGGGGCGATCGCGAGGAACGTGGCGAGAGCGAGAACGGCGCCGACGCATCGACGGCGACCGCTGTCGCGACGCTCGCCACGCCCGCCGCGCGTGGCTCGTCACGTCCGCCGCGTGGCGGCGCTCCCAAGGTCGATGCGTCCATCGGTGCTGAGGGGATCCGCCTCACCCGGGACGAGGCCTTCGACATCGTCCGGCAGGCCATCAACGCCGTCGGCTCCGAGGAGTCGCCGGTCGGTGCCGAGCTCGTCCGTGCCACGGCGCGTGAGCTCCTGGGTCGTGACTCCGAGTCTCTCGCGCCGCGCTTCTTCGAGCGGATCCTGAAGGACGCGCATGACGCCGGGATCGTCGACCTCCGCAAGCGTGGCGATTCCTTCGAGGTCATGATCGGGAGTGGGGTGGCGAGCATCGCCGATCAGCTCGCCGTCGCCGAGGCCGCTGCCACGCCGAAGCCCGTCGCCTCCGCGCCGGCGCCGCGTGGGATGGGGGTCCGGTCCGCCCCGGGTCGCGGCGGCCGTCCCGCCGCCAAGCCCGCGATGCCGGCCAACCTCCTCCTCGGTCTCGTCGAGGAGCCGGTGAGCGAGGCCCCGAAGGCGGCGGCCGAGAAGGCCGCACCCACCAAGGCCGCCGCCAAGAAGTCCGCGGCGAAGAAGGCCCCCGCGAAGAAGGCCGCTGCCAGGAAGGCGCCGGCCAAGAAGGCGGCGAAGAAGTCGTAAGCCGGACCTGCTGGAAGTGAGACGGGGCGCCGCGGATCACTCCGCGGCGCTCCGTTTATCTTTCAGGCTTCACCCCTCGCCCACTCCCGCGTGCGCGCTCTCGTCAAAGCCTCTGCCGCCCCCGGTTTCGTCCTGAAGGACGTCCCCGTCCCCTCCTATCGGGAGGACGAGGTCCTGATCCGCGTCCGCGCCGCCGGCGTCTGCGGCACCGACGTCCATATCCATACGTGGGACGCCTGGGCCCAAGGGCGCTGTAAGCCCCCCTTCACCGTCGGCCACGAATTCGCTGGCGTCGTCGAAAAGGTCGGCTCCCTCGTCACCAACGTGAAGGTCGGCGACCGCGTCACCGCCGAAGGCCACATCGTCTGCGGCACCTGCCACCTCTGCCGCACCGGCAACGCCCATGTCTGCCCCGACACCAAGATCATCGGCGTCGATCGCGACGGTTGCTTTGCCGACTACATCGCGATGCCCGCCAGCAACGTCTGGCACCTTGACGACGACATCGGCTTCGACGTCGGCGGGATCCACGACCCGATGGGGAACGGCTTCCACACCGCGCTCCACGGGACCGAACTCCCCGGCGCCACCGTCCTCGTCACCGGTTGCGGCCCCATCGGGATCTTCGCCGTCGGGATCGCGAAGGCCGCCGGCGCCTCGCACATCGTCGCGAGCGATGTGAACCCGAAGCGCTTGGCGCTGGCGACGCAGATGGGGGCGCACAGCGCCGTCACCCCCGACAAGGCCGCCGAGGCGGTCCGCGCCGCGACCAACGGACTCGGTGTCGATGTCGTCCTCGAGATGAGCGGCGTCCCCGCCGCCATCCATCAGGCCTTCGCCTTGGTCCGCGTCGGGGGCCGCGTGCAGATGCTCGGGATCCCCGCCAAACCGATGGAAGTCGACTTCGCCACCGAGGTGATCTTCAAGGGGATCACGGTGTACGGTGTGGTCGGCCGCCGCATGTACGACACCTGGATCGCAATGCAGCAGTTCCTGCGCGCGGGGCAGTTCGATCCGCGCCCGGTGATCACACATCGATTCCCGTTGGAGGCGCACGCCGAGGCGATCGCGGCGATTCAGTCGGGGGAGGCGGGGAAGGTGATCTTCGAGATCTCGAGCGACCGATGAACGACGCATTCGTTAAGGACCTCACGGCCGGCATCGACGCCCTCAAGGCCGCCGGCACCTACAAGAAGCTCAACCACCTCGACTCGCCCCAAGCGGCGCGCGTCCAGATGGAAGGGCGCGGTGAGGTCCTCATCCTCTCCTCCAACAATTACCTCGGGCTCTGCGACGAACCCGCCGTCGTGCAGGCGGGGATCGACGCCCTGAAGAAGTTCGGCGCCGGCACCGGGAGCGTCCGCTTCATCTGCGGCACCTTCACCGTGCACCGCGAGCTCGAGACCGCCATCGCCCGCTTCGCCGGCACGGAAGCGTCGATGAGCTTCGTCTCCGCCTGGAACGCCAACGAAGGGCTCACCGCATCGATCGTCGAGGCCGGCGACTTCGTCATCTCCGACGCGCTCAACCACGCCTCGATCATCGACTCGATCCGTTTGGCGAAGGCGATCACCAAGTGCACCACCGCCGTCTACGCGCACAGCGATCTCGATGACCTCGTCGCCAAGCTCAGGGCCAACGTCAGCGCGCGCCGTCGCATCATCTGGACCGATGGCGTCTTCTCCATGGAGGGGAGCGTCGCCAAGCTCCCGCAGCTCCTCCAGATCGCCGAGGACCACGACGCCATCCTCGTGATGGACGACTCGCACGCCACCGGTGTCCTCGGCGCAACCGGCCGCGGCACCGCCGAGCACTTCGGCGTCCTCGGTGAGGTCGACATCATCACCTCCACCTTGGGTAAGGCACTCGGCGGCGCCGCCGGTGGCTTCGTCGCGGGACCCGCCGCGCTCTGTGATACCCTCACGCAGCGCTCGCGCCCGCAGCTCTTCTCCAACGCCCTCCCGCCCACTGTCGCGGCGAGCGCCCTCGCGAGCATCGAGTACATCGAGCAGCACCCCGAGCGCGTCCGCACCCTCCGCGAGAACGCGCAGTGGTTCCGGCAGGCGATCACCGAGGCGGGGTTCAATCCCCTCCCCGGCGAGACCCCGATCGTCCCGATCATCATCGGCGAGACCGCCGATGCGATCCGCATGAGCGAGCTCTTGCTCGATGAGGGGATCTTCGTCACCGGGTTCGGTTTTCCGGTGGTCCCGCAGGGCACCGCGCGACTCCGCTGTCAGATCTCCGCCGCGCACACCCGCGAGGATCTCGCCTTCGCGGTCGAGGCGATCAGGCGGATCGGGGTGAAGACGGGGGTGATTCGCTAGCGCATCAGTCGGTCGGAGCGAGTGCCGCGATCCGCACCGCGCATACCTTGAACTCCGGGATCCCCGACGGTCCATCCAACGCCGGGTTGGTGAGCAGATTCGCCGCCGCCTCCCGGTAGTGCATCGGCAGGAATACCTGCCCCCGCGCCACGCGCCCCGAGCAGCGCACATGAATCCGCACGCTGTTCCGGCGTGAGCGCACCTCCACCTCATCCCCATCCGAAACGCCCAATGCCGCCGCATCGGCGGGATTGAGCTCCAACGTCGGCGTGCTCTCCCGCGCATCCAGCGCCGTGCTCCGCCGCGTCATCGTCCCCGTATGCCAGTGATACATCTGCCGCCCCGTATTCAAGAAGAACGGGTATTCGGCGTCCGGGAGCTCGGCCGGCGGGAGATAGGTCACAGGATGGAACCGCGCCCGCCCATCCGTCGTCGGGAAGTGATCATCGAAGAGGAACGGCGTCCCCTCATGCGCCGCATCCGGCACCGGGTACTGCAGCCCCCCCACCCGCTCGGCCAACCGCGCATGGCTCACCCCCCGCCAACTCGGCGTCACCCGCGCGATCTCCTCGAACACCTCCGCCGCCGTCGCATAGGGCGTCGGCACCCCGATCCGCCGCGAGAGCTCGAGCACGATCTCGAGGTCCCCCCGCGCCTCCCCTGGCGGCTCCACCGCCTTCCGTGAGAGCTGGATCCGGCGCTCGGTGTTCACGAAGGTCCCATCCTTCTCGGCGAAGCTCGACCCAGGGAGCACCACGTCGGCACACCGCGCCGATTCCGTGAGGAAGAGATCCTGCACCGCCAGGAACTCCAATCCCAGGAACCACTCCTCTGCGTGGGCGACATCGGGGTCGGAGATGATCGGGTTCTCGCCCATGATGTAGAGCCCGCGCACCGGGGAGTCCTGCCCGACGATCTCCGTCACCTTCCGCCCGACCTTGGGGTCGAGCCGCTCCACCGGCACCCCCCACGCCGCCGCCATCTCCGCGCGCACCGCCGGATCGTCCACTCGCCGGTAATCGGTGAAGGCGAAGGGGATCGCCCCCATATCGCTCGACCCCTGCACATTGTTCTGCCCGCGGATCGGGATCATCGGCGCCCCCCACCGCCCGATCATCCCGCAGGCGAGCATGAGGTTGAGGAGTGAGGTGACGATATCGGTCCCCGTATGGTGCTGCGTGAGCCCCATCGCCCAGAGCGTCGCCGAGCGCGGCCCGCGCGCATAGCACGCGGCGGCGCGGCGGATCAGATCGGCCGGGATCCCCGTGATCTGCGCCGCGAGCTCCGGGGTGTAGGGGCGCACCGCCTCGCCGACGGCGTCGAAGTCGTGGGTCCGCGCCGCGATGAAGGCTTTGTCTTCGAGGCCTTCGGCCAGCACATGGTGCAGCATCGCGTTCAGCAGGGCGACATCGGTCCCTGGGACCATCTGCAGATGGATCTCGGCGCGGGCCGCGAGCTCGATCCGCCGCGGGTCGGCCACGATGAGTTTTGCGCCGCGCTTCAAGGCCCGCTTGATCGCCGCCCCGAAGACCGGGTGACTCTCCGTGGTGTTCGCCCCGAGGAGGAAGATCACCTCGGACTCCTCCTCCACCTCGCGCATCGACCCCGAGGCCGCGCTGGTGGCGAGGGCGCGCTGCATCGCGCTCACCGAGGAGGCGGGGCAGAGCCGGGTGCAGTGGTCGACGTTGTTGGTGCCGAGCCCTGCGCGGAAGAGCTTCTGGAGGACGTAGTTCTCCTCGTTGGCGCACTTGGCGCTCTGGAAGACCGCGAGCGAGCCGCGGCCGTGGGTGTCGCGGAGCCGGAGGAGTTGTTGGGCGGTGAGATCGAGCGCTTCCTCCCAGGTGGCTTCGCGGAAGGGGGCGAACCAGTCTGGGGATGTGGCGATCCGGTCGCGCGGGTCGCCGAGAGCGGCGTCGGCATCGTGGCGTGCGCCCGTGAGCGGGGAGCGGATCGATTCGGCGCCGGCGTCGATCCGTCGGAGTGGATTCGTGCGCGGGCGGTGGTCCTTGGCCTCGCGACCCTCGGCAGCCACCGAGCTCCACGGTCCCCCGCGGCGGCCCCAACGCGGGTCGAACGCCGCGTCGATGCTCGGGTCGTAGTGCCACTGGCCGGCGGCGTCGCGCATCCACCCGCGGCGGATGAGTGGGCGCGTCAGTCGGTCGCGGTGCAGCGTGAAGTCGGTCCCGAATCGCCCTTTGACGCAGGTCGAGCCCTGGTTCGGCGTCGCCTCTTCTATCCATGGCGACGTCACCCGCGTGACTTGATTGTCGCGGACCTCGAGATCGAGCTGGCACCCCACCGCGCAGTAGGGGCAGACCGAGCGCACCTTGGTGGCCGGCGCCTCCATCGTCCCGGCGCGGAGCTTCGCCATCGGGAGGATGTCGTGGATCGCCCCCGTGGGGCAGACCCGCACGCACTCCCCGCACCAGGTGCACCCCGCATGTTCCGGGTTCCCGTCCGCCCCCACGATGATCTCCGTATGCTCCCCTCGCGCCGCCACCTCCAGCACCCCGACCACCTGGATCTCCTCGCACGCCCGCACGCAGCGGGTGCAGAGGATGCAGGTCGACATGTCGTGCGTGATGATCGGGTCCGTCGGGCGTTCGTCCCCCGTGCGGAGCGGGAGCTCCCCCGAGCGCGCGAGCGGCACCTCGTAGCGGTGCACCAGCGCCTCGAACTCGTTCCGCCCGTGATCCGCCGGGATCTCCTCGACCGGGTAGCGCTCCAGCAGCATCGACAGGACCGCTTGGCGGTTCTTCACTGCCCCCTGCGATTCCGTCGTGACGATCATCCCGTCGGCCGCCGGCGTCGCGCAGGCCGGGAGGAGTTTTTTGGTGCCTTCGACCGAGACGAGGCAGATGCGGCAGTTGCCGGCCGTCGGGAGCTTCGGATACCAGCAGAGGGTTGGGATATCGACGCCGAGTGTGCGTGCGGCGTCGAGGATCGTCGCGCCCTCGGGGGCGGTGCAGGGCCGGCCGTCGATCGTGAGGTGCGTCATCGAGGTGAATGTCGCGCGCGGTCAGAGGGCTCGCAACTGCATTCGCGCGCGTTCATCGCCCCCTGTGCGCGGCGCGAAATTTCCGTGCGCTCCCTGTGACGGCGTGACGGGCCGATCGTCACTTGCACGGAATCTCTTGACAGATTCCAAGGAATGTCGTATTCAACAGTCACCACGAAGTGTCCGCATTTCGTGGAACCCACCGATTCACCGGGGAATCGGCCGGGAGATGATCACTCCTTCAAGGAGCTAGCAATGGCTGCGAAGAAGAAGAAGGTTGCCAAGAAGGCGACCAAGAAGAAGGCCGCGACGACGAAGTAAGCGGTCTGCTGCATAGACAAAGGGATCGGCGAAAGCCGATCCCTTTGTGTTTGTGGTCAAAGAAGTTTCTGGTGCGTGCTACGCTGCCCGATGCGAACTCGATTCGGGTTCGTCCGGGACCGGGCCCCAGACATATTCGGCCACCCGCGGGGTCGGCTCCATGCGCGACCCGCTCGAGATCACGATCCCCATCGGCTCATCGAAGTACTCCGCCACGAGCGCGTCAAAGGACTCGTCGAGCAGGGCGGGGGTGGGGGTGGCGGTCTGGATCATGGCAGGCTCCTGGGGTCTGGCTTGGCGGGGCGTTTTGCCCCCAATCTTCTTATATAGAAAGAACTACGCACGGGGCATGCCAGTCACCTGATGTTGTTAAGTCGTTTCAGGGCAGCAATTTATGGCGCCAAAAGAGCCCGCGAAAAAGGGGTATGTCGCAAAGCGACACACCCCCAAACCGCGACAGGCGTCGCGAAGTGGCACGCCGGAGCCCTTCCTACGCCACCAGCTTCTTCGCCATGAAGGTGCTCGACGCCCCCGGCTCCGGCACGACCGTGATCGACCACCCCGAGTAGCGCGACCGGAGCTCCTCCTCGCTCAGCACCGCCTGGCCCGCGACCAGCGTCTCGATCAGGTGCACCCCGCCGTCGGTCGTCGCCTCCTGCAGCAATCGGAAGACCCGCTCCCGCTCGACCGGCGAGAGCCCCGCGAACGCCGCCGGCGTGCAGATGACCGCACCGAGTGGACCGTCGGGGGTGTAGGAGATCAGATCCGCCGCGAAGCCGCGCAGCCGCTCGGTGAGCCCCGCCTCCGACGCCGCGCGCAACACCTGGTTCACGATCGCCACTTCCGGCTCGATCGCCGTCACCTCGCACCCATTCGCCGCCAGGTAGAGCGCCGATTCGGTGACCCGTGCCCCCGCGACCACCACCGAGGATGACATCGCCGACCCCGCCGGGATCGCCGCGCGCAGCGGCGTGTTCGACCGCAGCCCCCACCGCTCCGGCTTCTTGAGCTCGTTCGCGTTCTTCTCGCGCCGCCTCCGCCAGGTCTCGTAGCTCGGGAGTCGGAGCCGCTTCGCGATCAGCCGGTCCACCTCGTCGGCGAGCATGACCTCGCGGATACCGAGCTGCGGCGCCTCTTCGAGCGCCCTCGCCGCCTCCTGGGCGATCCCGTACATGAATTCCGTCGACACCGAATTCTTGTAGTCCTCCACCTCGCGCTCGACGTACTGCTGGTACTCTTGTCGGAGTGAGCGCGGAGAGGGTCGCGGCATCGCGGGGGGTGTGGGGATGTTGCGGTGCAAACTAGGGCGTTTCGCGTGAGCGACAAGACCCACAGCTTACGGACGATGCCCGAGCTTCCCGAAGTCGCCGCCGCCGTCCGCCGCATCCGCCCCACAGTGCGCGGGCGCCGGATCGTCGCCGTCGAGCCCCTCCACGCCGCGACCCGTCGTGCGCTCGCGCCCGCCGCGCGCCGTCGCCTCGTCGGCCGCACCATCGTCGACGTCGCTCGGCGCGGCAAATATCAGCTCCTGGTCTTGGATGACGGCACCCAGCTCGTCGCCCACTTCCGGCTCGATGGCGACTGGGTGGTGCAGGGGAGCGCCGCCCCGCTCCCGCCACACGCGCGGCTCGTCCTGCGGTTGGATCGGGATCGGTCGCTCGTCCTCACCGATCCCCGCGCCCTCGCCTCTGTCACCTGCGACCTGATCCCTGACATCGGCCCTGAAGCCGACGCCGCGGATCTCACCCCCGATGCCCTCCTCGCGCGCCTCACGGGTACCCGCACCGCGATCAAGCTCGCGTTGCTGGATCAACGGCGCCTCGCCGGCCTGGGTAACATCTACGCCGCCGAGGCGCTGTGGCGTGCCGGGATCGATCCGCGCACCCCGGCCACGCATCTCACGCGTCCGCAGGCCGCTCATCTCCTGCGCGGCATCCGCGCCGCCCTCCGCGACGGCGAGCGCCGCGCCGGTCGCTATCGCACCGGCACCCGCACCGCCCCCTTCAAGGTCTACGACCGCGCCGGTGCGCCCTGCACGCGCTGCGGCACCATGATCGCGGCACTCTCGCAGGGCGGCCGTACCACGTATTGGTGCCCGGGGTGCCAGCGGCGCTAATCGCCTGCTTCCACCAATGCGCCCTTGAGGTACCCGGTCTCGGGAATGGTCAGCACCTCGGGATGATCCCCCGGCTGCCCCGTGATCGCCCGTAGGATCATCCGCCGCCCCGCATCCTTGGCCGCCTCCTCGAGCATCCCGAGGAATTCCGGCTTCCGCACGTGATAGCTGCAGCTGGCGGTATAGAGCAGCCCGCCCGGTGCTAACAACCGCATGCACCGCAGGTTGAGATCCTTATAACCACGCAGCGCCCCCGCGATCGACGCCCGGTTCTTCGCGAACGCCGGCGGATCCAACACGATCATCTCGAACCGATCCCCGCGCCCCTCCGCCTCGCGCACGAAGTCGAACACATCCGCCACCACCATCGTGATGTTCGCCCGCCCATTCAATCGGGCATTCTCCGCCGCCCGCTCGAGCGCCGGTGCCGAGCTATCCACCGCGATGACTGAGGACGCCGTTGCCGCGAGATGGAGCGCGAAGCTCCCGTGATAGCTGAAGAGGTCGAGCGCCCGCCCACGTGCCACGCCGGCCACCAGCTGCCTTGCCTCGCGCTGATCGAGGAAGGCCCCCGTCTTCTGCCCCGTGTGCGGCGCCGCGAGGTAGCGCACCCCATGCTCGTGGACCTCGATCGTCTCCGGCACCGTCCCCCAGAGCGGCTCCACCACCCGCGCGAGCCCTTCACGGGCCCGCACGCTCGCATCGTTTCGTGCGAGGATCCCCTCGATCCCCTCGATCGCGCGAAGGGCCGCCACGATCTCCACGCGATGCGCCTCCACACCCGCCGAGAGCAGCTGCACCACCAACCAGCGATCAAACCGATCGACGACGAGCGATGGGAGCCCGTCCCCCTCGCCATGCACGAGCCGGCACGCCGTCGTCTCCGCATCGAGGATCCCTGTCCGCCGCGCCACGGCCGCGTCGATCCGCGCACGCCACCACGCCGTATCAAGCGCCACCCCGGTGCGCCGCTCCACGAAGCGCAACGCGATCTCGGATCGTGGACTCCAGAGCGCCGTCCCGAGCGCGCGCGCCTGCGGATCGCGCACATTCACCGCGCCGGCGGGGGCCCCGCCATCACCAGGGGGTGTGATCACATCAGAGGCGAAGATCCACGGGTGTCCCTGCTGCCACCGGCGGGCTCCGCGAGCCGAGATCACGGCGTGGGGTCGGGTCATGGAAGGAATGTAGTATCTTTCGCGCGTGCCACTTCAGCGTTCCGTCCGCGCCATCCGTGGCGCCATCACCGTCCCCGCCGACGAGCCGGGCCAGATCCGCACCGCGGTCTTCGAGCTCCTTACCGCGATCATGGACGAGAACGATGTGGCGCCGGCCGATCTCATCTCCGCGCTGTTCACCTCCACGCCCGATCTCACGAGCGAGTTCCCCGCGCACGCCGCGCGGATGTTCGGGTGGACCGATGTCCCGTTGATCTGCGCTCAGGAACTCGCCGTGTCGGGCGCCCTCCCGCGCTGCCTCCGCGTGATGCTCCATGTGGAGACCGCGCGTCAACGCAGCGAGATCAAACATCAGTATCTGCGCGACTCCGTCCTCCTCCGCGCCGATCTCCTCGCCGACTGAATGGCCGTCGCGCTCGCGCGCTAGGGGCGATCTATTCGCGTCGAATCCGCGCGCGCGATCGAATCGAGCCTCGCCAACGAATCCAGCCGCGCCGCCTCCCGCACGTACGTGATCGCCTTGAGGTGCTCCTCGTAGGTCGTGCGGAACTCGTGATGCCCATCCGGGTGTGCGACGAAGAACCGATACGGCACCTTCGCCGGGAAGAGCGTCGCTTCGAGACTCGCCCTCCCGGGTGCCGCGATCGGACCTGGCGGAAGCCCAGGGTACTTATAGGTGTTGTATGGCGAGTCGATCGTCAGATGTCGATACAACACACGCCCCGGACGCACCTTCATCGCGTACTGCACCGTCGGATCGGCCTGCAGCGCCATCCGGACCCTGAGTCGGTTGAGATAGACCGCGGCGACCATCGGGCGCTCGGAGCCTCGGCGCACCTCCTTCTCCACGATCGACGCCAGCGTCACCACCTGATGCCGCGTCATCTTGACCTCAATGAGTCGCGCGTCCCATGCCGGATCCCACCGCTGCTCGAAGCGCGTGACCATCTGCGCCACCACAAAGCGTGCCGACACCTGCGATGGGAAGTCGTAGGTCTCGGGGAAGAGATACCCTTCCACCGTCGACGTCCCCTTCGGGACACCCAGCCGCGTGAGCAACCCCGGGTCCCGCACCGCCACCTCGAGCGAGTCGAGGGGGATCACGAGCTGCTCGCTGATGATCGGCAACGACTCCCAGAGCGGGAGTCCCTCCGGGATCGTCACGCGATTGATGATCCCCTCGCCGGTCTGGAGCGCATGGAGGATCCCCTCCCAACTCGCGCCGCGCCGGATCACATAGGTCCCGTAGCGTGTGCTCCGATCGCGCCCGCGCCGCGCGGCGTACGCGCCGAAGAGCCGTGGGAACCGCACGACGTCATGGGCGTGTAGCGAGTCGGCGATCTCACGAAAGGGTGACCCTGGACGGATCGTGAGCTCCACGGTGGTATCGTCCATCGTCGCGCACCCGATGACGGTGCCGAGCAGGAGGCACATCCAAAAACGTCTCATAGGACCCGCTGTTCGAAGAGCCGCAACGCATGCTGCAGCAGGATCGTCGCCGCGAGCGCATCGACATCCCCTTTGCGTCCCCGCGTCGTCCCCTCCATCGCCTGGATCGCGCGATGCGCCGCCGCCGTCGTGAACCGCTCGTCCACCAACTCGGTCGGCTTCCCGGTGCGTGTCGCCAACTCATGCGCCAACCGCCGTGCCTCCGCCGCCCGCGGGAGGTCCTCTCCCTGTTGATCGAGCGGGAGCCCCACCACGAACCCCTCGGCCCCCAACTCCTCCGCGCGCGCGAGCAACGCCATCAACGGGGGACGCTTCCCCTCACGCCGCACGAGGAATCCCGCCGGCGAGGCGATCATCCCCCCCGCATCGGTCGTCGCGAGCCCGATCCGCTTATCCCCCAGATCGATCGCCAACCAACGGCGTCGCCAATCGGAGGTGGCGCGTGGCGGCGTGACCGTGGCATCGCCGGCGCTCACTGACCCTCCGCCATCCGCTGGAAGAACTCCTCATTGGTCGCCGTCTGCGCGAGCCGCCGGAGGATGAACTGCGTCGCATCCTCGGGCATCATGCTCCCCACGAAGTGCCGGAGGAGGAAGATCCGGTTCCGTTCCGTATCGGTGAGGAGCAACTCCTCTTTGCGCGTCCCGCTCTTGTTGACCTCGAACGCGGGATAGACCCGACGGTTCGCGATGTCGCGATCGAGGACAATCTCCATGTTCCCGGTGCCCGTGAACTCCTCG
>SXGQ01787801.1_pt1 | contig 20058 bp, 17 predicted proteins | sample 3178371 | NCBI WGS metagenome assembly SXGQ01 (sample SAMN11356859, study PRJNA531348) | freshwater metagenome | isolation source: freshwater sample F1-20 | place: China: Fuxian Lake, Yuxi | collected 2017-12-25 | reverse complement strand
CGCATCGGGAAGGTCCACTCTCCGCGCTGCTGCGATGGCGACGTGATCAAGGCCGCGCAGGAGTCCGGCGACATCATGTGCCGTGGGGCCTGGCTGTCCGCGATCGTCCGCGGGCAGGAGGGGATTGCCGTCGAAGTCGGCGATGGCGATTCCGTCGTGCCAGCGGAGGAATTGGCCGGGATGCAGATCGCCGTGCACGGGCAGTACCTCTGCATCCGTAGCAGCCTCGAGCGTCTCGCATGCCTGAGTGAAGCGATCGGTCCAGGGCTCGAGTGCATCGCGCATCTCGGCGTCGAGATCGACGGCGAGGAGGCCTCGGTAGTGAGCGGCGAGGGACACGAGATCCGCACGGCCGAGCGGGTGCGGGAAGACCGACGTCGGCGTGGCTGAGGCCGCGTGCATGCGACCGGTGAGGGATCCGAGGTCAGCGGCCCAGTCGGGAGCATCGGTGGCACCCTCCAGCATCCGCTGGACGTCTTTGAGCATCCACTCCCATCCGTCATGCGCCTGCACCAGGAAGGTTGTGAAGGACGCGACCAGGTGGTCATGCCAGGTGATGGAAGCGAGGGGCACAGGCATCTCTGTGAAGCCCGCGCGAGCGAGGTGCTCGACGATACGCAGCCCCGTGATCGATCCGGGCTCCGCGATGAACTGCCACTTAGCCACCACCGCTTCGTCGATGACCCGAATGTCGTTGGACATATCCACGTCGATAGAGCGCTCACGACCAGGGTCGATAGGAGGGAGGGGGTGCACGATGTGCACATCCAGGGGTTCGGGTGCAGAGAGAGCGGAAGCACTCATGGCGTCACCGGGCTCGGCGCGGCGCCAGCGACCGTCATGCACGAGTGGCACGTTGATGGCTCGTCCGTCGGCGAGGCGCGCGATGGCGATCGCAGTTGCCTCTCCGAGCGGAGCGGCATCCTCTATGGTCGTCCAGGCGAGATCCTGCCCGCGACGCAGGGGAGGCAGGAGACTGTCGGCAGGCACGCCGGCCAAGTCAGCTCTGACCTCGTCCAGCAGCATCAGGGCACCTCAACCGGGTCTCTCCCCCACCACCGCAGGGCGAGCAATTCCGCGATGAGGGGCTCGGCGAGCATGCGCGCGATCGGAGTGCCCGGGAGCGGCAGATGAACCTCGCCGGGCAGCGCCAGTGGCTGGCCGACACTGACGACATGCGAGCCACGCTTGCGCAGCCAGTCCGCCGCCTGGTCATCCCAGCGTGAGCCGGTGAAGATGACGCAGCGATAGTCCGTCGTCAGGGTGAGGTAGACGTCCACATGACTCCAGTCGCCGGTCTCGCAGCCGACTGCACGACGCCGGGGAATCTCACGGATCATGAGCGCCGACTGCAGCGCCGAGCCGGCGCGGCTCTCGGGTGCGATCCAGTAGGTCGTCTCTGCGGGCGCCAGCACTTCGTCGATCGCATCGAGCCACGACAGGTCCGCCAGGAGCCTTCCCGTGAGCACCGCCGCCTCGCGACAGTCCTGCGCGATGCGTCGCCGGTCCTCGCCCATCGCAAGAAGCAGGGCGATGGTGTGCCGGTATGTGCGGCAGGCGACTTCGCCGGTCTCGTCGCCAGCGGACATGGGCACGATGAGATCGGCTCCACGCGCGAGCCCCGAGTCTTCGCGGTTTACGAGCGCGACGCGCTGGGTGCCAGGCAGCAGGCGCTTCGCTCGCTCGAGTGTCTCTGCGGATCCGCCCGATGCGGAGATGAGCACCGCCGAAGTGCCGTCGCCTCCCGGCCAACCGGGATCGGTCGACGCCAGCTCGACGGTGGCGCCGACGTGGGCCGCACGCAGCCAGCCCGCTGCGGTGCGCGCCGCGTAGGCAGAGGAGCCCATCCCGGTGATCAGCGGTTGCCGTGAGTGCAGGCCATCCCAGGGATCTCCCGCCTCAAGGCGGCCGGCAAGTCCGTCGAGCCTTTCCGGAATCGCTTCGAGGTCCTCTGCGAAGAGGTCGGGCCGCATCAGCGAGCCGCGGACTGCCCGAGATCGGCGATGATTTCCGCCTCCCGGCGCACGCCGTCCTCGGCGCGGATCTGCTGGGAGATGTCCGCCATCCGCTCCCGCAGCGGGGTGTTTGCGAGTAGACCGTCGATGGCGCTCTCAAGCTCGGTCTTCTCCACGCGGTAGGTGTCAAGGCGCTTGCCGAAACCCGTTTCGTCGACGCGCTGGGCATTGTCGTACTGGTCCCAGAAGAGCGGAAGCAACACCATGGGCTTGCCGAAGTGAAATGACTCGCACGTGGTGTTGTTGCCACCGTGCGTGATGACGAGATCAACCTTGTCGAGGAGGGTGGTCTGGGGGACCATGCTTGCCCCCCACATGTTGTCGGGCAGGTCCCATTCGTCTGATCGTGGTCCCTTGCTCACAATGAAGCGGTGGGGGCTGTCAGCGAGGAATCCAGTGAGCCGCCGCATGAGGTCGACATCGGCGCCGCCGAGGGACCCGAGAGAGAGGTAGATCAACGAGCCGTCCCCCTCCGCGATGTGGGCGGGCAGATCGACAGGTTGCTCGGTGCGACGCACCGATGACTGCACTCTGTGCCAGGTTGCATCCAGCGGACGGCGATCGAGGTAGTCGATGACCTCCGGGTAGATGTAGATGTTGGAGTCTCCTACGTAGTTGAACTCGCCCGGGGGCAGCCCAGGCGCTCCGGCATCAAGTGAGAACTGGTTGTACTCCTGCCAAATCCCGGCGGTGGCGCGCGCGTACTCACCACGCCACACCTGCCACTGCGACGAGTCCTCGGCGGGGAGTCCCGATAGGGACGGAGGGATGTGGGGGCCCGTCATCTCGAGCGGCTGACAGGACACGACCCGGACGAACGGGCGTCCGGCTGCCCGGAGCGCAGGGAAAGCAGACACGTTGTCCTGGACGATGATGTCGGGATCGATCTCGTCAACGATGGCGGCAAATTGCGGGTTGGCGTACTTCGCGCCATCCATGAGGCTGCGCCAGACGGGCTCGATGAAGGTCTCGATCTGCTCATAGGTGCTCTTGCGGAACTCCGGAGACGTGTCACGAATGAAGTCGATCCAGAACTGACCAGCAGCGGCTTCCTCTTCGGGCGCGGGAGCCATGGAGACAAGGCGTTCCTCGATCCCGAGGGGCTCGATCTTGCCGGCCCAGGATTCCTCGGCTGCGAAGACAACCCGATGTCCCATGCGGATGAGTTCGGCGCCGATGCCGATGCAGTTGTTGGTAGGTCCGTAGGCGCTCTCGGCAGCGAGCAGCACGGTAAGGGGTCGATCGGACATGGTGCCTCCGAGGTCAGTCGTCGATCCGGTCTAGTGGGATCATGCCCCGCTGGGCTAGTGCAGCGAAGAAGATTTCAAGCGGCATGGTCAACTCAGGCCCGTGCACGCCGGTCCGAAGTGCCTTGCCCGACGCCATGATCTGTGCGGCGATGGAGGGTGGTACGCCCGTGACCCAGGCCCCGCCGGAGAACTCCCCCGACGGCGGGTCGGTGACTTCGACATCGCATGTCACTGTGACGGGATGACCCTCGTGTGACCCCACTGTGATCACACGGAACCACTCGACGGCTCCTGGGTCCGGGGTCGCGAGATCGTCGCGGGCCTGCCGCGCCAGGACGGCTGCGAGGACATCGGCGGGGCGTACCTCGACGTCGCCGACACGCACGGCCTGATCGCTTGCCAAGCCTGCCGCAACGAATGACAGAAGGCGGACATGGTCGGCGGGGGCGAGGCCGAGTCGCCATTCGACCCTGCGAATCCCCCGGTCGGCGTAGGAGCGCGGGAGGGTGGCGGGCTCGGAGTGAATGGTGTAGACGCACTCGACGTCACCCCCGGGAAAGGTGTACGTCCGTGCACCCGAGCCAGCGGGGTGGAACCTGATGGCGCCATCGATGAATTGGGGAGCAGGGGCGGTGTACTCCTCGATCAGTGTGGAAGCGGCGTAGGGCGGGGCGTAGGACTCAGACGGGTGGTAGGCGCGTCCTGACACGACGGCGTCGGCAATTTCGATCGACTCGATGGTCTCCATGCGACCCAACTGCGCTCCACGAGCAGCGAGCAGGTTGGTGAGACCGGGTGCCGACCCCATGGACAAAGTCGCCGTGAGGCCGGCGTCCTCGAACGCCTCATCGAGGTCGTACTGCCGAAGGGCCACATGAAAGAGTCCCCCGAGATCCGTGTAGTGAGCGCCTACCGCCAGGCAAGCGCTCATGACCTCGAGATTGCGTGCGTGACCGGAGGCATTGACAACGGCTAGGCAACCCGCGAGGGACTCCGCGAGGGGAGTGTCCACGCCGCGGGCTGTCACGTCCGGGCCACGACCAGAGAGCCGCTTCGCATGGGCCTGAGCGCGCTCCACGTCGGGATCGACGATGACGACCTCGGTCACGCCTTCCGAGCCGGCCAGATCGCTTGTGGTCACCGAGCCCATGGCTCCTGCGCCCCCGACGACTCCGATCCGCACGGCGCCCCTTTCCTGGAAATGCTCCCAACTGGACGTCCAGTCAGTACGCTCCCAAAGTATGGCCTTGGCTGATGCCACCGTGGCGATTCCGGAGAATCTGTCTGCTGCGGATGGGCTCGACCGACGTGAGCACCTCATGGCCGCCGCCGCGCGCGTGCTCGTGCGTGATGGTTCGGCAGGGATGCGGGTAAGGGACGTGGCCTTGGAGGCTGGCGTTTCGACGGGGATCGTTCACTACTACTTCGGTAGCAAGGAAGAGATCCTCGTCGATGCACTGCGCTGGGCAATCGGCAAGCCCGCTGAGCGCTTCGCTGAACTCCGGCGCGACGGTGATCACCTGCGTGTTCTCGCCACGCTCTTGGAAGTCAGCTTGCCCCATCCGGGTGTGCTCTTCGACGAGTACGTCCTATGGCTGGAGTTGTGGACCGCGGCGACACATGACGCGGATCTACAGCCTGTGTGCGAGGACCTCGCGGCGGAATACCGAGATGAACTCGTAAAACTCGTCCACGAGGGCACCACGGCCGGTGCCTTCCGCCCGGTTGCCGCTCCTGGCGAGGTGGCCGAGCGCATCAGTGCCATGGTTGACGGCCTGTGTTTCCGCAGCGTCGTGGGCTATTCGTGGACGCCATTGGAGCGCGTCCGCGTCATGCTCCGTGCATTCGCATGCGAGCAACTGGGCATCGTGCCCGCAGACCTGCCCGAGATTCGCCTGAGTCGCCAAGGTGACTCTCCCCGGGCAGAAATGACCAACGAGGAGGAGACCAGATGAGATCACACCGGACCTCGGCCCGCCGGGCCGCCGTCCTTGGCGTCGGGGGAGCGGTGGCCGCCGTCCTCCTCGCAGCCTGCGGCGGAGGATCATCGAGCGAGGAAACGTCCGCGCCCCTTGATCCCAATGCGGATCTGAGCAAGCAGTCCATCGTCGTGAGCAATTGGGACGCCTACATGGATCCCGACGCGGCACTGAAGTTCACTGACACCACCAAGGCCAACATGACCGTGGCCAACCACGCAACGAACGAGGAGATCGTCGGCAAGCTCACCGCGGGCGGAGATCCCGGCATCGATGTGGCCTTCGTCTCGGGTCAGTACGCCCAAGCGCTCAATGAGGCCGGGCTACTCGAGCCGATCGATCCCAATCTCGTGCCAAATCTTGCCAACCTCTACCCGGAATCCAAGAACCTGGCCTTCGACCCGGGCAGCACCTTCAGCGTTCCGTACGCCTGGGGGACCACAGGGATCTGCTACCGCGAGGACCTGATGGCGTCGCCCCCCACGTCGTGGAACGACCTGCTCAACCCGGCTCCGGAGTACGAGAAGAAGACGCTGATGCTCGCCACCCAGCCGTGGATGAACCTCCCTGCCGCCAAGGCCCTGGGCTTCAGCGCCAACACGACGGACACGGCAGAGTTGGACCAGATCAAGCAGCAGCTGCTCAAGACGAAGCCGACCCTGCTGGGCTTCGATGATGTGACGTTCTACGAGAGGCTGGCCTCCGGTGAGGTCGTCATGGCAGTCGCATGGGATGGCTGGTGCAACTACTCGGGAGATCCGAACGTCAAGTTCGTGGTGCCGAGTGAGGGCGCTGACCTATGGGCGGACACCATGGTCGTGTTGAAGTCGAGCAAGAACAAGGAAGCCGCCATGGCCTACATCAACTTCATGATCGGTGATGAGATGCAGGGCTGGATGACCAACAACATCCTCTACAAGAGCCCCAATAAGGCGGTGGCAGAGAAGGCCGCGGCTGAGCTGGGCGCCGACTTCCCCAACATCGCCATGACGCCCGCGGACCTGGCCAAGGGCGAGGGACTGATCGATCTTGGTGAAGCGTCCAAGATCTACCAGCAGATCGCCACGGAGGTTCAGGCGAGTTGAGTTCGGCCACGTCACGAGGGGTCCGTCGCCACGGCGACGGACCCCTCGTGCGTGCCCTGGCCACGGTGCCCGCCATGACCTACCTCGTGGTGCTCATGGTCGTGCCCCTTGGCCTAGTGATCGCATACGCCTTCCTCACCTCCGGGCGCTTCGGGGGCGTGCAAGGGCCGGTCACGCTGGACAACGTCACGCGGATGCTCGAGCCGCTCTACCGCGAGGTCTTGGCGTCAAGCGTTCTCAATGCCGGCACCGCGACGCTCTTCGCCTTCCTGCTGGGGTTCCCCGCGGCACTTGCCATCACACGCCTGCCGGGACACTGGCAGACAGTCGCGCTCATCGCGGTCGTACTGCCGTTTTGGACCAACTTCCTCATCCGCACTTATGCGTGGATCATCCTGCTGAACCGCGAGGGACTGCTCAACGACGGGCTCGCACTCGCGGGCCTAGGTCCGATCGATTTCCTCTACACGCGCCAGGCCGTGATCCTTGGGCTCACCTACGCCTACATCCCGCTCATGGTGCTGCCGATCTACGCCTCCCTGCAGCGCTTGGATCCGCAGTTGCTCGAGGCTGCGCAGAATCTCGGCGCGGGGCCGTGGCGTCGGTTCCGCACCGTTCTCCTGCCGCTCACGCTGCCGGGCATCATCACCGGCTGCCTCTTCGTCTTCATTCCGAGCCTCGGCAACTTCGTCATACCCGAACTCCTGGGCGGGGGGAACTCCCAGATGATCGGCAATGTCATCCGCGACCAGTTCCTCAAGTCCCGGGATTGGCCCTTTGGCTCGGCACTCGCGCTCATGGTGCTGGCGCTACTCATCATCATCGTGATGTTCCAGGCGAGCGCAGCCCGGCGCACCCGAAGGTGGGGTGCGTGATGCAAAGGATCATGCGCGGACTGCCCCTGTGGGTCCTCTATGCCTTCCTCTACCTTCCGATCCTGGTTGTCGTCGGCATGAGCTTCAATGCCAACGACAGCGCCTACCGATGGACCGGCTTCTCACTCCAGTGGTATCCCGAACTTCTCCGCGACTCGGCCATCATCGGCGGCCTGCGGACCACGCTCGTCGTTGCCGTCGGCACCACGATCATCTCCGTGATCCTCGGCACTCTTCTCGCCATGGCTCTGGAGCGCTACCTGCCCTCGCGTGCCCTGGACGCCGCCGCAGCAGCGCCGGCGGTCATGCCTGACATCATGCTCGCGATTGGTCTCCTCGCCTTCTACACGCTCGTGGGCATTGCCTTAAGCCCGATAAGCGTCATCCTCGCGCACTCGGTCTTCGGGATCGCTTTCGTCGCAGCCGTTGTCCGCGTGCGCCTTGCCGGCATGGACCCCAGCCTCGAGGAAGCGAGCCGCGACCTCGGGGCATCTGCACTCAAGACCTTCTGGAGCGTCACGCTGCCAGGCATGCGACCCGCGATCATCGCGGGTGCTCTCCTTGCCTTCACCCTCAGCCTCGACGAGTTCACGGTGGCGTTCTTCACTGCTTCACCCGCCGAGCCGACGCTGCCGATCGTCATCTACTCCAGCGTCCGCTTCGGTGTCACCCCGCAGATCAACGCCCTCGCCACGCTGCTACTGCTCGTATCCTTCATCGCCGTGATCCTGGCCCAGCGTGCCTCGCGCCTGGGCGACTCGCTCCGCAGGGAGGGGAGCTAGCCATGGATGCCGAACCAGTGCTTCTTCAGATCAAGGACGTCAGCAGATCCTTCGGTGACGTCGTGGCTCTTGACGACGTCAGCCTGGACATTCGCGAGAACGAGTTCTTTGCTCTACTCGGACCCTCGGGCTGCGGCAAGACCACACTGCTGCGTGTACTCGCCGGCTTTGAACAACCCGACTCGGGGAGCGTCACGCTTGACGGAGCGGATCTGCTCTCGGTGCCACCCGAGAAGCGCGCTGTCAATCTCATGTTCCAGTCCTACGCCCTCTTTCCTCACATGACGGTCGCCAAGAACGTCGCGTACGGCCTGGTGTGCGCGCGACTCCCCCGTGCAGAGATCGCCACGCGTGTCGACGAAGTGCTTGAGACCGTCGGGCTGACCGATAAGAAGTCAGCCCTGCCCAAGACTCTCAGCGGTGGCCAGCGCCAACGTGTGGCGCTGGCGCGCGCCATCGTCAAGCGCCCCAGGCTGCTTCTCCTCGATGAACCGCTCTCGGCGCTGGATCGCAAGATTCGCGGGGAGATGCAAATGGAACTCAAGCGGCTCCAGCACGAGGTGGGCATCACCTTCGTCGTGGTCACTCATGACCAGGATGAGGCGATGAGCCTGGCTGATCGTGTCGCGGTCATGGACGCGGGAGTGGTGCGCCAGCTCGACGCACCGTTGGACCTCTACCGTCGCCCGCGCAGTGTCTTTGTCGCAGACTTCATCGGATCCAGCACCATCCTGCGCGGCTCCTACAGCGACGGGCATTGGGTGGTCTCAGACCTGCCGCCCCTCTCCGCTCCTGCCAACTGCGAGGGCGCGTTAGCAATTGCACTACGCCCCGAGTCAGTCACGCTGCTGCCGCTTGATGATGCCGGCTGCCTGCTTCGTGGATCGGTCAGCGAGGTCTACTTCCAAGGCGACCACGCACTTGCTCAGGTCACGGTCGAGGGCACCGCCTTCCTTGCTGCGGTGCGTGAAGACGTGCTGCCCGAACGCGGCGCACGTGTGGGCCTCAGCTGGCGCGAGTCAGCGATGATTCCCCTGGTTGCCGACTGACGCCCCTCGGCTCAGCCGACGGGTGGGCGCCCTTCGAAAGGTGTTGACAGTACGATGGTGGTGCGCGTCGAGACGCCCGCCGCGGCACGAATGCGCGCCAGTAAGTCCTCGAGATCGGTGGGCTCCGCGACACGCACCTTGATGACGTAGGACGCTGAACCTGCGACGGACCAACATGATTCGATCTCCCCGAAGCCATCAACGCGCTGCGGGATGTCGTCGGGCGCCGATGGATCGAGTGGGGTCAGGTCGATGAGTGCCGTGAGGGGTAGGCCGATGGCACGAGGGTCGACGACAGCGCGGTATCCCGTGATGACGCCGCGATCTTCGAGCCGGCGCACCCGCTGGTGCACCGCCGAGGTGGACAGGCCCGTCTCACGAGCGAGGTCGGCGTAGGACATCCGCCCCTGGGCGCCCAGCAGGCCCAGGATGGTGCGATCCAGATCGTCCTCCACCCGTGGAGTCTCCCAGGTGCGAAGGGGGCGGTGGGGCCCTCCCCGCGCGGATCCCGCTGAACATCCGTAGGGGAGGGTCCAAGGTCACAGGGCCGTAACGGACGGGCGCCACACCAGCCCCATCCGACCCAACGGGCCGGAACTTTGTCACCATAGGCACATGGCAGGCAAGCATGCCCGTCCGCAATCGGGGCGGGGTGGAGCGGCACTGCGTCTTGTCGGCGTGGTCGTCGGCTTCGTCGCGCTTGCTGCCGTAGCAATCGTGGGTGGCGTGGCCTTCGGTCTGTCATCGACATGGACGGGCTCGACCGCAGTCGCCTCCATCGTCACGCCATCGCCTGTCGAGGCTGACGTCCTCGTCGAAGAAGGCTCGGGCGATGTGATCGCGCCAGTGGTCTTCAGTGGCGCAGCACTCGCCGCCGAGCCAGCGCGCACCTACTCCCCCGACATCAACGTCCTGGAGTGGAAGAAGGACCCGGCGACCATCTCGACCGTCTACCCGACGCGAGTGAAAGACCTCTACGGTGTCGGCACCGTGATCCGCATCGAGTTCGCCTATCCCGTGCCGGATGAGCAGAAGGTCCTCCTCGAGGAGGCGGCCACCGTCATCGCGAGCAAGCCCTATGGCATCGCTGCTTGGAGCTGGCCCAATGACACGACGATGGCCTTCCGGCCCAAGGAATTCTGGCCCGCCTACACCGATATCAAGGTCGACTTCAACTGGATGCAAAACAATCTCGCCACCTACGACCCCTCGGTGAAGTTCCGGGTCGGTCGCGAGCTGATCTTCACCATGTCCGCCAACAAGCTCGTCGGCAAGGTCAAGCGCGATGGCGTCACCATCCGCAGGGTGCCGGTGTCGCTCGGCAAGCCGACGTGGGAGACCGCTTCAGGGGTCAAGACGATCCTCGAGCGCTACGCCATGAAGCGCATGGTCAATCCCGGGCCGCGTGAGCCCTACGACGTCAATGTGCCCTACGCAATGCGCCTCACCCCGAGTGGTGAGTATATGCACGCGGCACCGTGGAATCTCTACAACCTGGGAGTCGCGTCGACGTCGCATGGTTGCACCAACATGTCGATGGAAGATGCCATCTGGTTCTTCAACAACGCCTTCGAGGGTGACCCCGTCATCACCACGGACACCGGCGTCGAGCTCGACTGGTACGAAGGCCCGGGCGCGATGTGGAACATCGACTGGGCCGACTGGACCAAGCGCAGCTTCTCTCTCGCCTAGGCCCAGACCACCGGCCTGGCACTCCCCCAGGCCCGGCGGGTCGGCCAAGCCGCCCCTGTCGGGCTCCCCGACGGGCCAGTCTGTCGAGCATGCGGCATGATCGATCCTCCCCTTCTTTCGGAGGCATGCCATGGGGGTCAACCGGGAGCGCGAGCTCGCCGCCGAACGCGCGGTGGTGGGCTCCCTCTACGACCGACTCGATGAGGTGCGACGGCGCACCCGCGAGGATCTCCGGCGAGCCCAGCATGATCAGACAGCCGGCACTCCTGCGGCCTTGACCGAGCAGGATGCCTTCGTCAAGCTCTACACCGAGCGCATCCAGGCACTTGAAGCTGCCGAGACCCGGTTGTGCTTCGGTCGGCTTGATCTTGCCGACGGGCAGTCGAGGTACATCGGGCGACTGGGTTTGGCCGATGACGATCAGCGCCCCATGCTCACGGATTGGCGTGCTCCAGCCGCCGAGCCGTTCTATCAGGCCACCTCCGCGGATCCGAGGGGCGTCGTACGCCGCCGCCACATCGTCACGTCCGGACGCGAGGTGATGTCACTCGAGGATGACGTGCTGGACCTCTCCGCACTCGCCGAGGGGGACTCCGGCGTCCACGCTGAGGATGTGCAGGGTGGCGGGGTGCTCATGGCATCCCTCGCGGCGCGGCGGACCGGTCGGATGCACGACATCGTCGCCACGATGCAGGCCGAGCAGGATGCCATCGTCCGCTCGCCACTCGAGGGCATCCTTGTGGTCGAGGGGGCGCCCGGGTGCGGCAAGACGGTGGTCGCCCTGCATCGCGCGGCCTACCTGCTCTATACCCACCGCGATCGCCTCGCGCGCAGCGGAGTGCTCATCGTGGGCCCCAATCGCATCTTCCTTCACTACATCGGTCAGGTGCTCCCTGCGCTGGGCGAGACGGCAGCAGTGCTCGCGACGCCAGGGCAGCTCTATCCCGGTGTGGACGCGACTGCCTGGGAGCCGGCGGAGATCGCAGCGGTGAAGGGGCGCGCGTTCATGGCTGATGTCATCCATCGCGCGGTGCGAGCGCGTCAGCTCGTCCCCGACGGCCCGCGCCGACTCGATGTCGGGGGCACGACCATCACGCTCACCCCGGAGATGGTGATGTCCGCTCGTGATCGCGCACGAGCATCGCGGCGGCCGCACAATGTCGCGCGACGTACCTTCGCCCTCACGCTCCTCGACTCTCTCGCAAGGGAATTGGCCGAGGCTCGCCATGTGGACTTCGAGGGCTATCGCGACATCCTCGTCGGCGATCTGCGCGATGCACGCGACGTGCGTCGCGAGGTCAACCTCGCCTGGATGCCCGTCACCCCCGAGCGGCTGATCGCTGACCTCTACGCCGATCCCGCACGCCTCGCTGCCGCGGCACCGAGCATGGGCGCGCATGATCGTGCACTCCTCGCGCGTCCGCGCGGGGCCGCCTGGACTACCGCCGACGTGCCCCTGCTCGACGAGGCAGCCGAGTTGCTGGGCGAGGAGGACGAGGCCGAGCGCCAGGCGCAGGCCCGGGCTGATGCGGAGCGGAGAGCGGAGCAGGAGTACGCCGAGTCAGTGCTGGAAATGACGGGCACGCGAGGCGTCTCGGCGGAGCAATTGCTCGACAGGTACTCGGGACCGCGCGAGATCCTCTCGGTGGCCGATCGCGCGTCGGAGGATCGTGAATGGGTCTACGGCCACATTGTCGTGGATGAGGCCCAGGAGCTGTCGCCGATGGCATGGCGTGTTCTCGCGCGGCGGTGTCCCTCGCTGTCGATGACCGTTGTCGGCGACCTCGACCAGACGGCATCGGCCGCGGGCGCGCAGGATTGGGCAACCGCGCTGCGAGACATCACGAAGTCGCGACATCGCACGGAGCAGCGGTGGCGCATCGAGAGGCTCACCGTCAACTACCGCACTCCCCGGCCCTTCATGGACCTCGCCCGTGAGGTGCTGCTCGCCTGCGGTCGTGAGCCGGCGCCGGTCGAATCGATCCGCGATGGCGAGGAGCCGGTGGTCATTGGGGTTCCCGAGCCGGGTGACATCGCACAGGCCGTGGTGGCTGCCGCCCTTCGGGAGGACGCGGGACGCGTGGCCGTGATCACCGCCCCCTCGCTCGTGGAGGGGATCGAGGACCGGCTTCGCGAGGCACTTCCCGCAGGCATGGTCGGCCATGGCGATGACCGGCTGGATGCTGTCGTCTCCGTGCTCACGGTGGGCCAGGCGAAGGGACTCGAATTCGACGATGTCTTCGTCATCGAACCCGACCTCATCGATGCTGAGGGCGCGCGTCGAGGAACTGACCTCTACGTCGCCCTGACACGTCCCACCCGGTCGCTCACCGTGGCCTACACGGGCGACTACCCGCGGTGCCTGCCCGCTAGGACGTGAGAGCGTCGATGACACACTGCCCGGTGCTCACGAGGGCGGAGAAGCCGTCTTCCTCGGGGAGGAAGGTCGTGACGACACCGTCCTCGATCACCATGGCGTAGCGCTTCGACCGCTTGCCCATGCCCGCGCGAGAGGCATCGACGCCCATGCCGACGGCCTCGGTGAACTCGGCATTGCCGTCGGAGACCAGGGTGATCTCCGGCCCGACTCCCTGCGAGGCGCCCCAGGCCGCCATCACGAAGGGGTCGTTGACCGAGAGGCAGACGATGCGATCGACCCCCGCCGACGCGAGGTCGCTGGCGGTGTCGACGAAGGACGGCAGATGGACCTTGGAGCAGGTGGGGGTGAAGGCGCCGGGCACCGCGAAGAGCACGACTCTGCCCGAGCCGAGCAGCTCGGCACTGGCGACGGGATCGGCTCCCGCCTCGGTCACCACGCGGAGGGTCGCGTCGGGGATTCGGTCGCCCACACTGATGCTCACGATGCCGTCCTTGCCGGATCTAGTGGCCAGCGCCACCCGCGGGAGCCTTCCCGCGTAGGAGCACGATAGCCACGACGAGGCCGATGAGCGACACGGCGATCGTCGGCCACATGGCCATGCCCACCGCGCTGTCGAAGACGTCGGTGATCACCCGTTGCGCATCGCCGGGGATCAGCGAGGCCACGTCCTTCAACTGCAGGCCGCCGGTGAGCACGTCGAGCACCTTGGCGAGGGTTTCGGCGGGCGGATTGCTGAGGATGGATTGCAGTTGGTCGCGGGCGCTGCTCTGGAAGACGGCCGTGCCGACAGCGACGCCGAGCGAGCCGCCGATCATCGAGGCTGCCTTGAAGACACCGGAGACCACGCCCTCGCCGGCATCGCCCGGATCCTCGACGGCGGTCGCTGCGCAGGGCGTGATCTGCAGGCCGATGCCCACGCCGATGAGGATGAAGGGCGCGATCAACTGCGTGTAGGAGCCGGATAGGTCCAGGAGCAGGAATGCTGCGACCGCGAGGCAAGCCATGCCGAGGGCCGTCGGCCAGGCGGGACCGAATCGCTGGCCTAGCCAGTTGCCCAGCGGGTTGATGATGAGGATCGGAATCGTCGCCGGGAGAAGCAGGAGCCCCGCCTCCAGCGGGTCGTAACCCTCCACCACCTGCAGGTAGAGCGCCATGAAGAAGATGACGCCCCCGAAGACGAAGTTGGCGATGAGGTTGGCAAGGACGGCGCCGTCGAAGCGTCGCATGCGGAAGACCGAGAGCTTGATGACAGGGCTCGCGACGCGACGCTCGATGAGGATGAAGAGGACGAGCAGCAGGATCGACCCGATGATCATGCCGGCGAAGGCAGCCGTGGGCAGGGTGTCGAACTGCACCAGGGCCCAGGACAGCAGGAAGAGGCTGCCCACGAGTGTGATGATGCCGGGGAAGTCGATGCGTCGCACGGCGTTGACGTCGCGCGTCTCAGGAGTTGCCCACCAGGTGAGGGCGAGTGCAGCGACGCCAATGGGGAGGTTGATCCAGAAGATCCATCGCCAGGACAGCCCCTCGACAATGGCGCCGCCGACCAGCGGCCCGAGCGCCTGGGCGCCCCAGCAGACGGCGATCCAGGCGGCGATCGCGGTGTCCCGCTGCTTGCCGGTGAAGATCACCGCGATCATGGCGAGCGCCGTGGGCAGGATCGCCGCGGCCCCGATTCCCTCGATTACGCGCCCGATGATCAAGACGATCGGGGAAGGAGCGAGCGCGGCGACGACTGACCCGACGATGATGAGGATGGTGCCGATCGCGAAGATTAGGCGCCGTCCGTAGATATCACCGACGCGGCCACCCACGATGATGAGCGCCCCCGCGAGGAAATAGCCGTTGACCGCCCACTGGAGGGTGTCCATCGTGCCGCCCAGGTCCCGGGCGATGGTGGGCAGCGCGATGGAGATATCGCTTGCCGTCACCCACACCAGGGCGGTGACGAGGCACAGTCCGAGGAGGGACCACCAGCGACGCTCGGTTCCCGGAGAGGTTTCGGCGGCTGTCGGGGAGGACTGGGAGGCCATCCAGATTCCCTAAGGGCCGCCCGCTCGATCAGCGTGTATCCGCGCTGACGACGTACCCTCTGGGCGTGGCCCGCATCGTCGTGATCGTGATTGCCGTGGTCACCCTTGGTGTGGTGGGCACCCTGGTGTGGGGGGCCTGGCGCAGTGACGATGGCACCGCAATCGACGATTTGCCGACTGTCTCCGAGGTGGTGGCTGCTCAAGCCCATCGGCATGGCGTCAACCTGCCCGAGCTCACAGATGCCGATCGCGCACGGCTGTCGGCCCCGCCGACGGCGGGCTCCTCCCTGTCGCCCTATGACCAGGTGCTGGGCCAGCTGATCGCCGTCCGTGATGCCGCCGGGGTCGACGAAGCCGTGGCGATCCTGGGTGAGGTCGCCCTCCAGAGTGAAAGTGTCGCCGCGGAGTGCACCCGGCTGTACGCCGAGCTCACGATGGGCGCGCCTTCATCACTCCCGGTGTCCCAGACCTGCCCTGCTGCGTGACCGGGTGGTCCGTGACACCATCCGGTTATGAAGGACATGAAGGTGGTCATCATCGGAGCCGGCTTCGCCGGCCTGGATACGGCCAAGTTGCTGCGCAAGTCGCCGCGCATAGACGTCGTCCTCGTGGACAAGCATCCCTACCAGCTTTTCAGCCCCCTGCTCTATCAGGTTGCCACCGGAGCACTCCCCGAGGATGACATCGCCTATCCCGTGCGCGCAGCGATCCCTGGCGTGACCTTCATTCGCGGTGATGTCGTGCGCGTCGATGCGCAGGGACATCTGGTGCGTCTCTACGACGGCCAGGAGATCAGCTACGACCAGCTGGTGATCGCGACCGGAAGTGTCGGAACGACGTTTGGCATCCCCGGGGTGGAAGAGCACGCGCTGCAGATGAAGTCGATCGCGGACGCTCGTCGCATCAAGTCGCGGCTTCTCAACACCTACGAAGAGGTGCAGCAGGGGCGCCTCCCGCGTGAGGCCCTCCGCGTCGTCGTGGTCGGCGGCGGGCCCACGGGAGTCGAGGTGAGCGGAGCGGTCGCCGAACTCCAGTCGAGTCTTGTGCGTGAGTATCCCGACATCGCGGACAAGGCGAGCGTCAGCCTGGTCGAGGCGGGTCCGCGGCTGCTGCCTTCCTTCTCGGAGGAGTCCAGTGCGCACGCCAAGGAGGAGCTCGAGCAGCTCGGTGTCACTGTCAAGGTCGACACCGCAGTCGACCGGATGTACGAGCGCGACGTACACCTCAAGAACGGCGAGATCCTCCCCGCCGGCACGGTCGTCTGGGCCGCGGGCGTCGCTGCACCGGAGCGGTGGGCGGACCTCGGTCAGACCGGACCCTCTCGTCGCCTCATCGTCGATGAGTTCCTGAGACTTCCCGGCGCACCTGATGTTTGGGTGATCGGTGACACGGCTGCCTTCAGCGCTGACGGTGGATCACCCCTCCCCATGGTGGCGCCCGTGGCGATGCAGATGGGCCGTCACGCCGCTCGCAACATCATCGCGCTCGCGACGGGCAAGCTCATGGAGCCCTTCACATATCTCGACAAGGGTCAGATGGCTACGATCGGGCGGCGCCGAGCGGTCGCCGAGACACCACAGGGGTTGCGACTGCATGGCACTCCGGCGTGGCTCGCATGGCTCGGGCTTCACGTCGTCTATCTCGCTGGCGGACGCAACCGCGTGAGCGTGCTCGCAGACTGGGCGTGGAACTACCTCGCATGGAGTATTGGTCCACGCCGGGCCATCATCGAGTAGCACCCTCCGCTCCGGGTAGTGTCCGCGCACGTGGGATGGCGTGAGGCATGGCAGCGGATCATCCCCTCGCGCACCATCCCGCGCACCCGATGGCGCAGTGAAGGTTCCCGCTGGCGAAGTGGGCGCGGCACCTTCGTCATCCTCATCGCCGGGCTCTGGCTCTTCGGTACCGGTGAGGCCATGCTCGTCGACGCCGCACTGGGCAATGCCCCGTGGACTGTCTTCGCTCAGGGCGTGTCCGTCCGCACCGGCATCACCATCGGTCTGGCGACCTTCTTCACGAGTGTCGTCGTACTCCTCATGTGGATCCCGCTGCGCGAGCGGCCCGGGCTCGGGACGATCGCCAACGCCGTCGTGATTGCCACTGCCCTGCAGGTGATGATCGGCGTGCTGCCGACGCCTGAGTCCTTCGGCTGGCGGCTCGCCCAGGTGATCGTCGGCATCGCTCTCGTGGGTGTTGGGAGTGGGCTCTACCTCACGACGAATCTCGGACCCGGACCGCGTGATGGGCTCATGACCGGGATCCACCAGCGCACAGGCATCGCCGTCACCCCCATACGCCTGTCGATCGAAGTCGTCGTGCTCGCGATCGGGTGGCTACTCGGTGGCACTGTCGGTATCGGCACCGTGCTCTTCGCACTACTCATCGGTCCGTCGGTGGGATACGGGCTGCGCCTTGTCGGCTGGATTGCGGGTGCTCGGGAGGAGCTGCCCGCGGGGGACGCGCATCCCGAGCTCGAGGCCTGACCACTACTCTGCCCGCGTGGACGAACTCACGATTTCGCAGCACCTGGCCGACAGGCTGCGTCAGCGCGGGGTGGACCGGGGCTTCGGAATAGTCGGTGACTACGCACTCAGGCTCTTTGCGGATCTCGAGGAGGTTGGTTTCCCCATCCTCGTCACCACCGACGAGCAGGGAGCGGCGTTCGCAGCCGATGCCTATGCCCGTCTCAAGGGCCTCGGTGTCGTCGCCGTCACCTACGGCGTGGGCGGCCTCAAGATTGCCAATGCCGTCGCCGGCGCCTGGGCCGAGCAGGTGCCCCTGCTCGTCGTGTCGGGTGCGCCCGGCCTGCGCGAGCGCGCAGGCGACGTGCTCTTGCACCACAAGATCCGCAACTTCGACTCCCAACTCGTCGTCTTCGCAGAGCTCACCTGCGCACAGGCGGTCATCGACAATCCCGCCATCGCCGCGGATGAAATCGACCGGGTCATCGCTGAGGTGCTCTCCCAGCAGCGCCCCGGCTACCTCGAGATCCCGCGTGACATGGTCGAGGTGCCTATCTCTGCGCCGCGGCATGAGCACCTCCGCGCCCACCTGCCTACCGTCGATGACGAACGGCTCAAGGCTGCGGTCGCCGATGCCATGGAGTGCCTGCGTGATTCCGCGACCCCGGTGGTGCACGCCGGCGCGATGGTGTGGCGCCGCGGACTGGGACCGGCGCTCACGGAGGCGGCCGAGCGACTCCAGGTCCCCGTCGCGACGAGCTCCCTGGCCAAGGGGCTCTTCCCTGAGCGCCATCCGCTGTCCTTGGGCGTGTACATGGGCGCTGTGTCATCACCCGAGGTCGTCGAGCGCGTCGAGGGTGCGAGCACCGTTGTCAGCTTCGGGGTGCTCAACACCGATCTGACGATGGGTGCTTTCACGGCGCATCTCGATCCGCACCGTCACATCGATGCTCAAGACACCGAGGTCACGATCGGTCTGCGCACCTACAAGGACGTCCCGCTGTGGGCCTTCCTGCCCGCGCTTGCTCATGCGGCGAGCGGCCAGGGGAAGGTGGTGACAACGTCCTTGCATCCGCGTCCCGACTTCACCCCGGAGAGCAGTGCGCCGTTGAGCGTTGCCCGTGTGATCGCCGCTGTCGACGCGCACCTGGACGAGGGCCACGGCCTCCTCGTCGACCCGGGTGAGTGCCTTTTCGCCTCGGTGGACCTCTCCGCACCGCACTGGTGTCTCGCGAGCGCCTACTACGCGACGATGGGCTACGCCGTGCCCGGCGCGCTTGGCGCCGGCATTGCCGAGCCGCATCTGCGCCCGGTCGTCCTGGTGGGCGACGGCGCCTTCGCGATGACCGGCCTCGAGGCCGCCACCGCCGCCTTCCACGGAGTGAAGCCGATCATCCTGGTGCTCGACAATCACGGCTACGGCACGCAGCGGCCCATGAAGGACGGTGCCTTCAACGACATCCCGGCCCTGCAGGCTGAGCTCCTGCCAGCCGTCTTCGGCACCGGCCGCGGCTGGCTCGCGACCACCGAGGATGAGCTCGACGCCGCCCTGGCCGAGGCGGTGGCCGCGGACGAGTTGTGCATCATTCGCGCGGTGGTGCCGCAGGGTGATCGCAGCCCTGCGCTCCTGCGCCTCACCGACGCGCTCGGCAAGCGCGTCTAGCGCGTGTTTCGCGCGCGCGTCATCCGAAGGCGACAGACGCGATGCCGGGCTCGACGAGACTGCCGAGGTAGAGCCGTCCGTCGTGCTCCCGCACGCCGGTCACGTAGTGGAAGTCTTTGCCCGAAGCCTGCAGGTTGTGCCGGACGTCACCCTCGCCATCGATGCCGACCACCCAGGTGATGCGGGTGGCGTCCGGCTGCAGTCGCTCCGGCATGGACCAGACCGCGGAGCGCAGGAAGCCGGGGCGCGGCAGAAGCAGATCGAGGAGTTTGTTGCGAGCGGACGGCAGGGCTATCCAGAAGACGCCGTCACTGCCCGTCGACATGTTGTCGGGCATGCCCGGGAGGTTGTCGATGATGACCGAGCGCCGCCCGGCCTCGGGGCCGGCAAGGTCCAAGCGCGTCACGCGATAGCCACCGGTCTCTGCCACGAGGACGAAGGACTCGTCCTGAGCGAGGGCTACGCCGTTGGCGAAGTCGAGGTCATCGAGGAGGACCGTGACCGTGCCGTCGGGATCGCGGCGCATGAGTCGACCGCTCCCCGTGTGGGAGAGGATGTCTCCCTTGAACTCATCGAGCCCGAAGTGCTGCGATGAGTCGGAGAAGTAGATGGTCCCGTCCGCGGCCACCGCGCAGTTGTTGGTGAAGCGCATCGGTCGTCCCTCGACCGAGTTGACCAGCACGCTGATGTCCCCGCTCGCGGGATCGATCCGGAGCAGCCCCCGATGCGCGTCGCAGACGACGAGCCAGCCTTCGGGGTGCACCTCGATGCCGAGTGGACGACCGCCGGTCTG
>SXGQ01470560.1_pt1 | contig 20064 bp, 20 predicted proteins | sample 3178371 | NCBI WGS metagenome assembly SXGQ01 (sample SAMN11356859, study PRJNA531348) | freshwater metagenome | isolation source: freshwater sample F1-20 | place: China: Fuxian Lake, Yuxi | collected 2017-12-25 | reverse complement strand
GAAGACCGAGATGCCGGTGAGCACCTTGCCCTTGTCGGGGATCGGCGTCGGGTGAATGACGTCGTAGGTGCTGATGCGGTCAGACGCGACCAGCAGCAGGCGGTCGTCCAGGTCGTAGATCTCGCGGACCTTGCCGGAGGCGAGGAGGGGGAGATCGGCGAGGGTGGTCACGAACCGCAGGCTACCGGCCTCTGCTGATGGCTGGCATGAGCGATCCGACTGGCTGCGCGGGCCGCGCGATGGGAGGGTCCTGACCATGCTTCGCGTCCACAGCATTCCCTTCTCCGCCAACGTCGATCGCGTCGCGCTCGCCGCGGGCCTGAAGGGCCTGCAGATCGAGTGGATCGAGCACCCGTACGAGGAGCGCTCGGCCGTCATCGAGGTGTCCGGCCAGTCGCTCGTGCCGGTCGTCGAACACGAGGGCGCCGTGATCTGCGACTCCCCGGTGATCCTGCGCTGGCTCGACGACCTCGCGCCCGAACCGCGGCTGTGGCCGGAGGACGACCCCGTCCTTCGCGCGCGCGTCGACGTGTTCATCGAGTGGTTCAACGGCGTGTGGAAGGGGCCGCCCAACGCGCTTGAAGCGCTGTGGCAGGCCGGCCGTCGCGAGTCGGAGGAGGCCCGGGCGCTGGCTGCGCAGTTCGCCGCCTGGACCCCGTGGTTCGAGGACCTGCTCGCCCACGGTGGGCCGTATCTGTTCGGCGAGCGCCTCACCGCAGCCGATGTCGTGGCGTGGCCATTCCTGCGCTACGCCTCGTGGGACGAAGGCACGCTGCCGTACGTCTTCGAGCATGTCCTCCAGGAGGTCTGCGGGGTGCGCGAGCAGCCGCGGCTCATGGCGTGGATCGAGCGGATGGAAGAGCTCCCGCGCGCGTAGCCGGCCGAACGCACGTCAGGAAACGGGCGCTGGGCGACCGTTTCCTGCGGTCGATCGCGACCAGTACCGTCCGCGGCGATGCCGCTCCGCACCGTCACCGCGCTGCGCTACGTCACCCCGCTGCGCGAGGGCGGCTCGATGCCCGCGCTGGTCGAGGCCGACGACGACGGCCTGTACGTCGTCAAGCTCCGCGGCGCCGGGCAGGGGCCGAAGGCGCTCGTGGCCGAAGTCGTCGCAGGGGAGCTCGCCCGCGCGATCGGGCTCCCCGTCCCGGACATCGTCGCCGTCGACATCGACCCCGACCTCGCGCGCGCCGAACCCGACGCCGAGATCCAGGAGCTCATCCAGGCCAGCGGCGGGGTGAACGTCGGCCTGGACTTCCTGCCTGGCTCACTGCCCTACGGACCCACCTCGCCACTCGACGCGGACACCGCCGCGGACATCGTCTGGCTCGACGCGCTGACGCTCAACGTCGACCGCACGCCCCGCAACCCCAACCTCCTGACGTGGCACGAGCAGGTGTGGCTCATCGACCACGGCGCCGCGCTCTACCGTCACCACATGCCCGGGTGGCCCACAGACGCCGCGACGAAGCCGTTCGCCCAGATCGCCGACCACGTGCTGCTGCCGCGCGCCGGATCGATCCTCGATGCCGACGCCCGCTGTGCGCCCCGCGTCACGGATGAGGTCGTGGCGCGCATCGTCGGGCTGATCCCCGACGACCTCCTGGCCGACCCGACCGTCGACCGGGCCGCGTACGTCACCTTCCTCGCCGCCCGCCTCACCTCACCACGGGCGTTCGCCTCCGAGGCAGAGGGGGCGCGCACCGCATGACCGCCGGCCGCGAGGAGTACCAGTACGCCCTGCTGCGTGCCGTCCCCGACGTCGAGCGCGGCGAGGCGGTGAACGTCGGCGTCGTCGTGTTCAGCCGCCGCCACAACTACCTCGGCGTGCGCACGCAGATCGACGAGCGGCGGCTGCGCGCACTGCATCCCGACCTCGACGTCGACGCGCTGCGGCGTCATCTCGCAGGCGTCGAAGCGGCGCTTGCCGGGGACCCGGCGGCCGGCGCCGTCGCGGACCTCCCGCGGTCCGAGCGCTTCGGCTGGGTCACCGCCGCGTCGTCGACCATCGTGCAGCCGTCGCCGATCCACACCGGGCTGTGCGAGAACCCCGAGGCGCTGCTCGAGCGGCTGTTCGCGCGGCTCGTGGCCTAAGCCGCCGTCGCGAGGTACTCCCGCGGACTGACGCCCCGCACGCGTTTGAACGCGTTGCTCAGCGCGAACGCGCTGCCGTAGCCGACCTGGTCGGCGACCGACGCAAGCGTGGCGCCCGGCTCGCGCAGGAGGTCCGCCGCCAGGGTCAGGCGCCATTCCGTGAGGTAGGCCATCGGGGGCTGCCCGACCGCCGCGCCGAACTGCCGCGCCAGCGCCGCGCGCGACACGCCGACCTCGTGCGCGAGCGACGCGATCGTCCATGGCGCCGCGGGCTGCGCGTGCAGGATCCGCAGGGCGCGCCCGACCACCGGGTCGCCCATCGCCCGGTACCACTCCGGTGCCGGCGCGCCGGGCCGAGCGAACCAGGCCCGCAGCGCGGAGATGAGCAGGAGATCGAGGAGCCGGTCGAGCACGGCCTCCTGCCCGGGCGCGTCCTTGACCATCTCGCTCGCGAGCAGGGTGACGAGCTGCGAGTCCAGCTCGGAGCGGTCGAGCACGATGAGCCGGGGCAGCGCCGCGAGCAGCCGCGTGCTGACCTCGGTCTCCAGGAAGTAGGTCCCCGTGAGCAGCTGGGTCGCCCCGTCGAGGTTCGTCCCCCAGGTCCTGACACCGAGCAGCATCTCGTCCATGAGGTCGCGGTCGTCGAGCGTGGTGCATCGCCCGTTGGGCTGAACGAGGATGCTCGGCGCCGTCGCGGGGTCGTCGGCCACGGTGTAGTGATCGGGCCCGCGGACGATCGCGACGTCCCCGGCGCGCACCGGGACCGGCGGCGCGTCCTCGTGGATGATCCAGCCGTCGCCGCGCACCATGCACGCGATCGTCAGCGGCGCCTCGTCCTGGATGTGCAGCGCCCACGGCGGGTCGATGACGGTCCGCACGAGGAACGCATCCCGGGCGCGTGGCCCATCCAGCAGTGCGGCGACGGCATCCACGCGCAACAGCGTAGACGCTGGCGTATGCAAAAGCGACCCTGAGCTATGGAGCGTCTCACCGACCGGCGTTTCAATGCAGCCCATGACCGACCACACCGCACAGCTCACCCTCGTCACAGGCGGGACCGGGAAGACCGGCCGCCGCGTCGCCGCCCGCCTGGCCGAGCGCGGCATGCCCGTCCGCATCGGGTCCCGCAACGGCGAACCGCCGTTCGACTGGGAGGACCGGGCCACCTGGGACGCCGCGCTCGCCGGCGCCCGCGCCGTCTACCACGCGTACGTCCCCGACCTCGCTGTCCCGGGCGCCGATGACGTCATCCGGGAGTTCACCGCCCGAGCCACCGCGGCCGGCGTCGAGCGGCTCGTGCTGCTCTCCGGCCGGGGCGAACCCGAGGCCGAAGTCTGCGAGCGGATCGTCCTCGACGCCCCCGGCATCGACGCGACCGTCGTGCGCGCGAGCTGGTTCCTGCAGAACTTCAGCGAGAGCTTCCTGCAGCCCAGCATCGTCGCGGGCGAGCTGGCGCTCCCCGTGCCCGGGCACATCCGTGAGCCGTTCATCGACGCAGACGACATCGCCGACGTCGCGGTCGCCGCCCTGACCGAGGACGGCCACGCGGGCGAGATCTACGAGGTGACCGGACCGGCGTCGCTGACGTTCGCGGAGACGGCCGCGGAGATCGGTGCCGCGACGGGGCGCGAGGTGCCGTACGTCGAACTCACGCTCGAGCAGTTCACCGGCGCCCTGGCCGCCGAGGGCGTCCCGGCCGACTTCATCGAGCTCCTGAGCTACCTGTTCACGGAAGTGCTCGACGGCCGCAACGCCGCCACCGCCGACGGCGTGCAGCGCGCCCTCGGCCGGCCACCGCGCGACGCCCGGTCCTGGGCACGCGCGGAAGCTGGCGCGGGCGCGTGGGGCACGGTGCCTCATGAGGTGGCCGCCGGCGCCTGATCGCAGTAGGTTTCCGCCGGTGTGGCCGCGGGGAACCGGCCGCACCGGCTGAGGAGCTGCTCGTTGTCCGTCACGTCACGTCTGTCCATAGTGCTCGCCGTCTGCGCGGTCGCGCCCGGCGCGCCCGGCGTGGCGACCGCCGCCGACCCGTTCTCCACACCGCCCGACCCGCTGCCGCCCGGCGCTCCCGGCGACGTCCTGCGGGCGGAGCCGATCGTGCCGCGCGCGCTGATGTTCCGCCTCCCCGCGTCCGGCGAGGCGTGGCGGGTCCTGTACCGGTCGACGAACGCGACCGGCCAGGCCGTCGCCGTCACCGGCACCGTGATCCTGCCCCGGCGTGGAGCCCCGCGGGCGCTCGTGGGTCTCGCCCCCGGGACGCAGGGGATGGCCGACAAGTGCGCACCGTCGCGCCTGCTGCGCCAGGGCCTGCTGTACGAGGGCGCGGCGATCGCGGGGATGCTCGAGCGCGGGTGGGCGGTCGCGATGACCGACTACGAGGGGCTCGGGACACCCGGCATCCACACGTACATGGTCGGCCGCAGCTCAGGACCCGCCGCCCTGGACATGCTGCGCGCGGCCCAGCGACTCCCGGCAGCCCGGCTGCCGAGCGCACTCCCCACCGCCCTGACCGGGTACTCCCAGGGCGGACAGGCCGCCGCGTGGGCGGCGCAGCTGCACCCCACGTACGCCCCGGACCTGCCACTCGTCGGCGTCGCCATCGGCGGACTGCCATCCGACCTCGCCGCGGTGCAGCGCCAGGTCGACGGCGGCCCGTGGGCGGCGGTGATGGTCATGGGCGCCCTCGGCCTGGAGACCGCGTACGGCGTCGACATCGACCAGTACCACACGCCGCGCGGCAGCCGCGAGTACTTCGAGTCCGCGCGCGACTGCCTGCTGTCAAGCGTCCTGAAGATGGCGTTCCGGCGCACCAAGCCGCTGACGACCTCCGACCCGCTCGACGATCCGCTCGTGCGCGCCCGCCTGGAGGAGAACCGCCTGGGTGGGACGCCGCCGCAGGTCCCCGTCCTGCTGCAGCACGGCCGCTACGACGACATCATCCCGCTGGCCCAGGCCCGCGCCGTCCACGAGGCGTGGTGCGCGGCCGGCGCGGCGTCGCGCTGGCGGACCACCGGGCTCGATCACATCGGCGGATTCCTGGCGAACCTCCCACGCACGTTCGACTGGCTGCGGCTGCGCCTCGAGGGCAAGGACGAGGGAGGCGACTGCGGCTGACTAGGCTGACGCGCGATGCCGCGTGAGCTGACTCCCGACCAGGCGGTCGCCCTCCTGCAGCCCGACGACCGGATCGGACTGCCGCTCGGCCCGGGCCAGCCCCCGCAGTTCCTCGCCGCGCTCGGTGAGCGCGATGACTGGGCCGGCCTGACGATCTCCGGGGCGCTGCTCATCGCGCCCAGCGAGGCGTACACCCACCCCGGCGTGCGGATCGTCTCCGGCTTCTTCGGCCCCCTCGAGCGCTGGCTGGCCAGCGACGGCCACAACGTCGAGTTCATGCCCGCGGACTTCCGCCGGTTCGGGCCGCTCGCCGAAGCGGTCTCCCCGCGCATCCTCGCGACGGTCGCCGCCCCACCCGACGCCGACGGCTGGTGCAGCCTTTCCCTCCACGCCGGCGGGACGCTGGACGAGCTGCGCCGCGCGGGCGCCGACCCGGATCGCCTGCTCGTCGTCGAGACGAGCCCGCACTTCCCGCGCACCCACGGCCTGCCGCCCGGCTACGACGCGGGCGAGATCGCCCACGCCGCCGGCTGGCGCCCCGACCATCGCCACGCGCTGCACCTCGACGAGATAGACATCCTCATTCCCGGCGACGCCGCCCCGCTCGCGCTCCCGGAGACCGAGCCGAGCCAGACCGACCGCGCGATCGCCGAGCACGCCGCGCGGTTCATCGCCGACGGCGCGACGCTGCAGACCGGCATCGGCAGCATCCCGACGGCGATCGCATCACTGCTCGCCGAGACGCCCGGCGGCGGCTACGGCATCCACTCCGAGATGCTCACCGACGGCATCCGCCGGCTGCACCAGGCCGGCAAGGTGACCAACGACGGCAAGGGAATCCTGCCCGGGTACTCCGTGACGACGTTCGCGTTCGGATCGCAGGAGCTCTACGACTGGCTGGCGAACGACGAGCCGCCCATCGCGTTCCTCCCGGTCGGCGTGGTGAACAACCCGACGCTCATCGGCGCGAACCGGCGGATGGTCACGATCAACGGCGCGATGCAGGTCGACCTCACCGGCCAGGTCGTCGCCGAGGCGATCGCGGGCATCCAGTACTCGGGCGCGGGCGGTCAGGAGGACTTCGTCTCCGGCCCGGGGACCGAGCTGGAGGACCGCTCCCTGCTGTGCCTCCCGGCGACCCGTACGACGGGCGACGAGACGATCTCGCGGATCGTCGCCACGCTCCCCGCCGGGTCGGTCGTCACGACGCCGCGCCACCAGGTCGACGTGATCGTCACCGAGTTCGGGGCGGCCGAGCTCCAGGGGCTGACGGTGCGCGAGCGGGGTCTGGCGCTGGCGGAGATCGCGGCGCCGGAGTTCCGTGACGAGCTGCGCGCCGCGGTCAGCGGTCTGCGCTAGCCGCCGCCACCGCAGCCCCCGCCGCCGCAGCTGGACCCGCCGCCGGAATCGCTTCCCCCCGAGTCTCCACCCGTGCCCGGGCTGTCGTCCCGGCTCCCGGTGGAGAACGCGCCCGGACCCCCGACGTAGCCCGAAGCGTCGTAGTCCCGACGATTGAGCCGCGTCGGACGCGTGGCCGAGATGACCGCGATCACCACGATCACAGCACCGATCGCCAGCACAAGGATCATGAGCATGCAGGCATCGTAAACAGGTCGCTTCCTTACCCTGTCAGCATGCGCCTGCGCCGCCGCGTCGATCTCCATCGAACCGATGCCGCAGTGGCCGCGCTCGACCTGCCACCCGCCGTGTGGAGGACGTGCCCGTGGGAGCCCCGTGACGTCGTCGACCTCGGCCTGCGCCAGTGGCTGCGCTGCGCTGGCGCAGCCCTGCGCGATGGACAGACCATCGGCATGCCGTCGCGTGCCGTCGACGAGGCATGGCACGGGTTCATCCTCTGCACTGTGCAGTACGCGGCGTTCTGCGACGCGGCATACGGGCGGTTCCTCCACCACCATCCGGAGGGCGCGGCCACAGCCGATCCCGGACCACGCGCCATGGGCGAGCAGCTCGCACGAACGGTCACCGCGTGGAGCATCGTCGGACGCCCCGACGAGGACTGCGTGCTCTGGGACCTGGACACGCGCGTCGGCGTTCACGAGCCGTGGGGTATCAGCGCCGATGACGTAGCCGCCGTCCTCACGCGGATCGGCGCGCGTTAGCCGTCGTCCCACTCTCGGGGCTGGTACTCCTCGCGCACCTTCGCCTCCCACTCGGGATCTCCGGGCTTCGCTCGTGAGCGCTGTCCCGCGATCGCCAGCCACACGACGACGACCACCAGCAGCACGACGATCGCGAGCAGAATGACGACGACGGTCACACCTCGATCGTAGGGATAGGGGTGAACCCCGGGGTGCAGCCCCGATGTGCCCCGGCCGGTTCCGGCCCAGGGTGTGGTTCATGTCCACGCCCACGCACACCGTTCGGTGCACCCAGCCCCACCCGACGACCGTCGACGCCACGCAGGTGCCGACCCACGATCGGCGGATGTCCCGCATCTGCACCGCCATGCTCACCGCCGTCCTCGCGTTCCTCGTGACCCCGGCCGCCCAGGCCGCGGAGGATCCAGTCATCCCGCTGCTGACCGGAGGCAAACTGACGTATACCGGCGAGGTCCGGGCCACGCACGACTGGGCGTACCACGGCGTCGGCACGGTGAAGGGCGTCGAGGGCTACGAGGCCGAGCGCCGGCGTGCGGCGAACCTCAGCTTCTCGTCGTCGTGGCTCGTCGAGGGCCGGTACCCCGACGTCCCCGCCGCGACCCCGATGACGGGCCTCCTGGCCTCCGAGGACTACCGGGTCGACGTGGGGAGCGGGTCGTCGACGAACCGCCAGCGCGTGTGGAGCAAGGGCACGCAGGTCGGATCGACCGACGAGAGCTGTGCCTTTGCGATCACCCTCGACGAGCCACCGATGGCCGCGCAGCTCGACGAGACCGGCCGCGCCCTCGAGCTCGACCCGGTCATCGGCCGCGAGGAGACACCGGTCTCCGGCTGCGCGAATGAGGGCACCTCGGACCTGTTCACATCGTGGGCGAACCCGCTGCAGCAGACCTACACGTTCGAGCCGGAGATCCCGCGCTCGACCCTCGCCACGAAGCCGCTGCTGCTCACCGGCCGCAAGGCGCCGGGCCACTGTGACCTCCCGGGCATCGTGGTCGAGCAGTGCGACTACGTACTGAGCGGCCAGGGCGCGCTCGAGCTCTCGTGCGCCCTGTGCGTCGATGACATCGTCTACGAGCACGGCGACGTCCCCGGCTACGCGTGGAAGCCGATCGGCGCCGACGGCACGTTCGACGGCAACCGCGTGCGCATCACCGCGAAGGTCCGCAACGCGACGAAGAAGGCCATCACCGCGCCGGTCGCGCTGCGCGACATGACCCACAAGAAGGCACTGACCGTCGAGGGGCTTCCGGCGTCGATCACCGTCGCGCCCGGACAGACCGTCGAGGTGCCGGTCGAGTGGGACTCGTCGGGTTACGCCTGGGAGGACGGGCCGAGCAAGGCGACACTGGAGCACGAGATCGCGTTCCTCACGCCGTACGGCAGCGGTCAGAAGATGCTGCGCGTCAAGCCCAAGCCGGTGATCATGGTCCACGGCTGGAACTCGGACGCGTCGACGTGGTCGCCCTACCCCGGGTTCCTGAAAGCGCACAGCGAGCGGTGGCGCTCGCACGCCGTCGCGACGATGGACACCAACCCGGAGGGCACCCGTTCGCTCTTCGACAACGCGGCGGCGCTCGCCCGCGAGGTCAAGGCGATCCGCGAGAGCGAGGATGCGGACAAGGTCGACATCGTCGCCCACTCGATGGGAGGGCTGATCTCCCGCGCGTACATCGATCGGTCCGTCGGGACGGCGCGTGACGGCAAGCCCTGGGTGTCGCACCTCGTGATGCTCGGCACGCCGAACATGGGCTCACCGTGCGCGGATGCGATCTATTTGCTGTGGAGCGGCCGACCGACGCTGGAGCTGCAGCCCGGCTACGTGCAGCGGACGTTCAACCCGGCGGTGCGCAACCGCAAGGGCGTGCCGTTCTCGATCCTCGCCGGGGTCATCCTGGACCGGACCTGCCAGGAGTCGACGCCGGGCGACAGCGTGGTGGCGCTGCCCAGTGCGCTGTGGGACGTCGGCGACAGTGCGACCCGCGTGCTCGCGCACACGTCGATGAGCGGATCCTCGTCGGCGTTCGAGGAGTTCGTGCTGCCCCGGATCGCGGTCGGTCCGGGTGCAGCGGCTCCGCGTTCGCGCTCGCGCGGGATGACGCCGCGTGGCCGCACCGGCACGGGCCAGGCGGCGGCGACGAAGACGAAGACGAAGGTCCCCACCGCCAACCAGGCGCTCGGCACACGCAAGCTGACACTGCTCCCGCGGGCGAAGACGAGCGTGCGCTTCACCGCCGCGCCGGGCGACCGGCTCACCGCTCTCGTCGTGGCTCCGCAGGACGTGACGACGCAGCTCGTCGCACCGAACGGCAAGGTCGCGATGACCGTGAGGGCCGGCTCGCCCGAGGCCCAGGGCGGCATCCGGACGCTGCGGCCGCGCAAGGCCACGCGCGGCCGGTGGACCGTCCGGCTGACGGGTGGCGCGTCTCGCGCGAAGGTCGGCGTGGTGGCGACCGTCTCGGGCTCGAAGGTCAAGCTCAGCGGGTCGGCGAGGCGCGCGAAGGGCCGGCTGGCGGTGACGGCGCGATTCACACGCTCGGGCCGAGCGTTCGGCCGTGCGCGGGTGGTCGCCACCATCCGCGGGGTACGCGGAAAGGCGGTGAAGTTGACACTGCGCCGCACGAAGCGCGGGACGTATACGGCAACGACCAAGGCGAAAGTGCCGGCCGGCGCCGCGGGCGTGTCGGTGACGGCGAAGGCCGGGACAACGAAGCGCATGATCTCGTTCCCCGCCCCGTAGCGCCCCTCCCCCGACGAGCGGCAGATCCACGTTGCCCTGGCGACGTCGATCTGCCGTTCAGCAGGCCCATGGCATGCTGGGTGGCGTGCCGAGCCCGCTCACCGACCGTCTCCGTGCGGGCTTCGCCACGATCCGCGCAGAGCTGGAGATCGTCACGGAGCATCCCGCCGACGCCGCCCGCGAGGCCGCCGCCCGCGCGCAGGCGCCCACCGCGCCGCTCGCAGGCGTCGAGCTCGTCGGCGCGGACGTCCGCGCGGACCGGCGTGACCTCGAGCTCGTCACCCTCGACCCCGCCGGCAGCACCGACCTCGACCAGGCGTTCGCCCTACACCGCGACGGCGACGGGTTCGTCCTGCACTACGCGATCGCCGACGTCGCCGCGCACGTGGTCCCGGGCGGCGCGATCGACCGCGTCGCCCATGCCCGCGGCCAGACGCTCTACGCACCCGACGGCCGCGAGGGCCTGCATCCGCCCGCGCTCGCCGAGGACGCCGGCAGCCTGCTCCCCGGTCGCGATCGCCTCGCGGTGCTGTGGTCGCTGACCATCGACGGCCGCGGCGAGCTGGCCGGGACCGCGGTGGAGCGGGCGGTCGTCTCCTCGACGGCGCAGCTCGACTACGCCGGCGCCCAGGCTGCACTGGACCGCGGCAAGGCGCACGAGCAGCTCCTGCTCCTGCGCGAAGCCGGCGCCCTCCTGCGGGCCGCCCAGCAACGGCGCGGCGCGATCGAGCTGCCAGAGCCCGCGCAGGAACTCACGTCCGACGGCGCGGACGGGTGGACGCTGCGCTGGGAGCCGCGCCATCCGATCGAGGCCGACAACGCCCAGCTGTCCCTGCTGTGCGGACACGCGGCCGCCACCCTCATGCTCGGCGCGGGCACGGGCCTGTTGCGCACCCTCCCGCCCGCCACACCGGACGCCCACTTTCGCCTGCGCGCGGCCGCCCACGCGCTGCGGATCGCGTGGCCGGAGGACCAGCCGCTGAGCGGCCTCATGCCGACCCTCGACGGGACCGACCCCGCGCACCTCGCGTTCCTCGACGAGTGCCGGGCGCTGCTGCGGGGAGCCGACTACACCCCGTTCGACGGCGCGCCTCCGCCGCTGCGCGAGCACGCGGCGATGGGCCTCGCGTACGCGCACGTCACCGCCCCGCTGCGACGGCTCGCCGACCGGTACGCGGCCGAGTGTGCGCTGGCGGCCCACCACGGGGTGCCCGTACCCGGGTGGGCCCGCGACGCGCTCACGGCCATCCCCGACGAGATGCGCGCGAGCACCCGACTGGCCGGGACGCTGCACCGGGCGTGCATCGACCTCAGCGAAGCGGTCCTGCTCGAGCACCGCGTCGGCGAACGGTTCCCGGCCGCGGTGGTCGACGTCGACGACCGCGGCGCCGATGTCCGCATCCAGGAGCCGCCGATCCTCGCGCGGTGCACCGGTGACGGGCTGCGGGCCGGCGAACGGCAGGAGGTCGTCCTCACCGAGGCCGACCCCGCCACCCGCGTCGTGCGCTTCGCCGCGGGCTAGCAGCTAGCCGAGCCGGCCGACGATCTCGTCGGCGTACCGCGTGTAGTGCCCGAGGTCGAAGATCTCGTCGAGGTCCAGCCCGAGCTCCTCGCGCTCCAGCAGCTCGCGCAGCGGGGTCCTCGAGTCCCACGCCTCCTGCGCGCTCTCCTGCACGATCCGGTACGCGTCGTCGCGCTGCAGTCCCTTGGCCACCAGCGCGAGCAGGATCCGCTGACTGAACAGCGCGCCGTAGGTCAGGTCGATGTTCTCGCGCATGCGGTCGGTGTGGATGACCATGCCCGTCGCCATCCGCAGCGCGAGGCCGTGCATGTAGTCCAGCGCGATCGTCGCGTCGGGCAGGATGACCCGCTCGGCGCCCGAGTGGCTGATGTCGCGCTCGTGCCACAGCGCGACGTGCTCCAGCCCCGCCTGCGAGTAGCCGCGCAGCACGCGCGCCAGGCCGGTGATGCGCTCCGTGGTGATCGGGTTGCGCTTGTGCGGCATCGCCGACGAGCCCTTCTGCGTGCCCGCGCGGAACGGCTCCTCGACCTCGCGCACCTCGGTGCGCTGGAGGTGGCGGATCTCGGTGGCGAAGCGCTCCATGCCGGCGCCGGCGATGGCGATCGCCTGCAGCACCTCGGCATGACGGTCACGCGGCACGACCTGGGTGGAGACCGGCTCGCCGGCGATCCCCAGCCCCTCGAGGATCCCGCGCTCGAAATCGGGGGACGTCGCGGCGTACGTGCCGACCGCGCCGCTGATCGCCCCGACGGCCGCCTGCGCGAACGCGCGCTCGAGCCGCTCGGCGTTGCGCCGGGCCTCCATCGCGTAGCCGGCCAGCTTGATCCCGAAGGTCGTGGGCTCGGCGTGCACGCCGTGGGTGCGCCCGACGCAGACCGTGTGGGCGTGCTCCCGCGCGCGGTCGGCAAGCGCGTCGGCGTACGCGCGAGCGCCTGCGACAAGGATCTCCCCGGCCGCCTTGAGCTGCAGCGCCAGCGCGGTGTCGAGCACGTCGCTCGACGTCAGGCCGTAGTGGATCCAGCGCCCGCTCGGCCCCGCGCTCGCCGCCAGCTCGTCGACGAACGCCGCGACGTCGTGGTCGGTGATCTTCTCGCGCTCCTTGACCGCCTCGACGGTGAACGTCGCGGCGCGGATCGCGACCAGGTCCTCCTCGGTCGGGCCGTCCATCGCCTCGCAGGCGGCGACCTCGACCTTCCGCCAGGCCTCCATACGGGCCTCGTCCGTCCAGATGGCGCCCATCTCGGGGCGGGTGTAGCGCTCGATCATTGCCGCTCACCCTAGGCCAGTCGGGCGCGAAACCCCGCGAGCATGAGATCGAGCCCGAAGTCGAAGTCCCCGCGCTTGTGGCGGACGGCGGACTAACGACCCAGCGCCGCGCGCGCTACCGGATCAAGCATCGCCAGCCCCCACGCCGCGATCGTCGCGGCGTCCCAGACCTCACCCGCGCGCACCATGTGCTCGAACTCGTCGACCGTCACCGCACGCGCGTGCAGCAGCCCCTCCTCCTCGGGCTCGGGCTGCGCCTCACCCGGCACGAGGTCGAGCGCCAGGAACGCGTCGCACCACTGGTTGCTCATCCCGACGGCGAACGTGAACCGCCCGAGAGCCAGCAACCGGCCCGGAACGAACCCCGTCTCCTCCAGCAGCTCCTGGCGGGCGACCGTCTCACCCGCCGCGTCCGGGACCTCGTGCAGTGCGCCCTGCGGGAACTCCCACGCGTCGCGCGCGACGGTGTAGCGGTACTGCCCGACGAGGTGCAGCCGTTCACCGTCGAACGGCATCACCAATGCGGCCTGGGGCTTCTCGATGACCGCGTAGACGCCCGGCCGTCCCCCCGGCCGCTCGATCGCGTCCTCGCGCACCCGCATCCACGGGTTCTCGTAGACGACCTTCGACGCGAGCGTCCGGATCGGCGGGACGCTCACTACGCGCGCATGATCCGCACGGCGAGGTGGGCGGCGTTCTTCGGGTTGTCGAGACCGACGGCCGCGACCGGGACGCCGGGCGGCATCTGCACGACGCTGAGGATCGAGTCCAGGCCACCGGCGGCGGTGAGCGAGCTCGACAGCGGAACGCCGATCACCGGCAGGTCCGTGTGCGCGGCGGCGACGCCGGGCAGTGCCGCCGATAGACCCGCGCCCGCGATGATGACCTTCAGCCCGCGCATCCGCGCGTTCTTGCAGTAGTCGGCGACCGTCTCGGGGTCGCGGTGGGCGCTCATGACCCGGATCTCGTAGCCGACCCCGGCGGCCTTGAGCACATCCCCGGCCTTCTCCATGAGCTCGAGGTCGCTCTTCGAGCCCATGATGATCCCCACCCGCGGGGCATCTTCGGGAAGCGTCTCGATCTCCGCCATCTCCTCCGTGAGGGTCTCGGGATCGCTGGTCTGGGTCGCGGGGTTCTCGGTCATGGTGGGCGGAGGGTATCCCGTCAGGCCGCGGGCGCCGACTCGGCCCGCAGTGCGATGTCCCGCCGCACCTGGCTGCCGTCGAAGCGGATCGCGTCGATCCCCGCGTACGCGGCCGCGCGCGCGGAGGCGGGATCCGCCCCCAGCGCCGTCACGTTCAGCACGCGCCCGCCCGCGGTGACGATGTCGCCCGCCTCCGAGCGCGCCGTGCCCGCGTGGGTCACCTCGACCCCGGCCGGCACCGCGTCGAACCCGGTGATGACGTCGCCCGACGACGACGTCGCCGGGTACCCGCGGCTGGCGAGCACGACCGTGACCGCCCAGTCCGGCGAGAACTCCAGCTCCGCGCCCTCCAGACCGCCGGGCCGCACGCTCCGCATCAGCAGGTCGACGAGATCGCTGCGCAGCCGCGGGAGCACGGCCTGCGTCTCGGGGTCACCGAACCGCGTGTTGTACTCCAGGACCTTCGGCCCGTCGGCGGTCATCATCAGCCCCGCGTAGAGCACCCCGTGGAACGGGATCCCGCGCTCGCGCAGCAGGTCGACGATCGGCTGGTGCACCTGCGCGGAGATTGCGGCGAGGTCCTCGTCCGCCACGCCCGGCACGGGTGAGTACGACCCCATGCCGCCGGTGTTCGGGCCCAGGTCGCCTTCCAACGCGCGCTTGTAGTCCTGCGCGGGCGCGAGCGGCACCGCGCGCTCGCCGTCGCACAGCGCCAGCAGCGAGAGCTCCTCGCCGACCAGGCACTCCTCGACGACGACCTTGTCGCGACCGAACCGCTGCGCGACGAGGAAGTCCTCCAGCGTGGCGCGGGCGGTCGCCTCGTCCTCGGCGATCACCACGCCCTTGCCAGCGGCCAGCCCGTCGTACTTCAGGACGACGGGGTACGACGTGATCGCCGCCATCCCGTCCTCGACGGTGTCCACGACGGAATACGCCGCGGTGGGCACGCCGGCGGCCGCCATGACCTCCTTGGCGAACGCCTTCGAGCCCTCGAGCCTCGCGGCGGCGGCGCTCGGGCCGAACGCCACGATGCCCGCGTCGGCCAGCGCGTCGACCAGACCGGCCACGAGCGGCGCCTCCGGCCCGACGACCACGAGATCGACCTGCCGGTCCTTCGCGGCCGCGACGAGACGATCGATCTCGTCCACCCCGATGTCCAGCAGCTCCGCGTCCTCCGCGATGCCGGCGTTGCCGGGCGCGCACAGCAGCTCCGGGGCCTGCGGCGACCGCGCGAGGGCCCGGACGATGGCGTGTTCGCGCCCGCCGGCGCCGATGACGAGGACGCGCATCGCGCTAGAGCGTGGCGATGAAGTCGTCGATCGGGATCGCGGCGAGCGTCTCGTACTTCGACGTGCCGCGCGACCCGAGCTCCAGCGACACGCGCGCCATGGTCTTCTCGTCGGGCGCCTCGACCACGCTGATGAAGTCGAACTCGCCGAGCGTCGCCCACTGCGCCTTGACGGACGCGCCGAGCTGCTCGACCTCGCGATTCACCTCGCGGATGCGCTGCGGGTTGTTCTTCACGGTCTGGACACCGTCAGATGTGAGCGTTGCGAGCATGATGTACGTCGGCATGACTCTCCTCGGTGGGCGGGTCGGCAGTCGGGGACTGGGACGCCTCAGGTTCTATCCGATCGGGCCGATGACCGGTGGAGGGGTGCGTCCACGCCCCCCGCTGACGTGTCCTACCCTGCGGAGATCATGCGCGCCCGAAACCGGACCATCCTTCTCGCCGCCCTCGGCCTCGTCGCCGTCGCGCCCGCGGCCGCTGACGCCGCCACCATCCAGCTGAACCGCTCGTGCTACCTCACCGGTGGCGTGGTGGGCGTCTCCGGCAGCGGCTTCGCCCCGAACGCGCCGGTCACGATCAACCAGAACGGCCAGCAGATCGGCACCGCCCAGGCGGACGCCCTCGGCTCCTTCCAGGGCAGCTACTCCGCGCCGGAGGTCTCCGAGACCCAGCGCCAGACGGACATCGACGTGTCGGCCACCGACGGGACGAACACCGCGAGCACCGCGGGCAAGGTCTCGGCCTTCAACGCCGACTTCTCGCCGGCCTCGGGCAACCCCCGCACCCTGCGCGTGAACTTCAAGGCCGACGGCTTCAACCTGCTCGGCGGCAAGGCCAGCACCATCTACCTGCACTACATCGCGCCGGGCGGCAAGCGCAAGATGTCCAAGCGCCTCGGCAAGGCCCAGGGCGCCTGCGGTCAGATCTCGACCAGCAAGCGCAAGCTCTTCCCGTTCAGCGCGAAGCGGGGCACCTGGCGACTGCAGTGGGACACCCGCAAGACCTACAAGAAGTGCACGCGGGAGTCGGACTTCCTCTGCTTCGTGCGCGAGGTGAAGATCTTCCGCATCGGCTGACCGCCGGCTATGCCGTGAGACGCGCCGCGAGACCGCGGCGCGCGCGGTGCAGCAGCTGGGAGGTCGCGTTGCAGTTCAGCCCCATCGCCGCGGCGATGGTCGGGACGTCATCGCCGTGCCACGCGGCGCTGATGAGCCCCTCGCGCTGGCGCTCGGGCAGCGCGGCGAGCGCGCGGTGGACCTTCGCGGTCTGGTCGGAGCGCTCGGCGCGCGCGTCGGTGTCGCCGGCCGGATCGGCGAGGTCGTGCTCGTGGTCGTCGTAGGTGCGGGTCCGGGCGCGCTGCTCGAGGCGGTCCAGCGCGGCGCGGCGGCCGGCGACCTTGAGGTAGGCCGGCACGTTGAGGGTCTCGGGGTCGAGCTGCGGCAGCCGCCGGAAGGTCGCGAGCATCGCGTCCTGCGCGGCGTCGGCGGCGTCGTCGGGGCAGCACGTGATGCGCAGGCACGCGCGGTGCAGATCAGGCCAGTACCTCCGGTAGAGCGCATCAGCTGCATGACGGTCGCCGTCGACCAGGGCGCGGACGAGCGTGGCGTCGTCGGCGTCGGCGGAGGTGCGGATGGGGGCGGTGGTGAGCATGGCCGCAAGCCTGCCCTCCCGCGCACCCCGCTCCCATCGTGCCGGCCCGCAAGTCGGGCGAGGCGCACCCGTGACCCGTTGTGGGGTTGTCCCCAGGGTCGTTCAGGCCCGGAGGACGGGCTGCGCGTCGTGGGCTAGACGGACGGCGAGCCCCCGGCGCGCGCGATGCACGAGCTGCGCGGTCGCGTTGCGCGACAGGCCGAGGCCGTCGCCGATCTCGAGCAGCGGCCGTCCCTCGTAGGCCGACTGGAAGAGCGCCTCGCGCTGGCGCCGGGGCAGCTCGCGCATGGCGGTGCGGACGGCCCGGGCGAGCTCCTGGCGCTCGACCTGCTCGGCGCAGGCCGGAGCGGCGTCGACGGGCTCGGCGATGCCGTCGAGCGGCACCGAGCGGCGGCGGGTGCGCAGGCGCTCCAGCGCGGCCCGGTGGCCGGCCATGCGCAGGTAGCCGCCCAGGTTGAGCGTCTCGAGCTCCAGACGGGGCAGCCTGGCGAAGACGGCGAGCATCGCGTCCTGAGCGGCATCGGCCGCGTCGTCCGAGCAGCCGGTCACGCGCTCGCAGACCCGCAGCAGGGCGGGCCAGTGCCGGCGGTAGAGCGCGCTCGTGGCGGCTGGATCACCAGCGGCTGCGGCGCGCAGGAGGCGAAGCTCGGCGGGGGTGGGGGCGGTGGAGGTGGTCATGGCACCGATCCTGCTCCGCCTGGGACACCCTGCCCACGGGGGCGCCCCGGGTTCTTCACCCTGGTCCTGACCCTGGGGTCGGGGCAGGGCCCCTTCAGCCCGCCGCGTTTTCCCCATAGGGTGCGCGCCACGGATGAGCGACCCCGGAACGCAGAGTGTCGCCTCACTGCTGGAGCGTGAGGACCAGGAGCGGGCGATGGAGGCGGTGCTCGCAGACGCCGCGACGGGGACCGGGGCGACCGTCGTGGTGCTGGGCGAGGCAGGGGTCGGCAAGACCGCCCTCGTGGCCCGGCTGGTGGAGCAGGCCCCATCCTCGTTCACGGTCCTGCGTGCGCGGGGCGACGAGCTCGAGCAGGACTACCCGTACGGCGTGGTCCGCCAGCTGCTCGAACCGGCGCTGCGGGCGCTGACGGACCCCGAGGCCGCCTGGTCGGGGGCGGCGAGCCTGGCCCGCCCGGTCTTCGGGCTGGATCCGCCCGCGCCCACGGCCGCGCCCGCGTCCGCCCCCGACGACGGCGCGTTCGCCAGACAGCAGGGTCTCTACTGGCTGTGCGTCAACCTCGCCGAGGCGCTGGGCCCACTCCTCCTGATCGTCGACGACGCGCACCGCGCGGACGACCTGTCACTGCGGTTCCTGCGGTTCCTGGGCCACCGGCTCGACGGCGTGGCGGTCGTCCAACTGCTGGCGACCCGGCCGGCGCAGGAGATCGACGGGCGCCCCGCGCTGGCGGACATGATCGATGACCCGACGTGCCGCCAGCTGCGCGTCGAACGGCTGTCCGAGGCGGCGACCGTCGAGTACGTCCGCCGGACCTGGGGCGACGCAGGAGCGCGGCTGGGCCCGGCCTGCCACGACCTGACCGCCGGCAACCCCCTGCTGCTGCGCGCGCGGCTCGCCGAAGCGCAGCGCGCCGGCCTCCAGCCCGCGGTCGCGCGGCCCGAGGAGCTGCGCGTGCTCGGTGCCCGGTCGATCGGGCACCGCGTGCGCCGCGCGCTGGAGTCGGCGCCGCCCGCCGCGATGGCGATCGCACAGGCCGTGGCGGTCCTGGGCGACGACGTCGATCCCAGCGAAGCCGTGATGTTCGCCGAGGTCGACCCGGCCGACGCGGCGCCGGGCACCGACGCGCTGCTGCGCCTCGGCTACCTCGACGACACCACGCGCGGCCTGCGCTTCGTCCACCCCCTCGTGCGCGCGTCGGTCTACCGGCTCCTCCCGCCCGTCGAGCGGCAGGAGGCCCATCTGCGCGCCGCCGCGCTGCTCCGAGCGCGGGGGGCCGGCAGTGCGGAGCTCGCCGCGCACCTCGCCGCCGCACCGCCCGCGGGCGAGGCCTGGGCCACGGAGGCGCTCGCCGAGGCGGCCGAGCAGGCGTTCGGGCTCGGCGCTCCGGAGACGGCCGTGCGCTACTTGCGCCGGGCGCTGCAGGAGCCCGTGGCGCCGACGGCACGCGGTGAGCTCGTGGCGCTGCTCGCACGAGCCGAGGCCTCGGCGGGCGAGCCGGACGCACTGGAGCGCTTCACCGAGGCCATCGAGCTCGCGCCCGACCTCGCGGCACGCACCGCGGTCTCGCTGGAGTACGCGGGCGCCCTGTCGATGGCCGGCCACACGTCGAACGGGTTCGCCGTCCTCCTCGAGGTCGTCGCCGACCAGCCCGGCGCGCCGTCGGCGGCGTTGCGGTCGGCGCTGCACGCCGCGGCGCTGTTCGCCGCGTCGCCGGACGCGCTGGCCTTCCGCGACGAGGAGGCGCAGCGGATCGATCCGGCCGCCCCGCCGCCCGAAGACCCGACGTGGCCGCTGCTCGCCGCGATGCACGCCATCGAGCTGGCGCTGCGGGGGCGCCCGGCGGCGGACGTCGAGGCCGTCATCGTGCCCGCGGCGGCGAGCCTGTGCGAGCTGCTGGACCTGTCCACCGGGCCGCAGTGGGGGTACGGCATGTGGGCGCTCATGCTGTGCGACCGGCTGAGCATGGCCCGGCGGGAGACCGATCGGGCCGTCACCCGCGGCCGGCGCACCGGATCCGTCTCCGTGCTGGGCCTGGCGCTGTGCCTGCGCTCGGCCGTCCGCCTGCGCCAGGGCGACCTGGCCGGCGCCGAGGCTGACGCCCTGGAGTCACTCGCCCTGGCGGAGTACCCGAGCTGGCGGTTCGGCGCCGCTGCGTCAACTCAGTTCCTCGTGCAGATCCTGCTCGAGCAGGGGCGCACCGACGAGGCCGCCGACGCCATGGCGGCGGTGACGGATGCCGACCGCGACCGGGACGCGCTGGGGGTGGACATCACCGTCGAGTACGCCCAGGCGCTCGTCCGCCTGCGGACCCGCGACGCCGCCGGCGCCCTCGCGCAGGCCGAGCGGCTCGGGCACCGCATGGCCGAGCACCGCCTCGACGGCGGCGGGTTCACGCCGTGGCGCGAGGTCGCGGCGCGCGCGGCGTTCGCGACGCAGGACGAGGG
>SXGQ01029630.1_pt1 | contig 20067 bp, 38 predicted proteins | sample 3178371 | NCBI WGS metagenome assembly SXGQ01 (sample SAMN11356859, study PRJNA531348) | freshwater metagenome | isolation source: freshwater sample F1-20 | place: China: Fuxian Lake, Yuxi | collected 2017-12-25 | reverse complement strand
GAACACAATATCCTAATGGAAGATTGTGATGAAGCGAGGGTGATTTCCGAACAAATGAAATTAGAAAGAAAACAAAAAGCTTACGAAGAAACAAATTAACCAAACTATGAAAGAAGGACAAACTATCGGCCAATGGCTGAACTGGGATTTTGAGACCAATGGTGACTTGGAAATCCGGGACAAGAATGACAACCTAATCTACTTTGAGGATTCAACTGGATATTGGGATAAGCATAAATACGATTCTCAAGGTAAATTAATCTACTTTGAGGATTCAGATGGATTTTGGACAAAGCGGGAATACGATTCTCAAGGTAAATTAATCTACTATGAGGATTCAACTGGATTTTGGGAAAAACGAGAATGGGATTCTAAAGGCAATCAAATCTACTATGAGACTTCAAATGGTATAATTGAAGACCACCGACCAAAACCCTGTGAAAACAAAGTAGTAGAAATTGATGGTGTAAAATATAAACTTGTAAAAGCATAATATGAAAGTTGGTATTGTTGGTAGTAGAGAATTTAAAAATTACGAACTTTTTTCAGATGCAATGAAACAATATCTATCCGATATTAGTTGGGTAGTAAGTGGCGGAGCACCCGGAGCAGATTCATTAGCAGAAAAATGGGCAAGGGAAAATAAAAAAATGCTGACCATCTATCCCGCAGATTGGTTTAATCTTGGTAAAAGAGCTGGGTATGTTAGAAATACTGATATTGTAAAAAACTCCGATATGATAATCGCCTTTTGGGATGGTAAAAGTAAAGGAACAAAACACACAATTGGATTAGCCCAAAAAATGGGTAAAGAATGTAAAATAATAAATGTATGATGACTCCAAAAGAAAAAGCAAAATGGTTGGTAGATAAATTCTATTATTCATTCCCGAACAATGGTAGCCTAAATACAGGTATTAATTCTTGTGAAAGTAGGTGGGGTGAAGCAATCCAATGCGCATTAATAACCTGTAATGAGGTGCTGGGGGATATGGGGGCAGATAGAGGGTATGCGTATTGGTCGGAGGTTAAATCATCCGTAAACGAATTAAGGGAACGGCATGAAAATAGGTGGGGTGGGGGTAGATTATAAAAACTGTCCAATAAATTGGACACCTGATAAATTTAACGCAAATTTAACATAGAAAGCTTGGAAATATGAGGTTTTTGTAGTATCTTTACTTTGTAAGTTAATGAGAGATATGAAAACCAACTTAATGTGCTTGATGCTTGTTTACCTTTTCATTATTGATAAGCCTGCGAGGGTAAATTTGATTAAAGAACCTGTTCAAAGATTTAATACCGAATCCGCATCCTAAAAAATTTAAACCCCTATATTATGACAAAATTTTCAGTTAGTATCAATGGTTCTACTTATGAACTGCCTCTAAAGGCAATCCGTACCAAAACTTATGGACCTAATAAAGGTAGTAAGTATGTGTATGTGAATCCACCCATCGCCGGTCTTTTGGTGAAGCAATTCGTTAAACGAAATTTCCCGAATGTTCTTTGTAGAGTGGCATCAGATTCTTTTTCTGGTGGTAACTCTCTTCGTGTGTATGTATCTACTAAATTAGGCGCTCCAATTGATTCACCCACCTACAAAACAATTTCTGATTTTGTTAATATGTGGGAGTATGGTAAATTCAATGGAATGATTGATATGTATGAAAGCTATGAAAATAGTGGCGCCGTTTCCGATAATGGATTGGAATTGGAAGCCGGTATTAAATACGCGTTCACCGAAAACCAACCCCGCTTTGGTACTGTGGAGTGGGTTGTGAATGAGGTTCGCAGTGGAAGAACTTTTAATGAAACTGTAAAGTATGTTGATAGTAAAGTAGCTGAAAAAGCTAGGGTTGAACTATCATCGTATATGAGTGGTGTAAAAATTTAACCTAAATTTAATATTGAAAGCTTGGATATTCCCTATTTCTGTATTATCTTTACTTTGTAAGTTAAATGAAAGATATGAAAACACTCTATGATAGATTGATTCCCGAAGCAGCTTCGGTTATTAATGATGAAGAAAAAATGTATCCCTATACAATATCGTGTTTGGTTGAAGATTTAAAAAAGAATCGCACTAATATTGGTTATTTAAGATACGGTACTATTTTGGGAATGGCTAGTATTCCTAAATTGAGAGTTTTGATGGGATTGAAAGAACATGAATACTCTGATTCCCTTATGTATTTTAATTTGAAAAAACTCTTTAATATTTAAACCATTTGGTATGAAATTAAATTGTTCGGCTTGTTCTACAATTGAAGATTTTATGGTTATATTAACCAAGCAACTGAATGAATACTATAATTTTCAGTTTCAAACATCACCTGACATAAAGTTAGTAACTGGTTCTAAATTCCATAAAATTATAGTAAATAATGGTGTTTGGGGATTTATTGCTCGTATGGATGGTGTTTTAAAAGGTAAACCCTATCGTAGAGGTGATTTAATGAAAGCGGCCTCATACGCTTCACCCGCACCTATTTCGCGTGGTAATGTTATCGAAGGTTGTTCTTATGATGTGTATGGCCCGTTTTATCTAACTCGTTAAAAAATAAACTATGTATAAATTAACCATCAAATTCGTTATGGACCTCAAAGAGGTTACAAAACAACTCACCGAACAACAACTCCGCTCTTTAATTAGTGATACCGATTGGATTACTGTATCGTGGGCGAGGTTAGTAACTCCATCAGGTGTTAGCTGGGATTTAAAAGATAAAGTAACCAACCGATAATTGTTCAACATAAAAAAATAGAAATATGATTAAGAAGAAAAAATCTAATGGCCGAATTGAAATTGATTTAACCGGCCCTCAAGGAAACGCATTTTTTCTTATTGGAACTGCGGGAAACTTAGCCAAACAATTTGGTATGGATAGTAAAAAAATCACCAGTGAAATGATGAGCGGTGATTACGAAAATCTAATAAAAGTTTTTGATAGAGAATTTGGTAGTTTTGTAACTTTGTATCGTTAATCAATAAATACAAAATAGGAGTTATAATGGAAACAATAAATCAAATTCTAAAACAACTACTACCCTATTTTGGTATTTGTTTTATAGTCCTTTTTGTTTATATGATTATTAAACCTTTTCACGATTACTATAAAAAATAATATGAAACTAAAAACCACATCACACGATATATTTTATTATTCAGTAGTAGCATTTTGTTCGGCAATGATTTTACTTTGGATTATTGCTCTTATAGGAAATTCACTAATTTGAAACAATGCTCCCGTGGCGCAATAGGTTAGCGCAAGATGCTTATACCATCGAGGTTACAGGTTCAAGTCCTGTCGGGAGTACAAAAGAATACGCTCCGTTCGTCTAATTGGTTAGGACACTCCCCTTTCACGGGAGAGCTTACGGGTTCGACCCCCGTACGGAGTACAAAAAAACAAAACTATGAAAAAACTACTTATTATTTTATTCGTGCTATTCAGTTTAACTGCATTTGCACAAAAGCCAATGGTTGGATTTACTGTTACTGAAATCAAAGAAAGAAATCGTCTTGAATTTGGTACAACAAATTGGGAAAGATTAAATCAATCTGATTATTGGACTATATATAGTGTTCATCCTAAATTTGATTTAATGACTATGTATTTTTTTAAGTGGGGTGGAACTGAAAATATTATGTGCGCCCAATCAACTAAATCTGATGATGTGGCAAGGGAAATGCTAACAAGAATAATAGAAACCCACCACAATTTAGGTGATAATCATTATAAAAATAATAACGGGATTGTTGTTCACTACAAATGGCAATCGAATATAGAAACACATCAATTTATGTATTTCAATCCTGAAGGTAAAAATATTTTTAAAAATTGAAAAAGTTTCGTTCAGTAGATAATGGTTATGTTGACCCGATACAACATACATTGGATGTTTTAAAAAAGTATCCATCCACCAAAGTATATATTGGTACTGATTCTCAAAATGTGGGGATACAAACAGTATATGTAACTGTTATTGCTTATAGGTTTGGTGTTAGAGGAGTTCATTATATTTATAATAAAGAAAAAATACCCATAATAAAAGATTTATTTAAGCGTTTATTTGAAGAATGTTCTCGCACTATAGAAACTGCTGAATGGTTTACCCAACAAATAAATGTAAAAGTAGAATTGGATATGGATTATAATGAAGATGAATATTGGCCCTCCAATCGTTTAGTATCTGCTACTAGAGGGTGGGCAAGTTCTTTGGGATATAAAGTAAATATAAAACCACATTCTCAAATAGCTACCAAAGCAGCAGATTACCATTGTTCATAATTTAAAAAATAAAAAATGGCACTTTTAATCGGAATGTTACTGATGCTTTTGGCGCAGATACTTACTTTTTACCAACTCCAGGGTCAGTTAAAATACCAATGGTTCAAAGATAACTATTGGGTTATTGTATTGATGGGTATTCCTATATCAATGATGTATATGGAATCCGTTCGTCAAATCATCACTCATTATGGTGGATTACTTTGGCCATCTCGTCTTATTGGGTTTGGTATTGGGGTAGTGGTTTTTGCTATACTTTCACAATTACTTTTTGGAGAAAACCTAACCACAAAAACAATGGTATGTTTAATCCTTTCAGGAGTTATTATACTGATACAAATATTTTGGAAATAAAAAATCAATATTTATTTATATAAACAATTTAAAAAAACAATCTATGAAAAAAAGTTTTATTCTCGCTCTTTTGAGCATGTTTAGTTTCGCACAAGCGCAAACTACAGTTGATACTATCCGAACAGATATTACAACAAACACCACTTGGAATAGTGGAACAATTTATTTATTAGAAGGTAATCGGTTTGTAAAGAATGGTGCAACATTAACAATTGAACCGGGTACAATTATCAGAGGTGATAAAGCATCAAAGGGTACGCTCATTATTACAAAGACCGGCCGTATCCATGCAAATGGAACAGCAACCCAGCCAATTATCTTTACATCCAACCAACCTGCAGGGCAACGCACTTATGGTGATTGGGGTGGTGTTGTGATATTAGGAAACGCTACAACAAACATTCCTGGTGGAGTTGGTATTATTGAAGGTGGACTATTAGGACAAGATGCTACTTATGGTGGAACTGATGATGAAGATAGTTCGGGTGTATTTAGATATGTCCGTATTGAATTTCCGGGCATAGCATATCAACCCAATAGTGAAATCAATGGATTGACATTTGGTGGGGTTGGTAGTAAGACTGTGGTTGAAAATGTTCAAGTATCCTATTCTGGTGATGATTCATATGAATGGTTTGGTGGTACAGTCAATTGTAAGTACTTGATTGCCCATCGTGGGTGGGATGATGATTTTGATACTGATTTTGGCTATAGAGGAAAAGTTCAATTTGCTCTTTCAATGCGTGACCCGCAGATTGCAGACCAATCTCAATCAAACGGATTTGAATCGGATAACGATGGAACAGGGACTTCAAACACACCACAAACTGCTCCAATATTCTCAAATGTAACGATTATCGGTCCAAAAGAAAATGGAGGGCCCGCTTCTCTTTATCGTAGGGCTTTACATCTTCGTAGGAACACCCGAACATCAGTTTACAATTCACTTTTTATGGGATATCCAACTGGATTGCATATTGATGGTTCATCCGCTCAATTAAATGCAACTAATGATTCACTCCAAATTGAAAAGGTGGTATTTGCTAATATGACTAATAAATTTGAGCAAACCAATGGTACGAATACTTGGGCTGGGATGTTGAATTATTTTAACGATACCCTACGAGGGAATGAGGTATTTGATAGTACATCTCAACTTGGATTATCTTCAGGTTATAATAATCTAACAAACCCACAACTACTACCACAACAAAATAGTGTTTTATTGATGGGCGCTTCTTTTTCAAATCCACAACTTTCAAATAATTTTTTCACACCCGTTTATCATCGTGGTGCGTTTGGTCAATCAGATTGGACGAGTGGATGGGCCAATTTCAACCCAGATACGATTAGAACATCGGTTCGTTATATGGAAATTTCAAACCGAATGAATGTTTATCCCAACCCAATTAAAAATGAATTTATGGTGGAATGTGGTGAACGAATTACAAATATTTCAGTATTTAATATTATGGGTTCTAATGTTCGGTCGGATATTACATATAATGAAAACCATTCAATGGTTACTATCGTAGATAATGTAAGTGGTATTCTTTTTGTTAATATCACAACACCATCAGGAAATTACACAACCCGTATTATAAAAAATTAGGATAAGGTAAAAAAATGTCAATACTAATCGCATCAGACCACGCGGGGTGGGAATTAAAAACTCAACTGATTGAGTATATGGATAAGTGTGGGGTAGAATTAACGGACTTGGGAACAAATACTCCCGAGTCCGTTGATTATCCCGATTACGCACACAAGCTATGTTCAAACTTTAAATCGCAATTTGGTATTCTTATATGCGGTAGTGGGAATGGGATGTGTATGGCAGCAAACAAATGGCCAGGTATTCGTGCTGCACTTTGTTGGGATGTTGATATAGCAAGATTAGCACGGGCACACAATAACGCAAATGTTATTTGCTTACCTGCAAGGTTTCTTTGTATTGATGACGCAATTGATATCCTTAACACTTTTTTAGAAACCGATTTTGAGGGAGATAGGCATACTAAAAGAATAATGGGAATTAATATAAATAAAAATGTATAAATTAGAAGATGTAAACAGCGGACGGATTTGGGAAGCCGAATCTGTTAAATGGGCCCAAAGAGATTTACGAGGTGGAATCAAAAATTGGGAAGATGGTGGACCACATGTTGGTAATATACTCGTTCTTGATTTTGAGTATTCAGACGGTATGGGTTCATTCTATTCTTTCTGCTCTGATAAGATAACCGAAATCGTAAATTGGCAGGGTAGTATTCATTTCAAAACCGAAGGTGATAAGGAATACAAACTATCTTTTAAATTTTGATAAAAACACATGATTTATTTTATCGTATTTATTTTACAAATTTTATTTAATATTGGTAAAGTATTCGAAATTAAACTTACATATGAAAACAAAACAAATGCCCTGCTTTTAAATTCTATCTTCATCAATTTGGTTAGTTTGGGTTCAGTTTACTATTCAATAGATAATTTATTAAAAGGTGATTTTTGGGTTATATTTTTCTATGTATCCGGAAGTGTTTTTGGAAAATGGGTAGGTATGACCAAAATAAAAAATTATAGAGCTAAACTTTTATCACTCTTTAATAATGGAAATAAGGACAACTAAATACGATGAAGTAGAAAAAGAATTGGGCCACCTAAAATTTGATTTATTAGATAAATCTGCTACATATCAGGGTGCCTATTTTAAAGATAAATTAGTTGGTGTGGTTTCGTATGTAGAACACCCCAAACATATTTATTTAGGACATGCTTATGTTGTAGAAGAACATCGGGGTAAAGGTATTTATAAATTACTTTGGGAATATAGAAATATGAAAGTAAAAGAATTGGGAAAACCCCTTATAGCGCATTGTAATGTATCTAGTTTAAAGCACTTTTTAAACAATGGGTTTACTTTAGATAAAGGATTGTTTATGGTTGTAAAAGAAATGGAATGAAAATAGATGCTTTACTTATATCTGATGTTCATTTGGGTTCTAAGGGGTGCAACGCAGATAAACTTTTAGAAACCTTAAAACAATATGAACCCAAAGAATTAATTATTGTAGGTGATTTTATTGATGGGTGGTTACTTAAAAAAAGATTTTATTGGCCCCAATCTCATACAAATGTCCTTCGTAAAATACTTTCATATTCAAAAAATGGAACAAAAGTCCATTACATAACAGGCAACCACGATGAATATTTACGAAACTATACTCCTTTAATTTTAGGAAATATTGAAATTAAAGATGAAATGATTTGGAATGATTATTATATCACCCACGGAGATTTATACGATGGTGTTATTCAATTAAAGTGGTTAGGACATTTAGGTAGCTGGGGGTATGAATTAGCTATTTGGATTGATAGAACCTTAAAAAAATTAGGATATAAAAAATCATTAAGTGCATATCTTAAATTAAAAGTAAAAGAAGCTGTTAAATTTATAACACGCTTTGAAAAGCAATTAGAATATCAGGCTGAAAAACGAAAATGTATGGGTGTTATTTGTGGGCATATCCACACACCCGAAATTAAAGAGGGTTATATTAATTGTGGGGATTGGATTGAGAGTAATTCATATATAATATATACCAATGGTGGATTTAAATTATTATCAAATATATAAAATATGAAATGGGATGAATATTTTATTAACATAGCCGAACAGGTTAAGTTAAAATCTAAAGATGAGAATACCCAAATTGGTGTGGTGTTAGTTGGGAGTAATAATGAGATTATATCTACTGGGTATAATTCATTCCCACGAGGGATTGATGATAATGTTAATGAAAGGCAGAAAAGACCTGAAAAATATTATTGGTTTGAACACGCTGAAAGAAATGCTATCTACAATGCGGCCCTAATTGGTGTATCTACCAATGGAGCAAAAATGTATATGACTTGTGGAATACCTTGCGCAGATTGTGCAAGAGGGATTATAAACGCTGGGATTAAGGAGATATGGATGTTGGGTGGTGGTTCTAATCAGTTAAAATGGCAAGAAAGCGCGGAACGAAGTATCAAAATGTTTGAGGAAGCGGGAGTGGGTGTTTTTTATTATACAAAAAGCTTGGATAATTAAATAATTATTTGTATATTGTGTAAAGTTAAATAGGAAAGAATATGAAAGAATACTACTTTTATTTTAAATCAGATACTAAAAAAGAAGCACTTAGTAAAGCAAAAGCAAGTTCTTTAGAAGATGCTATTCAATTATTTTGTGAAACTAAAAAAATGAAACTATCCCAATTTAATGAATTATTTAATGTATCTGAAGTGGTACGAAAAAAAGTAGTTGATAAATAACGATAATGCCTCGGTGGTGAAATAGGTAGCCACGCAGGACTTAAAATCCTGTAGCTGATGAAGCTGTACCGGTTCGATTCCGGTCCGAGGTACAAAACAAATATTAAATGTATATATTTATTTAAAATGGATAAATCTACATTAGAAAATCTTATTGATAGAATTAATATTAATGGTATTGTCAATACTGATGTTAGGGTTGATGTAACTAATTATACTACTATATCAGCATCTTTCAATAATACCGATGATAATGTTTTGGGAGATATAACAACTATAGTAGAGTATTTTCCAAATGCATCATTTGTTTTGCCTGAATCAGAAAGATTTCGTAGTTTATTGGCGTGCGTTACATCAAGTGTGGATATTACATACGGCCCGAATTACATTACGGTATCAGATACAACATCCGATGTACCTACTGAAATAAGGTATTTGGTTGAAGATTTATCAATACCAAACCCAGTAAAATCTTTGGCAACTATTCGGAGTACGCTTCCACCATTACCCGAACTACCCGTCCTACCAGAACCTGGTTAATAATAGTATATGAGTGAATTTAATAATATATATTTTGTAGTTACTACAAGTTCTTTTGGCAGTAGATTTATTGAAGCGGCTACACACTTATCTGCTTCAAGCACATTTTCTTTTATAGCTAAATCAGATGGTAGTAGAAAATTATTAATTAATTCCGCTTCATTGGATGAAAATAATTTATTATCTAATAGTGAGGTTAGTTTTAATATAACCAATATATTTACTACGAGTAGTGCGGTAATTTCCTCAAGTAATCAAATTTTAAAATTAAGTGGAATAAAGTTTAAAGTAGAACCATTGATTGAGATATTTAGAATTAATCAATCACCCTCTTATGCAAAATTAGCTATAGCACAGGATGGGGCATTTTTTAATTGCTATTTTGAAGGTGGTGGATTTACATCATCATATAATTTAACAAGACAGGTTTAAAATCTATAGTTGTATATCTGATTATATTCATACAAAAAATAAATTTGGATAATTAAAAATTATTTTGTATATTTACATCATACGCGGAGAAAGAGTTGAGAGAAACTCGTTGGGCTTCCAGCCCAAAGATGGTGGGGCGGCGCCACCTCTCCGCTCTAATAGCAATGCCTCTATAGTTAAACGGATATAACCACAGATTTCTAATCTGTTATTCGTGGTTCGATTCCACGTGGGGGTACTAAATAAAAAATAATGAATATAAAATACAAATTTAAAAAACTACGAGTTTGGTTTAGGCAGGGGTTAGTTAAACATGAACCCTATACCGAAAGGGAGATTTTAACAAAGAGGGTTTTAATCCGATTAATGTCAAATCCAAAAACCCACTACTTGATGACACCATCGGGTAGATACTATGTCCAAACCGATGATAAACAATACACTTTGATATTGCAAAATAATATGGTTAAAGTTTCTAATCATTATTATACATTTGAGTTTACTATTAGTTCATTTTTATCAAATGAGCTGATTGAGTTGGTTCAAAAAGCAATTGAGAAAGAGCGCTCAAAAATGGAAGAGGAAATGTTTAAAACTGAAATAAACATGCTTAATGATATTTTATCAAAAAAATAATTATATTTTTTAAGAAAAAATTTGGAAATATGAAATTTCTTTTGTATATTGTGTAAAATTTAAAACAAATTAATTATGAAAAACATCTTTTTTATCGCAATGGTAGCTATGGCTGTATCATTTACGGCTTGTACCAACAACGCTGAACAAACTGAATTGGTTGCTGAACCAGTTGATTCTGCTGTTGTAGATTCTACTGAGGAGTTATATCCTATTGTAGATAGCACTGCAACTGCACAATAATAGTTTTTCAGATTACATCCCCCTTAGTGGGGATACTTGCGGGTATCGTATAATGGTATTACATTCGCTTTCCAAGCCTATGACGGTGGTTCGATTCCATCTACCCGCTCAACAAAATAAATTATGAGTTATTTAGGACAGGTTATTTATGTAAACGATGGTATGTTTCAAGTATATCGTACATTAAAAGAAGAACCAAATCTAAATGTAGATTTCATAAAACAATATTGGGAATGTAGCCATACTTTTAAAAAAGATGGTTTATTATTTTTTTGTAGAGAAATAGTATCTATACCATTTGAAGAAATTACGGATGGAGCTGATTAATACATATCCCGTCAAAAAATCAGATTTAGGTTTTCACGGAAATCTTTTCGGAGGAAAAGCATTAGCATGGATTGATGCTTCAGCTGCTGCGTACGCAATGCAGGTGTGTGATACTCCCCGTGTAGTAACTATTAAAATAGATGAGTGTCTATTTAAGAAGCCCGCAAAAGAAGGGCAGCTATTAAAGGTATATGGTAATGTAAATCATATTGGAAATACCTCGGTTAAATTATACATTGAAGCAAGAGCGCATAATGTATATACAGGCAACCAAACCACCGTTGTATCTACCTATATTACCTTTGTGAGAATTGATGAGGATGGAAACCCGATTCCTATTTCAGAACGGGTTAAGAAAAAATATGGGTTTAAAATTGACCCGATTGACAGGGATAATACCCTATTTACGAATTAAAACCAACTGTCCAATAAATTGGACACTTTTCCACACGAATGTGGATAACTTTAATGGAATTTTAATCTCAAAAGCTTGGATTTTTGCTCTTTTATACTTATCTTTGGGTATTAAATAATTATTGATATGAGTAAAACCAAAAGAGACAGGAAATTGCTTGATTTTAACGGCAATTGGAGTTCAGGAGAGGCTGCACACCATATCGGTAAAAAAATGACAGAAAAGGTGGTCCCCTCATCCAAATCCTATTCAAGAAAGAACAAATCTTGGTTAAAAGATTTAACGCAAATTTAATATTGAAAGCTTGGATATTCCCTATTTCTGTATTATCTTTACTTTGTAAGTTAATTCCTCCTATATGAAAAAATACAAAAAAGCCAAGTCCTACTATTCCGACTATTGGTTGGATAAGTCGCTCTTTACCCCGACCACATATCGTGGCACTTATCGTGCGGATGGTAGTGGTGATGCTTATCAGGTCAAAACTAATGACCTTATTAAGTTGGCCTCTTATAAACGGGCCATTTCTAACTTTGTGAGAATTGTAACAAACAAACCTATTCCGGTCAAATTTTCTACGGGTAATCAATCCTATACTGATGGTAATAGTGTGGTAATTTCTTCAAAGATGGATGATGCTGAATTTGACCCGGCAGTAGGGTTGGCTCTTCACGAGGGTTCGCACATCAAACTTACCGATTTTACTATTCTTGAAAAGTATTTTAAACCCGGCACCGCAGCGATACCACCCGTTATTGCTAATCGTATTGCTGAAATGCCGACGGTATCTGAATCTGATATATTGGCTGTTCGTACATTGAGAACATATATCTTCCAATACCTAAAAGATATCCTCAATATTGTTGAGGATAGGCGTATTGATAATTACATTTATAACACAGCCCCTGGTTATCGTGGGTACTATCACTCTATGTATGATAAATACTTTAATGATAGTGTTATTGATAAGGCTTTGGTATCCGATGAATATACTACTGAAGATTGGGAATCTTATATGTTCCGACTTTGTAACATTACAAACAAACATCGTAGGTTGGATGCTCTTAAATCTTTACCCGCTATTTGGGATTTGTTGGATTTAAAAAACATTGGTAGGTTAAAAACTACTACTGATAGTTTGGAGTTGGCTTCTAATATTTTCTTAACTATCTTTGATGCAGTTTATACCGAATCTACTGAAGAGGATAATCAATCTTCATCTGGTGATGGTAATGAATCATCTTCAGGTGATTCTAATGGTAACTCGCCAATGACAGGTGATTTTGATTCACCTCAAACGGGTAACGATTCTATGGAATCTGATGGTAATGGTAATTTGGATACGAGTAATTCTTCTGATGGTGATTCTTCTGATGGTGATTCTTCTGATGGTGATTCTTCTAACAATAGTTCTGGTGGTTCTGGAAACACGCTTTCACCCTCTCTTAAAAACAAACTTAATAACGCTATAAAAAAGCAGAAAGATTTTTTGAATGGTGATATTGCTAAAAAGAAGATTGGTAAAACTGAATCTTCTGTAGTAAACGCTTTGGATGAATCTGATGTAGATTTGAAAACTGTATCCGCCGAAAATCGGTGGGGTAGTGTTCAAAAAACAAAGTGTTATTTAGTTAAGAAGCTGACTCAATCGCTGATTGAATCTCAAGCGTTTGCTATCACTACTAATTATAACGGTCACTTTGATGAGAATCAAAAATATATTGATAAGGGTATCGCATTGGGTGTTTTGTTGGGTAAGAAGCTAAAAACGCGTGATGAGAATCGTAGTTTGGTTACACCCCGTCTTAAATCGGGTAAGATATCATCCCGAATGTTACACGAGGTTGGGTTTGGTAATTTCAATATCTTTGAAAAGATTCAAACCAATTCGGTAAAGCCGGTTACTCTTCACATTTCAGTTGATGCTAGTGGTTCAATGGGTGGAAGAAAATGGCGTAATACACAAACTGCTGTGGTTGCTATCGCTAAGGCCGCTTCAATGATATCAAATATCAATGTGGTTATTAGTTACCGAAGCACTTATGATAACAATACCTCAATTCCGCTGATTGTAATTGCTTATGATAGTAGGGTTGATAATTTCTCAAAGATTAAAAACATCTTCAAACATTTAATTCCGCATGGTACAACACCTGAAGGTCTGTGTTATGAGGCGATTATGGGAGAAATTTTGAAATCTAAAGATAATTCCGATAAATACCTAATTAACTTTTCAGATGGTATGCCTACCTTTGATAATAAAGAAATGAGTTATGAGGGTGATACTGCTATCAAGCACACCGCTGACCAGGTCAATAAAATGAGGATGGGTGGTGTTAGTGTTCTATCTTACTTTATTAGTGAACATAGTTCGGAACGAATGCGGAATTCATCCTATGCAGATGATTTTAATCGGATGTATGGTAAGGATGCGAGGTTCGTTAATATAAATGAGGTGATGGACTTGGCTAAGACATTAAATGGTAAATTTGAGGTGGGTGTCCAATAAAATGGACACTTTTCCCTCAAACATGGATAAGTTGTGGATAAATTTAACGATAATTTAACATAAAAAGCTTGGATAATTGCTCCTTTTGTAGTATCTTTATATTGTAAGTTAAACCCCTATATATGAAAAACCAAAGATTCGTTTTCGGTACTATCGTTCAAAGTAATGGTGTACTAATGTTCCAAGATTCAAATGGAGCAATGTTCAACATCCCAGCTCTTAATGAGAAAGGGACTTCCCTCTACCGCAGGGCTCTTCAGGCTTCTAAGCGACCTGATAAATTCCGATTCAAAATTAGGGTGAAGGGTTCGTTCACATCTGGTGAACTTTGTTTTGGTCGTGTTCCTGCTTCTAAAGCAACCGACACCACTCCCGTTATGAACTTCAATAAACCAAATGGTGGGTTGGAGCAGTACGCTGTAGATTCCGTTCATAAACCTACTGTGACTGTGGTATCAACCCCAGCTCAAACCGCCGCTCCGGTGGTTATGCCTGAAAATGTTTTGAACTTTATTCACTCCGAAGCTGCGGGGTTGAAGCCGAAGATGTTGTTTATGCCGGAACTGAAATGGAAATATTTAATTCGCAATATTCTCCGTGGTAAGAACATTATGATGACTGGTGCTGCTGGTTGTGGTAAGACGATGGCTGCTAAAGCAGCGGCTTCTTCAATTGATGGGTATTCTACTTTCATCATCAACTTGGGTGCTACTCAGGACCCACGAACTACTTTGATTGGTAATACCCAATATGACACGGCCAAAGGTACGGTGTTTAATCAATCACCTTTTGTAAAGGCAATCCAAACGCCAAACACTGTGGTTGTGTTGGACGAGATTACGAGGGCACACCCCGAAGCATGGAACATTCTGATGACGGTTCTCGATCCGGGTCAACGCTACCTTCGTTTGGATGAAGCGGCTGATGCTCCCACTATCAATGTGGCTGATGGTGTTTCGTTTATTGCCTCTGCTAATATTGGTAATGAATATACCGCCACCCGATTGCTTGACCGTGCTATCTTAGACCGATTTACGATTATTGAGATGGATTCGTTGACTAGGGATGAAGAATCTACTTTGCTTGGGATGATGTATCCTTCAGTATCTTCGGAACTCTTAGGTAGTGTGGCTGAAATTACGGCAATGACCCGTGATGAGGTTCGTAGTGAATCACCCAAACTGACTAACTCACTATCTACTCGTACTGCTGTGGAAATTGGTTCGCTACTTTATGATGGGTTTAGTTTGACTGAAGCTGCTGAGATTGCTATCTATCCCTTCTTTGATAATAATGGTGGGGCTCAATCGGAGCGTGTGTTTATGAAGCAGTTCGTTCAAAAGTTTGTAAAAACTGGTGAAGAAAATCTCTTCAATACTGAAGATACTGTTGCTGTTAATAATCCGTTTTAATTATATGGGGTATAATAAATTTAAATGGTGGAGAAAAGGGGCTCGTAAGAAGCCCCTTTCTTCTAACGCACATCTTTATGATAAGATTGTGAATGGTGATTTTGATATATCGGAATTCTTTCAACAGGCTTTTGCGGCCAGAAAAAAAGCAAATCGTGCATATGAACTTGCTTATAAAAAGTATGGTGGTAATTCAGACTTTGATAGGTGTGAATCTGCGCGAGATGCGAGTAGGATGGATAGGGTTCGTGCTTTGAAGCTTGAATTTGAAGGCGAATTAGATGAGATTCGTATATTGAATTCGCTTCGGAATGAACTACAAAAAAAGTTTGGTGTTGATGTGTGGGATGAAATGATGAATGAATCTCCAATGGATTTAGATGAACTATATAATTATTACTATCAAAAATCAATTAATAAATAATGAGGATGAAAAAATTAAACGCATTAAAAGAGTATAAAAAAAATCATTATACTAGATATAAACAATCCGATTTTGTAGGACCTATTAGAGCACTTGGTAGGCTTAAAGCGCTTAAAAAGCATGGGGATACTGTTCTTAAAGAAGCACCTGCTTTCAGAGGATTCTGTCAAGCAATTGGAACAGGCGATACATTCACTATTACAATGTGGAATAATGGTAATGGTAATTATAGATTTGAAATTTGTGAGAACGATGGGTATTCTCAAAAAAATGTATCACCGATATTTTGATATTTAAAATTTCTTTTGTATATTTGATATGATGTATGACCCGAACAAACCATTGAGTAATGAAGAATTGGAATCTTTACCTAAAGATGAATTCTTTGAATATTTGGATAGTAAAGCAGAATACCTAAAAAGGTTTTCAACCCCACTATCAGGTTATAAACTGAAGAGGTTTGCTTATGGAAGTGCAGCTGTTAGTGGTAGGGTAATATCCCATTCTCATCACGAACAATTAGGTAAATGGGGTAAAGAAAATTTTCATAAAACTTGTGAACTCGTTAAAAACAAATTAAAGTAAAAAAATTATGATGTACTATTTAGTAAAAGTAAAAGTTGAGACCGATAATGGTAATGGTAAAATCAAAAAGAATACGGAGCAGTATTTGATAAAAGCAGTATCGGTTACAGATGCAGAAGCACATATCACCGCATTTCTACAAAATTCTCCATTGGAGTTTGAGGTTAGTTCCGTTACACAAACAAAAATTCTAAATGTGATTGGAAATTAATTATGGTTTATAGCATAGGAGACAGAGTAGTAGTTAGTGTATATACTAATTTTATGGTGGGTAAGATTGTTTCAAAAACAAAAATCCGAAACAGCAATGCTTACGATGTAAAATTAGAAGATGGCAGATTGATAGAAAATTGTTCACTTAATAAAGAAATAGCTAATGGCTTTTTAATCAATAAACGATTAACCCAATTATTCAATGAAAAAGAAAACGAAGCAGCCGAAGGTAATATCGGTGAATCCGCAGTTTGATAGGATTAAACGGCGTGTACTCAAAAAGTTTCCTGATGCTAAGACCACAATGACATCTGATGGTAGATATAAAGTATCTAACGGGTGTGGTGGGTATATTGGTGATGAAGTTTATCTACCCTCCCAACCAACTATTATGGATGCTTGGTATTGGGCTAATGAATGTTTGAAAACGATTCAGAATATTAATCGTACACATCCCGATAAAAGTATAATGGATTTTGATGAAAGAAAATTCAATAGGGTATCATCCCGTAATTTTAAGAAAAATAAAAAAGTAAAATTAGATAATAATTAATTCTTTTTCTATATTTATTATTGTATAACAATTAAACAAAAAAGTTATGAATAGTAAATATAAAAACGCACCGATTAAGAGTTATGTAAATAATTCGTTTGGAATAACTCAAAAGCAGGAAGCTAAATTTCAAAAATACGCTGGAAAAAACTATACTGATATTGATTTACAAATTAATCCCGAACTAAAGCCATCCGATTATCCCGTAAAACCATTTACCGAAATTGGTAGTTTAAAGATAGGGAATAATGAAATGGTAATCACAAAAGCGGAAGCAGAACGAATTATTGATACTCTTAATGATGCTTTACTAACAGTAGAAAAAAAATATAGGTTAAATATATTTAATTAGCAAAACACAATGGGTTCAAACAATCAAAGTACTACTGAATTTGAAAAATTAAAAGAGGCTTTGTTTGGTGGATATGGATTTAAACCGGACCCACACATATCACATTCATTTACCAAAATCTCAAATGTTCCTACTACTGGACCATTGGTCCAGTATACTGGGCCAATAACGCATATACATAACCCAATAGATAACGAATCAATTCTTTTAAACAAAGAAACTTTTGATAAGTATATTTCCAATTGTGTTGATATAATAAAAAAGAAAAAAGAACCATATTTTACTTTAGTAAAGAATAATCTTAAAACAGTTTTCTTTCCAACCGATGTAGAAGTAGATGATGTTTACAAAACTAAAATGCGGGAAAGACTACAACTTATTTTGAATAAAACATACTACAATAAAAATGAGGTATTGGAAGAGGTTGTATGGATAATTGATGAGTATATTACTGAAAGTGGTTACGCAGTATCTAAAGAAATTTTAGTTTGGTTGAACGAACAATATAAAAAAGATTAACTATTTATTAGTATGGATATGGAAGTTTTCTGGAATGAGCAGGAATATGATTTCTATAAATCTCTTTCACCAAGAGATAAGTTAATATATTTTTCTGATATGTATTCAGGCTTTTTTGAAAAGCTTGGCAATGAAGAAGATGATATATTGGAATCTTCAGAGGAAGATGCATTGGAAGCTGATAGATTAGAATCGTTATTTTCCGATTATGATAATGATGATAAAAATAGAAAGTTCATAAAAATTCAATGTCTACAAAACGAAGATATTACACCTGTACTACTTAAATTATTTTGTGATGGGTTTATACTTAAAAAATCTGATGTACTCCGTACTCCTAATGGGGATACGCATAGATTTATTGTAATAGGACAAGCACCACCAACATCGTTAAATTAATTTATGATAGTTGATGAATTTGATTTTGATAACGGAATATTTGGTCAGATTCGATATAAGAAAGATACAAAAATTTTTTTTAATAAAATTTTTTTAAAAGATGATTTCGGGTGTTATTTAGTTAATTCAAACAGTGGGACAGAAATATATCTAACATCCACACGAACTCAATCAGAAGCAAGGGCTTATTTGTTTCAACTACATAATTCAAGACACAAATAACTTTGGTATGATTTTTGATATATATTAAAAGAGTATAACCTAAGGGCGCAACCGACTACCGTAAGGGGTCAAAATTAAAATTATGTTTAACAATTAAAATAGATTTAAGGACTATTATGACACACATTAGAGAATTACCTGCTTCACCATTTGATATTTTGGTGAAAAATTTTTTTACAACCGATTCATTTTTCGCACCAGCGATGGATGTAAAAATCGGCCACCCTGTAGATATCTACGAAACTAAAGAAGGGTTATGTTTTGAAATCGCTGGTACTGGTTTAACCAAAGAAGATATTGATATCAATATTGAAGGCGATTTGTTGAGGGTTTCTTATACCAAAAAAGATGAAACCAAAGAAGGTGTAAACTATATCCACAAAGGAATCGCAAAGCGTTCTTTTAATTTGGGATATAAGATTGCCCGTAAATATGATTTGAATTCGGCAGAAGCAACTATGAAAGATGGCTTACTCAAAATCAGTATTCCATTTGCTGAAGAATCAAAACCAAAATCACTAAAAATTAAGTAATAAAACCCGCGCCCTTGGGTTATAATCTTTTAAAAAGTTATGTATGATTCAGTACGCTGATATTATTGTAGATTTACAAGCCGGTGATACTGGTAAAGGTAAGGTTGCGCATTTCCTATCCAAAGATAAAGAATACACTCATGTGGTTCGTTACAATGGAGGGGGAAATGCCGGCCATACCGTTTATCACAATGGAGAAAAATTTGTAACCCATTATATTCCCGTTGGTGTGTTCTATGGTATTAAATCTATCATTGGGCCTGGGTGTGTAGTAAACATTTCAGACCTTTATAGGGAGTGGAAAGAATTGGAAGATAAAGGTATTAATGTATCTGATTATCTTTTCATAGATAAGAGGGTTCATATGATAAGACCCGAACATTTGATGGAAGATTCTAAAGATACAAAAATTGGAACTACCAAAACAGGTAATGGGCCTGCATATCGGGATAAGTATGCCCGAACAGGTATTAGAGCTGGTGATGATGAATTTAAATTAAAAAACACTATTGATATCTACGAAGAGTTTTATGGTAATACCTTTGTAAAAATCTTATTTGAAGGTGCTCAAGGATTTGAGTTAGATATTGATTGGGGTGATTATCCATATGTAACATCATCGCATTGTACGGTTGGTTCTGCTATTATGAATGGTGTTCCTCCACAAAAGATACGAAAGGTGTATGGAGTAGCAAAAGGATATCGTACTTATGTAGGAGCAAAACAATTTGAGGGGGATGATGAAATCTTTAATAAGATTAGATTGTTGGGTAATGAATATGGTGCT
>SXGQ01553504.1_pt1 | contig 20073 bp, 21 predicted proteins | sample 3178371 | NCBI WGS metagenome assembly SXGQ01 (sample SAMN11356859, study PRJNA531348) | freshwater metagenome | isolation source: freshwater sample F1-20 | place: China: Fuxian Lake, Yuxi | collected 2017-12-25 | reverse complement strand
ATGGGACCAATTGTATCAGCTACTGAGCCAACTGAACAAAGCGACGAAACACCTTTAGTCACTGGCGATATATGGATTGACACAAGCGATTTAGAAAACTATCCTAGAATTTACAGATGGAATGCAATCACTGCAAGATTTACAGCTGTTGACACATCAGATCAAACCACTGAAAACGGAATAATTTTTGCTGCTGCTAGATATGGCACATCAGGTGCATTGAGTGAAGAACCAGCAACTATTGAAGCATTGTTGACAAACAACTTCTTAGATTTTGATTGTCCAGATCCTGCACTATATCCCAAAGGCATGCTGTTGTTTAACACACGCAGAAGTGGATACAATGTGAAAAGATTTGTGAGAAATTATATTGATCTTAATGGTACCAACGATAGGTTCCCTGAATCTATGAGTGCATACTATCCGCACAGATGGGTAGTAGAATCTGCCAACCAAGTGAACGGTGCAGGTACATTTGGTAGAAAAGCACAACGTGCAGTTGTGGTACAACGTTTGCAGGCAATGCTAAACGCCAACGATGACATTAGAGATGATGCATCAAGACTATTCAACCTAATGGCATGTCCTGCTTATCCAGAATTAATTGGAGAAATGATCACATTGAACTATGATAGAGGACTTACAGCTTTTGTATTAGGAGATGCACCTTTCAGATTGGCTCCCAATGCTACTTCATTGAACGAATGGGCAACCAATGTCAACCTTGCTGTGCAAGACAGTGATCAAGGATTAACTTCTCGAGATGAATATTTGGGAGTATTTTATCCATCAGGATTCACCAGTGATAACTTTGGTAGAGACATAGTGGTTCCACCAAGTCATATGATGTTGAGAACTATTGCATTGAGCGATCAAGTGTCTTATCCTTGGTTTGCACCAGCAGGCACCAGACGAGGTGGCATAACAAATGCATCAGCAGTAGGTTTTATAAGTTCTGAAGGCGAATTTGTAAACACTGTGTTAAATGAAGGACAAAGAGATACTCTTTATACTTCAAACGTGAATCCTATTACAGTAATCACAGGCGCAGGTCTTGTGAACTATGGTCAAAAAACAAGAGCTAGAAATGCTTCAGCATTGGACAGAATTAATGTAGCAAGATTAGTGATCTACTTAAGAAGTCAGTTGAATAAATTAGCTAAACCTTATGTGTTTGAACCCAATGACAAAATCACAAGAGATGAAATTAAACAAGCAGCTGAAAGTTTATTGTTAGAATTAGTTGGAACTAGAGCGTTGTATGACTATCTAGTGGTGTGTGACGAAAGCAACAACACTCCAGCTAGAATAGATCGCAATGAATTGTACTTAGACATCGCTATTGAACCAGTGAAAGCGGTAGAGTTTATATACATACCGTTGCGTTTAAAAAATACAGGAGAAATAAGCGGTTTATAATTATATAAATACTAGCAATAGGAGAAACAATGAGTATATCTACACTATCTAAATTAACAGTTCCTTTGGCCAGCAACGCAAGTGCAGCAGGTCAAGGTTTGTTGATGCCAAAACTGCAATATCGTTTTAGAGTATCTTTAGAAAATTTTGGAGTATCAACTCCCACCACAGAATTAACCAAACAAGTGATGGACGTAACAAGACCTAATTTATCATTTGAAAAGATTACTTTGGACGTGTACAATTCAAAAGTTTATTTGGCCGGCAAACACACGTGGGAACCAATCACACTAAATTTAAGAGAAGATGTCAACAACAATGTGCAAAAATTAGTGGGTGAACAATTACAGAAACAGTTTGACTTTTTTGAACAATCAGCTGCAGCATCAGGATCTGATTACAAATTTTTAACCAGAATTGAAATATTAGATGGTGGCAACGGTGCACTAACTCCAGGAATTTTAGAAACTTTCGAACTGTATGGTTGCTATCTTGAAAGCGCTAATTATAACACTTTGGCATATCAAGAAAACACACCTGTCAGCGTCACTTTAGCAATTGCATACGACAATGCTATACAAACACCTAAAGGCACTGGTATTGGCACTGAAGTAGGCCGAACTATTAATACATTAGCCACAGGTGGTGGACAATAATACATCATTTAATTGATTTAAAAAGAGGGGTCCACATGGCCCCTTTTTTTATTTAACAGCACACTTTTTTCCACATATAAATACTTGTATGCCTAGTTTATTAAGAGGATTTTTAGATAATGTTTTCAAAGGGACTCTCAATCCCAAAGGCAATCTAGCTGATTACAAACATGCTGCTAGAATGTTCGTGGATGACAATTTTCGATTGGCTCCTAAACAAAAATTTCTCTATCATGTGTCATTTAATATTAATAGCAAATCTGTAGCGTCTCTTCCAAATTTTAATTCTATTGTGACTGAAGAACTGAACATGTTAGTAAAGTCTGTGGATTTACCTAAATATCAGATTCAAACCACCACAAAACAACAATATAATAAAAAAAGAAAACTACAAACTAGAATAGACTACGATCCAATTACCATAGTATTTCATGATGACAATTATGGTATAACCACTGCCATGTGGCAATTATACTATCAATATTATTTTAGAGATGGCACATATAGAAAAAAAGATGCTTCTGGCAACGTAGAAAACACAGTGCCTCCATCATATAACAGAGGTAATTTTTACAACGATGAAGAATTTAACAAATACAGATATGGCATGGATAATGATTCGTCAAATGCTTTTTTTACTTCTATTCAAATTTTTCAAATGGCTAGGAAAAGATACACTTGTTACACATTGATAAATCCTTTAATAACTTCATGGCAAGGTGACACATTAGCATATGGCAATAATGACACAGCAGCCAATCAAATGACTATAGAATATGAGACAGTGTTTATAAGCAGAGGTCCAGTGAAAGCTGGAATATCTCCAAAAGGCTTTGGCAATAGACATTATGACAAAACTCCAAGTCCTTTGTCATTGGCAGGCGGTGGTACAACCAGTTTGCTAGGCACTGGAGGAGTATTGAGTGGGTTATTGGGATTTGGAGGTTCAGCCAATGCATTCAGTGACATAGAAGGATCAAACCGTGCAGGCGGTGGAAATTTATTAAGTATGGCTATACAGACTGCTAACAGGATTAAAAATTTAAAAAAATTAAGCAAAGATGGCCTAAGACAAGAAGGCTTACAAATTTTATCTGGAGGTTTACAAACAGTGGCCAGTGGCGGGGTAAGCGGATTAGCGAACACGATTTTTCCTAAAACTAACACGGGCACCAATAATGTGACCACAGCACAATTAAAAAGGAATTAATCATGGCAATAGATCCTGACTTTATACAAAGACTGGCTGGACAGAATATAGACTTTCCCGAAGAGGAAACAGATCTTTATCAAATAAATGATGATGCACGCAATGTAAGTAATGTGCCATTTCAAACACCAAGTCCTACACTTACATACAAAAACAATATTGCTCCAACAGAAAATAAAGATAGTGCGCAGCAGGTTAAAAATTTCTTTGACAAATATTTTGTTGAACCTATCAGTTTGCCTGCAGGCGAGGTAGACGCTGTTATTGGTTTTTTTGAAAAAAGAAAGTTTGAAAAAACAGCAGCAGTAAGTGTGGCAACAATACTTTTACAACAAGCCAAATTGGACAATGTAGATGTATTTGCAATACTGGATACGTTGAAAGGTATCACAGACGTACAACTTAGTAATGTGGTCACTGAAATTTTAAATGTCAACAGGTCAAAAATTTCCACACTAGGATTCAAAGTGGAAAACAATCAAAATCAATTCGAAAAACGCAACATAGTGGTATAATAGATGCCTAGACGTTTTGCTCAAGGCCGCTTTGCTTTAAAAAATCCTAACAAGTATATGGGTATGAAAGATCCTTTGTACAGATCCAGTTGGGAATTTGCTTTTATGAAATTTTGCGACGAAAGTCCTGCCATTGCCAAATGGGCCAGTGAAGCAGTGAGAATACCTTACAGGAATCCTCTCACAGGCAGATACACCATATATGTGCCAGATTTTTTTATCAACTATGTGGACAAAGGTGGACAGACACACGCTGAAATAGTGGAAATCAAACCACAGAATCAATCATTAAAAGAGAAAGTGGGAAAAAATTTAAACAATCAAGCCAGTTACATTTTGAATCGTGCCAAATGGGAAGCTGCCACTGTGTGGTGCCGTCAAAAAGGTTTGAGATTCAGAGTGATCAACGAAACCGATATTTTTCATCAAGGCAGCAAGCGCCGATAAATAATACTATCATGACCAAAAAATTAGAAGATCTATTAAATTTACCAGAATCCAAAGACATTGTGATGGAAGAAAAAAACAAACAAGAACGCGACAAGTCATTGGAAGTTCAAAAAGACACACTGAGAGACATTGCTGAATTTGACAAGATCACAGCAGCACTGCCCATGGTCAAAGATCTAGGAGCCATAGCTGATGAAGAATTGGACGAGATTGCCAAAAAAGCCATGACTGCCTATGATGACTTGATGGACTTGGGTATGAACGTGGAAAGTAGATACAGCGGCAGAGTGTTTGAAGTGGCTGGCAACATGCTGAAAACCACACTGGAAGCCAAAGCTGCCAAAATTGACAAAAAGCTCAAAATGATAGACCTACAAATCCGCAAGCAAAAGATGGATAGAGAGGGTGGAATTGACGATTCCAACATGGTACAGGGCGAAGGATACGTGGTCACTGATCGCAACAGTTTAATTGAAAAACTCAAAAATATGGATAAATAAACACATATGGAATCAGAATTCAAAAAGATACTAGCAGAAAGCAAAAAAACCTATAAATTTAAACTGGGTTTGGCCGGTGAATTGCCTGAGAATATTAATGACACATTAAAAACAGCTCTCAGCAAGTATGAAATAGTTAATTTGTCCAAAGGTAAAAAGACCCCTATCCAAGAAAGACCATTGGATTTTCCTAAATTACAGAACATGGAAGTTACATATTTTGATGCTGAACTAGCATATCCTACCACTCCAGATATTTTAGAACAATATGTGTGCTTAGTAACAAAGATGTCCAACAGTCATGTGAAAGCAATGACAGCTACGCAACATCAAGATTATCCCACTGATAAAAAAGAAGAACCATATGTGGCCAAATTAGAATCTCCCCTTGAACAAGCAGACAAAAACGCACAGGATCAAGTAGGGCAAAAAAGAATTATAGAAATTTTAAAACAGATGGAAAAAGATAGAAAAGCAATCACTCATGCCAAAGAAGATTCAAAAAACAAAAAAGAAAAACAAGTGATGGACAAAGAAGAAAAAACTTCTGTATCACCATTCACAAAAGTAAAAAATGAGATGCCAGTAGGTGTATCTCTTGGTAATTTAAAATAAATATTAATATGGACATAAGAGACATACTACAAAAACTTGACAAGGTGCAAACGCACAAAGAACTTACCAGTGAGATAGTAAAATCCAATCTCAACGAATCAGCAGCTATCAGCGTGAACATGTATGGCAATAATCCAGATGAAGTTCAAGCACTGTACAACATTTTTAAAAACGCTGGATTGCAAGGGCCAATGCCAATGCCAGTAGCAGTTGCTCCAAAACCTATTGAAGCAGAAGAAAAATCTGTAGGTGAGGATGACAGATATAAAGCCAGCACTACTCCAGATCCTAAATATGCCACTATGCCAGACACAGTAGATCCAGTAGGCGATGATTTACATAAATCTAAAAAAATGTATAAAAGCAGTCAACCTGGTGACAATGCTATGGCAGTAAAAGAAGATGAGATGTCATTAGCAGAAAAAATTAAATCACAACTAACTCAAGACTATGCTGCTTACAAAGAAGGCGCTGTAAAATCCTATCTAATGGACCTTGAACAAGACGCTGCTGAAATGAACAAAGATGAATTCATCAAAAAACACGGTCAAAGAAATGCTAACATCTGGGACAGAGTAAATTCTGAAGAAGATGAGTTTGATGGCAACACCGAAGACATCGAACTAGAATAATCAATCATTACAATCACTCAACTGTAACAAAGATAAGTACTATATATGAGTACCAAAAGTCTAGATGGTGTTCTTACCAAAAAAGCACACACTAGAGACAAATACACCGAATCACAATTGAATGAGCTGGCTGCTTGTGCAGATGCCACTTTGGGATATCTTTATTTTGCTAAAAATTTTTTTAATATTCAACATCCAGTGCGAGGTAAATTACTATTTGAACCTTACACCTATCAAAACAAACTTTTAGAAACCTATCACAAACATAGATTCAATGTGAACATGCTACCACGTCAAAGTGGCAAGACCACTTGTGCTTCATCTTATTTGTTGTGGTATGCCATGTTTCACCCAGACCAAACCATATTGATTGCTGCTCACAAATACACAGGAGCTCAAGAGATCATGCAACGTATCAGATACGGATATGAATTGTGTCCAGATCACATCAGAGCTGGTGTAGTGAACTACAACAAAGGATCCATGGAGTTTGAAAACGGGTCCAGAATAGTTTCAGCCACCACCACTGCCAACACAGGCAGAGGTATGTCCATATCATTGCTGTACTGTGATGAGTTTGCATTTGTGAATCCCACTATCGCTAGAGAATTTTGGACTTCTATATCTCCCACATTGGCCACAGGAGGTAGAGCAATCATTACCAGTACTCCCAACTCAGACGAGGATGAATTTGCTGTGATATGGAAAGAATCACAAAACAAATTTGACGAGCATGGCAATGAGATTGAATTGGGCATCAACGGATTCTTTGGTTACACAGCTTCTTGGGATGAACATCCAGAACGAGATGAAAAATGGAAAGAAAGTGAATTAGCACGTATTGGAGAAGAGAGATTTAGAAGAGAATATGGTTGTGAATTTTTAGTCTATGACGAAACACTGGTCAACAGTATTGTGTTAGCAGCATTGGAAGGCAAAACACCCCTACTAAACATGGGCCAAACCAGATGGTATGAGAAAATTAATCCTGCTGCCACTTATGTGATAGCACTGGATCCTGCCATGGGCACTGGTGGAGATTACGCTGCCATTCAAGTATTTGAAGTGCCTTCGTTCAAACAAGTGGCCGAATGGCGTCACAATCAAACTCCCATACCACAACAGGTCAAAATACTCAAAGACATAGCCAACTACATCAAAGATGAATGCAAAAGTCAAACAGCCAATAACATCTATTGGAGCGTAGAAAACAACACCATAGGTGAAGCAGCTCTGTTGGTAATCAGTGACTTTGGAGAAGAAAACATTCCAGGACTGTTTGTGAGTGAACCCATAAGAAAAGGTCACATAAGAAAATTTAGAAAAGGATTCAATACCACACACAGAACAAAAATCAGCGCTTGCAGTAGACTGAAAGGCATGGTGGAAAATAATAAAATTACTATTAATAGTAAAACATTAATAAGCGAATTAAAAACTTATGTGGCAGTGGGATCTGGATTCAAAGCCAAAGCAGGCGAAACTGATGATTTAATCAGTGCCACACTGTTGATTTTAAGAATAGTCAGCATACTGAAAGATTGGGATCCGCGCATATATAATTCATTTCTACAGGTGGAAAATGACGAGGATGGTGGAGAACGCATACTGCCCATGCCAGTGTTCATCAGCAGCACGAACAACTAAATACTCATATGGATTTAAAAAACACGTCTAATGAGCTATTTGCTAAGATTAGGGGCCGTTTTCCCGCAGTACAGATAGGCAATCAAGCAGCAGAAGTGACCAATGATCCAAATGCAGCAAGGTTTTTTGACTTTGATTTCAAAGCGGGATCCAAAGTTTTAGGCAAAGTTAGCATAAGTATTAGTGAGCAAGATGGATTGGTAGTGATACACAGTGCTGATCTGAGTCAAACAGAAGACTTAGTGGCTCGTGAAAATTGGTTCAGTTTTTTAAAAGAATTGAGACAATTTGCCAAGTCAAGAATGTTAAATTTTGACACCAGAGACATCACTAAAAGCAACTTGGAGAAAAGAGATTATAATTTTTTGAGCAATATGAGTCAACCCAAAGAAGTCACAGAAGCAGCATTGACCGGTACCAACAAAACCAGTTTTCAAAACATTGGCAGCAGCAAACTAATCATCAAACATTCATCACCAGTGGATGAAGATTTTGCAGCTGGTCGCACTCACAAGATTCATGCCATATATGTGGAAAACATGGATGGCGAAAGATTCAAATATCCTTTCAAACACATCAACGGAGCAAGAGCAATGGCACGTCATGTGAGCGAAGGTGGAAAACCCTATGATGATTTTGGCAAACACATAGTGGGATTAAGTGAAGAACTTGCAAAATTAAGAAAATTTAAAAACTACGTGAACAGATCCGCTGTGATGGCAGAAACACTGAAAGAATATTCACAAGTGATCAATGACAGAATTGAAGAAATTAAAAACACTATTCAAGGACTACAAAAAGAAAGTTATTATAAATTGACCAAAGAAAATTTCAAAGCCAATGAAACTTTAACAGTGCCAGAAGATGTGAAAGAAAATTGGATCGATGAATTAACCATTAAAACTTTCAATAATGAATTACAAGAAGTTTTCCCTTACATTTATAAATTAGTCACACAAAAACCCGTTAAAGAAATCACTGCTGAAGACATTGACACAGAAGCCGCTGGTTATCAAGGCAGCACAGAAACAAGAAATTTAAAATACAATGTGTCTGGAGATTATGACAGAGACAGACCAGTGTCAGACAAAGATGCTTTCACCATACAGGATTTATTGAAAAAGAATGGCATTGAATCTGAAGTTACTCCAGATGAAGGCAACTATCAAGGTATCATAATTTACACCAACGCTGCTCCACAAAGTGTGGAAAAAGTTTTGGGCAACATGATAGAAACCACACAAGATCCCATTGAACAGTTTGAAAAAATTTTAGACTCCATTATAGATGAAGGCGAAAATACTTTGTTTTCTTCTGATTCAGAAGAACAAAAACAAGCATTAGAAAAATTAAATCTATTAATGAAGACTCATTTTCCTGCTGGTGTAAACGGAGTAAATGGTTTAGAAAGTTTGGAAGGCATCATAGATGATCCTAATTTAAATGATCAAATTAGAGAGATTGGTAAGAAAGACAGCGACACTTGTATCAGACCTTTGATCATGGCCTACATACAAGATAAAAAACCTGACATGGTAAAAAGAATCAGCACTGGAGATATGAAAATCAACGCAGAAGGAAATCAATTTGCACAAGCAGTGAGAAAAGCCAAAGCAGCAGGCATGAAACCTGGTGACAAGTTCAAGGTGGGCGACAAAGAATTCACACTGAAAGATGCCATGGATATGGCAGGCATCAGTGACACATTGGAAGCGGATACTGACATGAACCCAAACCAAGCACCTCAAGCAAAAGACTATTCACAAACATCTGACGAAAAAACAGATGTGCAGCAAATATTAAACAAACATCCAGATGCTTACAAAAAATTTAAAGCGGGTGATGATCTGTACAATCATAAAGAGTTGTATGCAGAATTATTGGACTATTATCATGATTCTGGAGACATGCCCTATGGTACATACAAAGCTAGAGATGGCGATCCTATCAACTGGCTCACAACTAGATTGGCCGATATGGGAATGATAGAAACAGCTCAAACAGAAGGCAGCATTGAAGATGAGTATAAATTTCGTGATTGGTTAAAGAAAACACACAATAAACAAGTGCATGAATTAAAACCACAAGAATACGCAATTATTTCAAAACAATATAGAGACGAACAAGGGAAAAAAGAATCCTATCATCCAGGAGAAGGATCTGCAGAAGAATTGGCCAAAGAGATTTGGAACAACACTCCAGCATTACACGATGAATACAAAGACTGGCGTGAATACATGAATTCAGATGATTTTGAAATGGACTCTGACAAATTACGAAGCAAGTTTGAAAGCAGCAAAACAGATCTACACAAAGGCACCACAAAAGTGGAAGAACTGGTGAAAAGTTTTTATGATTACACCACCAATAAATTCCCCAAAGGTGAAACAGCAGTGATCACAGCAGTGCAGAAACAATTTGGAGACGGTGCTGCCAAAACTGCCATAGAAACCATCAAAACATTGCAGAGCGGTCAAAACAAAGAAATTGAACGCATCAAACAGCTGGCAGGCTATTCCACCAAAAATTAATATTTCATTAACTACGCACTTGACTAAATACACATATTAATATAGTATGTACAAATATGTGCTATATTATAGTGAGGCACAAACACAAACAGGCAAACAATAAGGAGGCTTATAATGGCTACACTAGCAGACATCCGCAATAAGTTGAAGGAACAAGAAGTTCGTTCAAGCGGCAACAACAAAACAAGCGGCGGCGACAACGCAATCTATCCATTCTGGAATCTAAAAGAAGGTGAACAATCAACTGTTCGATTCTTGCCAGATGGCGACTCAAACAACACTTTCTTTTGGAGAGAACGTTTGATGATCAAACTTCCATTCAATGGTATCAAAGGAGAAACTGATTCAAAACCAGTTCAGGTACAAGTGCCATGTATGGAAATGTATGGAGACTCTTGCCCTATTCTATCAGAAGTTAGAGGATGGTTCAAAGATCCCAACTTGGAAGACATGGGAAGAAAATATTGGAAAAAAAGATCATACATTTTCCAAGGATTTGTCAAAGAAGATCCATTGAATGAAGAAACTAAACCAGCTAATCCAGTGAGAAGATTTATTATTGGACCACAAATATTCCAAATAATAAAAGGAGCTCTTATGGATCCTGAAATGGAAGATCTTCCTACAGACAAAATCAACGGAGTTGATTTTAAAATTATCAAAACCAGCAAAGGTGGATACGCAGACTATTCAACTTCTGCTTGGTCAAGAAAATCCAGACCATTAACTGAAGATGAAAACAAGGCAGTGGAAACACATGGCTTGTACAACATGAGCGATTACTTACCTAAAAAACCAACTGAGGTTGAGTTGAAGGTGATGAAAGAAATGTTTGAAGCATCTGTGGATGGTGAAGCATATGACATGGAAAGATTTGGACAATACTTCCGTCCAGCAGGCATGTCATCCAACACTGGAGACCCAGTTGTGAACACCAATGTCAAAGCTGAAACACCCAAACCAGTGACCGCTGCAACAGCAAAAGTTGAAGTGAAAACTGAATCTGTGGCTGCTCCCAAAGTGGAAAGCAAAAGCAGAGCTGAAGACATTTTGGCAATGATTAGGTCTAGACAAAAACAATAAAGAGTGGTATATTGTAGTGGAGAGTTTGAATATTCTCCACTACGAATTAATAAAAGGAAAAATTTATGGCTACTAAGGCTTTTGACATATCGAAATTTAGAAAAACATTAACCAAGTCTATTGATGGATTGGGATTGGGATTCAATGATCCCACAGACTGGATCTCCACAGGCAATTATGCACTGAACTATTTGATGTCTGGTGATTTTACCAAAGGTATTCCATTGGGCAAGGTCACAGTGTTTGCTGGTGAATCAGGATCAGGCAAATCATACATTGCTTCAGGCAACTTGGTGAGACACGCACAAAAGCAGGGTATCTTTGTGGTGTTGGTGGACACAGAAAATGCACTGGACCAAAATTGGTTAGAAGCATTGGGTGTGGACTGTGATGAGAAAAAATTATTAAAATTAAATCTTAGCATGATTGATGATGTGGCCAAAACTATATCTACATTTATGAAAGAATACAAAACAGAACATGGTGACAACAAAGAAACTGCTCCTAAAATACTGTTCATCATAGACAGTTTGGGCATGTTGTTGACTCCCACTGATGTGAATCAATTTGAAGCAGGAGACATGAAAGGTGACATGGGTCGTAAGCCCAAAGCACTCACAGCATTGGTGCGTAACTGTGTGAACATGTTCGGCAGTTGGAATGTGGGACTGGTAGCAACCAATCACACATATGCTTCACAAGACATGTTTGATCCAGACGATAAGATATCGGGTGGTCAAGGATTTGTGTATGCCAGTTCAGTGGTGGTAGCAATGAAAAAATTAAAATTGAAAGAAGATGAAGATGGCAACAAAGTCACAGATGTGAGAGGTATTAGAGCTGCTTGTAAGATAATGAAAACAAGATTTGCCAAACCTTTTGAAACTGTGCAGGTAAAAATTCCTTATGAAACAGGCATGGATCCCTACAGTGGATTGGTGGAACTGTTTGAAAAAGAAGGCATACTCACACAATCTGGCAACAGGTTGAGATACGTGGATCTCAAAGGAGTGGAACACTTGGAGTATAGAAAAGGTTGGACCGGTGAAAAGTTGGATCTAGTGATGAAAGAATATCATAAGATCAAACCCAAGTCTGAAACGGAAGTGGAACCAGTGAAAGAAGAGAAAAAATAATGCAAGACGCTAGTCAACTGATAGAAACTTGGCAATTTTTCAAAGAGTACATTGATAAAAAACAAATAGAAGTGGTGGCTGAAAAGTATGTGGAAATGTGCGCGGACTATGGTGTGGAGGACGAACAGTTCAAAGAAGCCATGGGCAATGACCAAGATTTGGACAGAGCCATCATGTACTATCTAGACATAGAGGAAGACGAGGATCAATAATGTCTGGATGGTATCAAAAGATATCCAAAGACATCAGTACCATTCCTGAAGCATTGGAGTATTTCGAAAATCAACTGCAGGAAGCCAAACTGGAAATCAAAATCCGTGGCAATGTGGAAAAACAAGCAGCAGAAATGCCTGGCATTGTGGAACACAGATTCAATCAATTGCAAGAACTGGAAGCAGTGTTAGAGTATCTCAACATTGAATTGCGTAGACTGCGCAGTTCTTATTTCAAAAAATATTTCGAAAACTACAATAGAGCACTCACCAGCAGAGAAGTGGAAAAATATGTGGATGGTGAAGCAGATGTGGTGGACTATGAGAAGATCATCAATGACTTTGCACTGATGCGCAACAAATGGTTGGGCATTTGCAAAGGTCTGGACCAAAAACAATGGCAGATGACCAACATAGTGAAACTGCGTGTGGCTGGCATGGAAGACGCCAGCATCTAATCAATCAAAACCATTTTTAAATATTAAGCCACAGTGTAAATAACACAGCACACTGGAATCATGAAATTATTAATCAACAATAAAGAACTGGCACACTTTCTTTGCAGCCTCATCAATTATTTTGACATCGCTAAAAGCATGGTCACATATGATCGCAATGACAGTTGGCTACAATTAAAAAATATCAAAAGAGAAATCAGACAACACAGGCGTTGGTTGAGAAAAATGCGCAATTCTGGTGATGCTGATCAAGTGGAAAAAGCCAAACAGGTTAAATGGAGCTGGGGCAAGTGGCCAGGTAAATTTGAAAAAGTTTTGTATAAAGAATTGAGCACATACGTGGGGCAAATATGGCAAATAATGGATTCGCACCGAGCACAATATTTTGATCTGATACACAACAATATGGATAAGGTCGTGGCAGCACTGGGTGAACAGCGTGTGCTGCACTTATACAAGCAGAGCAAATTTAAATATTTTGTAAAGAGCACCGGTGACACCATAGATCCTAATGCAGAATATATGCGTAGACAAAATTTCATCAATTATTCTGAAGACTGTTTGTTTAGAAACACAGTAGGCAATGAAAAATTATTAACTGAGAAAATTGATCGTAAATATCCTTTCTGGTTCATAGACAGCGGCTACACCAATTTTTTAGAGTCCAATAAAAAATGGCACAGACTGGTGCGCAATCACATACATCATGATCAAATGTTTGAAGCACCTGTGGATAGATTATCTAACTTTACAAGTTTTCCCCAACCTTGGCGTGAATCAGGTGAAAAGATATTGATCATAGAACCAGGACCATTTGCCGCCAGCATATTCCATGTGGATCTTAAAACTTGGAAATATGATGTGGAGCGTGAATTAAAAAAATACACAGACAAGCAAATTGTATTTAGAGAAAAAGCTGAGAAAAAAATACGTACCAGTCTTGTGGAAGAACTACGCAATGAAGATTATTACTGTGTGGTTAGTATCAATTCTAACGCTGCCACTGAAGCCATTTGGAGTGGTATTCCTGTGATCACATTGGATCGTCACATCACTACTCCCGTGTCACGCAGCAAACTGTCCGACATCAACAATCTAGCCAGACCACATCTAGCTCGCTGGCTGTGTGCTTTGAGTTACAGTCAGTTCACTGGTGAAGAGTTATACAATGGCACTGCCATAAAAATTGCAAGGAAATATCATGTATAAATTAACCGCTGTGGCGTATTACAAAGGTATTCCACCCAATAATAAAAACTTAGAAAAACCCATGATATTGGATTATTTTTGTGAAGGAGTTATTAAATCCAACGATCTTGCCACAGCTCATAATCAATTCAATATAGTGCCTTGTGACGTGGCGTTGATTCAAGGATATGTGCATGAGCATGGCAAAACTGCACCACATCTGCAACTGCGCAGAGAAGTTATAGAACTGCAGAAAAGAAACAATAAAAAAACACTCATAGTGGACAGCAGTTTGTTCTTGTATGTGAACAAGGATAACCCTCAACATTATTTGCGTTACAGTTTTGATGGAGTGTTTCCTACCACAGGATTTTATTTTGATAAAGATATAGATCCCAACAGATGGATTAAGATCAGTAGAACTTTAAACATCACATTGAAGCCTTACAGAACTGTGGGCAATCACATATTGATTTGCTTGCAGCGCAATGGTGGATGGAGCATGGCTGGAATGAGTGTGATTGATTGGTTAGATGCCACCATAAGAAAAATCCAACAAGTTTCCCATAGGCCGATTGTGGTAAGACCACATCCAGGAGATAAAAAAATTATGCGTATTTTAAAATTGAAATACAAAAATGTTTCGTTGAGCAACCACCCAAGTCTATTAACAGATCTGCAGAATGCTTGGGCCACTGTGGTGTACAACAGTTCACCCAGCGTGGCCAGTGTTATAGAAGGTGTGCCTGCATTCATTACAGATCCTGAACCTCGTCACAGTCAAAGTTATGCAGTGGCCAACATGGATTTAAATCAATTGGAAAAACCTGTGTTACATGAAAGACAACTGTGGATTGAAACACTAGCCATGTGTCATTGGAACTTTGATGAACTGCGCTCTGGTGAAGCTTGGACTTTTTTTAGGAGATATGTATGATTATAAAAACAATTACAAGTTTTAACGAAACTTATTACAACAACATAGGAAAAGACTGCGTGAATTCTTGGTTGAAATATTGGCCTAGCAATTCAAAAATAACCTGTTATGTAGAGAATTTTAACTTAACTGATCATGATAGAATTGAACAAATTCCATTCGATCAACTTAACAAAGAATATTTTGTTTTTCAAAATTCTAATCAAAATAATAATAGAGAAAAAACATTTGCCAAAAAGGCTTATTCCATTATACATGCTTTTGAAAATTCCAATGCTGACCGTATTGTTTGGATTGATGCTGATACAATTACCATTCAACCCATAGACACAAAGCTATTATTGACATGTTGTCCAGATGATACGCTGGCAACTTTTATGGGAGTTTGGCATCATAAAGACAAAAAAAATTCAAACAGCGAGTTAAAATTTAGTGTGGAGTCTGGATTTTTTATAGTGAACGCACAACACAAAGGATTTAAAAAATTTGCTTCTAGGTATCGTGAGTATTACGATAAAAAAATTACTCAAGATTTAAGAAGATTTTATGACGGAGAGGTATTGGGTGCTGTTATCCTAGAGCTAAAAAATGAGTTTAAATTCAAAGATCTTTGTGAATCATTTGGAAAAAAATATAGATCTCCTCTTCCTCACACTGATTTAGGTAAGTACATAGTACACTATAAATCAAAAGGTAAGAAAAATTATGTTTTACAAAAATAACTGGTGGTATGTGGACGAACAACACAGTAAAGATCGTGCTTTACCTGAAAAATATATTTACGGTGATGCAGTAATGAACTTAAACATGATAGAAATCTTAGAGTCCTGGTATAATAAAAAACGAAAAGAAAAAAATCATGTGATTGATGTAGGTGCAAACATTGGTTTGATGACTGCTTATTTTTCAAAACATTGGAAAAAAACAACAGCATTTGAACCTAGTCGAAAATCTTTTGCTTGTTTAGAAAAAAATTGTAATAAAGAAAATATAAGTTTACATAATTTAGGATTAAGTAACAAAGATGATAAAGTTTTATTTGCTGAATATACAAAATCTGAAATAGACCAGATCATTTTAACTAAAACTGTTTTAAAAAAAAACTGGACCAGTAGTGAGATAGAAGTAACTTATCTAGATAAATTTAAATTTAAAGACGTAGATTTACTTAAGATAGATGTAGAAGGTCATGAATTACAAGTTGTACAGGGAGCTGAAAAAACAATTAAATATTGCAAGCCATTAATAATTTTAGAAATTAGTTTTGAAAATAAAATACTAGACAAAGAGATTAGTAAGCAGCATACCACCGCTTTAGACTTAACTTTATCATATGGATATAGAAAAATTTGGTATGGTAAACATGACTATATATTAGAACCAATAAATGACTAAGATAATAGACGCATTTACTTTTTTAAATGAAATAGATTTAGTAAAAGCTAGATTAGAATATTATAATGATATAGTCACTGATTTCGTAATAATAGAAAGTAATCAAACCTGGCGTCATCAAAAAAATCAAACTTTTTTTCACACAATACTTGACAGTTTACCATTAGATATGAAAAAGAAAATACATTATGTTGTCAAAGTTTGGCCTAACGAGTGGTTAAATGATGCTCAAGGCGTGCAGGAAAAATGGGTTGAAAATGGAACTAGAGAACAAGCACTAATTGAAATAAAAAAATTTGCTAACAACGAAGATTGGGTAATAATGAATGATTTAGATGAATTTTGGGATAAAGATAAGTTCACGTTGGCAACTGAAGAATATTTAAAAAATGGACAGCTAGTTTGGGTGCATTCAAATAGACAATGTTTCGTAGATTGGCACACACCAGCTATGCCTACTTGGCCAGGATCTAAGATGGCTAAATTGAAAGATATTAAAACTATGGCAGAATTTTATTGCAGTAAAAATAAAGCATTAAGGATAAAAGCTCCAGGACAAAGATCATTGTTTTATCCCATGCATGGGGGATGGCATTTTGGAAAAATGGGAGACATGTTGACAAAAGCAAAATCGATTGGCAGTATTAGAGAATGGAGAAGTTGGGAAACTAAAATAGGAAAAACTCCAGAACAAGCTGCTCACGAAATTTTTTATGGCAAGGGGTGGAATTCAGTGGTTAAGAAAGGCAAGCAGAAAACAGAATTTTGTGGAGAAAATGGTATACCACACGAACTTTCTAAAATATTAAAAAAAACGGATATATTTTGGAGTAACGGTTTGAAACCTTAAATACTCAGTAACTTTATGATAAAAAAATTTAAATTACCCACAAATAAAATAATTGACCCAGAACATGAATATTTTACAAAAAAAGCCAGCACTCAATGGAAGGACAAAGAAAGACTTGCAGCAATAGCAAAATGCAATCAAAAAAATTCAGTGATTGACATTGGAGCACACGTGGGAATCACTACCACGCATTGGTTAGAAAATGAATTCAAACATGTGTATGCTTTTGAACTAAATCCTACACATTTTGATTGTTTGGTTGAAAATACAGTTGAGTACAAATCGCAAATCACTTATTTTAATTACGGTTGCGGTAATGAAAATAAAAAAGTATCTGCAGCATACAGAAGCCATAGAAATTCAGGAAGTTTTCAAATAATTGATGATTCATACATAAAAAATATTCCTGCAGATTTGCTTTTCCAAGTTGAAATACGCCAATTAGATACACATGAATTTATTAACGTATCTTTGATAAAAATTGATGTGGAAGGATGGGAGTTAGAAGTATTACAAGGTGCAGTCAATACTATCAAGAAGCACAGACCAGTGTTAATGATCGAATATGGACATGGAATAACACATAAAACAATGCATAGTTATGATGATGATGTTTTTAAAAAAATAATAAATGATTTAAAATACAAAGAATGTGATGGTACAAAAGGAGATTCTATATTCGTTCCAATAGAGTATTAATCAATATACATGCAAGCATTTTTATACCCACATAAATAATTTTATAGAAAATTTTTTATGAAGATATTTGTAGGTTATGATACCAGAGAAGACATCACATATCAGGTGTGTGAACATTCTATCAAACAGCATCAACCACGTGCGGAAGTATTGCCGCTTAAAATGAAAGAACTACGTGAAGCAGGGCTGTACACTAGACCCATAGATCCACTCAGCACTACCGAATTTACTTTCAGTAGATTTTTAATACCTTACATGACCAACTACACTGGTTGGGCAGTGTTCTGTGACTGTGACTTTGTGTGGAGAGCAGATGTGGCTGATCTGTTTGCACAGGCAGATGATCGCTGTGCAGTGATGGTGGTCAAACATGATTATACGCCACCACCAGGTACTAAGATGGACAATCAAAAACAGATGCCTTACCCTAGAAAAAATTGGAGCTCCATGATACTGTGGAACTGTGCTCATCCTTCCAACAGAGTGGTCACACCTGAATTGGTCAACAAAGAAACTGGACAATACTTACACAGATTCAGTTGGCTCAAGGATGAGGAGATTGGCAGTGTAGATCACAGCTGGAATTGGTTGGTGGGTTGGTACAAAGAACCCAGAGATGGTGTGCCAAAAGTGTTGCATTACACTGAAGGCGGTCCTTGGTTCAAAGAGTACAGAGGTTGCGACTACAACAATGTTTGGAAAGATTGTCTTGCAAACATGTTAAAAATATATTAATTTTGTAAAAAATGTCTATCAATGTTGTCACTACATTCAATCAATCTGGCTATGACAAATACGGTCATAAAATGATTCAATCATTCATTCAAAATTGGCCCACAGATATCACACTGTATGTGTATGCAGAAGATTGCACAGTGAAAGAATCTAGTGTTAATCTTGTGATAAAAGAACTATATCCAAGTTCTACAGCTTTGGTACAATTTAAAAACAAGTGGCGAGATGTGCCTAAGGCTAACGGCAAAATAAACAATGATCCAGTGAGAAGTCGTAGAAGAGACTCACGTAAAGAATTTAAATGGGATGCCATAAAATTTGCTCACAAAGTTTATGCAATATTTGCATGTGCCGAACAGTGCAACGCTGACACGTTGATTTGGATGGATGCAGATACTATATGTCACAGTCCCATCACTTTACAAGATTTAGAAAAATTAATTCCTACAAATATGGATCTTTGCTATCTAGGTCGCAAAGGCAAATATTCAGAATGTGGTCTTTATGCTATGAATTTAAAATCTGCACACACTAGAAATTTTTTAAAAGAATTTCAAAGAGTGTATGATCAAGCTGAAACGGGAATTTTTCTTATGGATGAATGGCATGATAGTTTTGTGTTTGATCGTGTGCGTGAAAAATTTTCTCAATTAAAACAACTTGATTGGGCAGCAAATCTATATGATTTAAGACCAAACCCAAATAATTCAATTGGAGAAGGACATCCATTGATCAACACAGAATGGGGAGAATATTTGGACCATCTCAAAGGTGCTCGCAAAACAATGGGCAAGAGCTCGCAAGAAGATTTAATTGTTAAAAGAAAAAATACTAGTTATTGGTCTTAAAGATATTTTTCTAAGATCAAAAATCCGCAATCATTAAAATCTTGATATTTTAATTTCCATTCAGAATGATCTTTCCACCATTTGCGTATTCCTGCCAATGTTCCAAATCTTGGTTCAGACACATCATGAAACACAAGATATTGTAAAACCTTGTCTGCATGCCTTTGCAACTCTTGAAAGGTATGTTCTGCAGTATGCACAGTATCTATAAAGAGCAATTCACATGGTTCAATGTCAATTTCAAGATCACTGCCTTGAATAAACTTGAAATCAACATTAATTTCTTGTGCTGCCTTTTCGTAAAGATCCACATCTAATGATACACCTTGATCCACTGTTATAAATTTTTTCGGTCGT
>SXGQ01374728.1_pt1 | contig 20078 bp, 14 predicted proteins | sample 3178371 | NCBI WGS metagenome assembly SXGQ01 (sample SAMN11356859, study PRJNA531348) | freshwater metagenome | isolation source: freshwater sample F1-20 | place: China: Fuxian Lake, Yuxi | collected 2017-12-25 | reverse complement strand
GCAAGGGCGGGCTGGCCAAGGCCGGGCGGCGCGTGCTTGGCTCCCGGCGATGCCCCGCTTCCCCCGCGTCCTCTCCCTGCTGGCCCTCCTGGCGTTCGCGGCCGCGCCGCTGCGCTCCGCCGCGCCTCCCCCCAACCTCATCTTCATCCTCAGCGACGACCTCGCCCAGGGGGATCTCGGCGTCTACGGCCAGCGGCTGATCCGCACCCCGCGGCTCGACCGGATGGCCCGCGAGGGCACGCGCTACACCCAGGCCTACTCCGGCACCACCGTCTGCGCGCCCTCGCGCGCCTCGCTGCTCACCGGGCTCCATACCGGACACTCCCCGATCCGCGGCAACTGGGAGGTTCAGCCCGAGGGTCAGTTGCCCCTTCCAGCCACCACGCCCACCGTCGCCGAGCTCCTGCGCCGCGCGGGCTACGCCACGGCCGCGATGGGCAAGTGGGGGATGGGGATGTTCGACACCTCCGGCAGCCCCCTCCGGAAGGGCTTCGACCATTTCTTCGGCTACAATTGCCAGCGCCACGCCCATTCCTACTTCCCGACCTACCTCTACCGCGATGACCGCCGCTTCGAGCTGCCGGGCAACAACGGCACGGGCCTCGGCCCCGTGTACGCCCAGGACCTGATCCAGGAGAATGTCCTGCGCTGGGTCCGCGCCCAGCGGGATCGTCCTTTCTTCCTCTATTACGCGATCACGCTCCCGCACGGCCGCTTTGAGATCAACGAGCTCGGGGACTACGCCCGCGAGCCCTGGACGGCCCAGCAGAAGGCCTACGCCGCGATGGTCACGCGGCTTGACCGCGACATCGGCCAGTTGCTCGACCTCCTCGCCGAGCTCGGGCTCGAGGGCCGCACCCTCGTGATGACCGCCGGCGACAACGGCTCGTCCTTCGATCCGGACTCCGAGATCGGCCGTCTCTTCAACCAGGCGAGCAACGGCCTCCGCGGCTACAAGCGGGGACTCTACGAGGGCGCCCTGCGCCAGGCCGCGCTCGCCCGCTGGCCCGGCGTCATCCCTGCCGGCCGCGTCACGGACGAGCCCTGGGCCTTCTGGGATTTCCTGCCCACGGCCACGGAACTCGCCGGTGTGCGGCTGCCTGCCGATCACCGCACGGATGGCCGCTCGCTCGTGGAATTTCTCCGCGGCGGACCCGCGCCGCGCCGCGATTTCTTTTATTGGGAACTGCACGAGCAACGCCCGCTGCAGGCCGCGCGTTTCGGCGACTGGAAGGCCGTCCGCAACGGCCACGACCAGCCGCTTGAACTCTACGACCTCGCCCGCGATCCGGGGGAACGCGCCAACCTCGCCGCGACCCGCCCCGACCTCGTTGCACGCGCGGAGGGCATCCTTCGCTCCGAGCACACCCCCGATCCCCGCTGGCCCCTCGATCGTCGCTCCCCCGAGCGCCAGTCCCCGGCCGGCAAGCAGAAGGCCCAAGGCGCCAAATGAGTCCCGTCCGCCGCCACGCCTTTCGCCTCCTGTGGCTGGGGCTCGCGCTCGCCGTGGCCGCTACCGCCGCGGCCGCGGAGCCCCGCTCCCCGAACGTCGTGGTGATCCTGCTCGATGACCTCGGCTGGGGCGACTTCTCCTGCTTTGGCAACCAGACCGCGCGCACGCCCCACATCGACCGCCTCGCCCGCGAGGGCCTGCGCTTCGAGCAGTTCTACGTCGCCTCTCCCATCTGCTCACCCTCGCGCACGGGAATCATCACCGGCCAGTACCCGCAGCGGTGGCGCATCTCCTCCTTCCTGAACAACCGCGCCGAGAACGCCGCCCGTGGGATGGCCGACTGGCTCGATCCCCGCGCGCCCTCCCTTGCGCGCCAGCTCCGCGCCGCCGGTTATGCCACGGGCCACTTCGGGAAATGGCACCTCGGCGGCCAGCGCGACGTGGGCGACGCCCCGCTGCCGGCGGCCTTTGGCTTTGAGGCCTCGCTGGTGAACTTTGAGGGTCTCGGCCCCCGGGTGCTGCCTCTGCTGGATGCCTTTGACGGTAACCCGCCCCGCCGGCACGCCCTCGGCTCCGACGCTCTCGGCCAGGGCGAGGTCGCCTGGCGGCCCCGCCCCGAAGTCACCCCGGCGTTCGTCTCCGCGGCGCTCACATTTATGGACGCGGCCACGCGCGCCGGCCGGCCCTTCTTCCTGAATCTCTGGCCGGATGATCCGCATTCCCCCTTTTTCCCCTCGCGGGCGCGCCGGGGGGACGGGTCCAAGGAGGCCCTCTACCGGGGCGTGATCGAGGAACTTGACGCGCAGCTCGGGGAATTCTTCAGCGCCCTCCGCGCCCGCCCCGATTGGCGCGACCAGACCCTGGTCGTCCTTTGCTCGGACAACGGCCCCGAGTTCGGCGCCGGCTCCTCCGGCGGCCTCCGCGGCAGCAAGGCGATGCTGTACGAGGGCGGCGTGCGTTCGCCGCTCATCGTCTGGGGCCCCGGGCTCGTCACCCCGTCCCGCACGGGATCGGTCAACCGCGCCGCCGTGCTCGCCTCCATCGACCTCGCGCCCAGCCTCCTCGCGCTCGCCGGGGCCACCGCGCCCGCGGAACACGTGCTCGATGGCGTGGACGTTTCCGCCACGTTGCTCGGCCGCGCGGACACCGGCCGCGGCCGCCCGCTCTTCTTCCGCCGCCCGCCGGACCGGAACACGTTCTCCGGGGTCGCGGACCTGCCGGACCTCGCCGTGCGCGACGGCCGCTGGAAGCTGCTCTGCGAGTACGATGGGTCGCGGGCGGAGCTCTACGACCTTGAGGCCGATCCGGCGGAGAGCCGCGACCGGGCCGCGGATTTCCCGGTCGAGGTCGCGCGCCTGCGGGCCGCGGTGCTCGCTTGGCACCGCCAACTGCCGCCGGACCTCGGCGCCGCCTACCGCCCCGCGCCCAAACGCAAGGGCTGAGCTTGGCGGGCGGGCCGCGCCCCGGGCTTGCCTCGGGCGCCGCTCCGCGCCGTGGTGAGTTATGTCCCCGCTGCCCCTGATGCGCCGGGTGCGGCAGGTCTTCCCGCCCTCCGCGCCCCTCGATCTGCCCGCGGCCGTCGCCGCCGGGCTCGAACGCCTGCGGCCCGCGTTGCGCCCCGGCTCGACCGTGGCCGTCGGGGTCGGCAGCCGCGGCATCACCGGGCTCGCCCGCCTCGTCGCGTTGCTGGTCGCCGGGCTGCGGGGGTATGGCGTCAAGCCCTTCCTGTTTCCCGCGATGGGCAGCCACGGCGGCGCGACGCCGGAGGGCCAGTTGCAGCTCCTCGCCAGTTACGGCGTCACGGAGGCCGCGCTGGGCGTCCCGATACGCCCCTCCCTCGAGGTGCGGCAGGTCGGCGTCTCGGCCGAGGGGGTGCCGGCCTACTGCAGCGTGGAGGCCCTCGCGGCCGACGCGATCGTGCTGCTGAACCGGGTGAAGCCCCACACCGACTTCTTCAGTGCCACGCTCGGCAGCGGCCTCATCAAGATGACCGTCGTGGGCCTCGGGAAGCAGGCGGGCGCCTCGGCGATGCACGACGCCGCCTGCCGCATTGGCCACGAGCAGGCGATCCGTGGGATCTGGCGGGTGCTGCGCGACGCGACCCCGCTGATCGGCGGGCTGGCCGTGCTCGAGAACCAGCACCACGCGACCGCGCAGGTGACGGGCGTCCGCGCCGCGGACTTCGAGATGGTGGAACCCGGGTTGCTGGCGGACGCCCGCCGCCTGCTGCCGTTGCTGCCGTTCGAGGAGATCGACCTCCTGGTGGTCGACCGCATCGGCAAGAACATCAGCGGGACCGGGATGGACACCAACGTGATCAACCGCTCGGTGCACGGGTACTCCGCGTCGCTGGCGCGGGAGGGCCGGCCGGCGCCCTTCATCCGGCGCATCTTCGTCCGGGGACTCACGCCCGAGACGCACGGCAACGGCGTGGGCATCGGGCTGGCGGACGTCACCACGGCCCGCGTGGTCCGCAGCCTGGATCAGCAGGCGATGGCGATGAACGCCCTGACCGCGATGGCGCCGCAGTCGGCCAAGGTGCCGCTGTGGTTCGCGGATGACCGCGAGGCGATCGGGCGGACCCTCGGGGCGCTGGCGCTGCGGGCGGGCGAGCAACCGCGGGTCGTACGCATCGCCGACACGCTCTCGGTCGCCCGCCTCGAGGTTTCCGCCGCGTTGTGGCCCGAGGTCGAGGGCCGGCCCGGGCTCGCGTTCAGCGGCCCGCCGCGGGAGTGGATCTTTGATGCGGAAGGTTCCCTGCGGGACGAGCCGGACGGCGCGGACGTGGCTTGAATCTGGTCGCCCGCCGGGATCCGCTTCCGCGAATGCCGTCCCGCCTCGCCTACACCACGCTCCTGATCGACGACTACGACCGGGCCATCGCCTACTTCACGCGGGTGCTGGGGTTCGCGGTGCGGGCGGACGAACGCCTCTCCGCGGCCAAGCGCTGGGTGGTCGTGGCGCCCCCGGGCGCGGGCGGGGCGTTGTTGCTGGCGCAGGCGAGCACCCCGGCCCAGCGGGCGCTCATCGGCGGGCAGGGTGGGGGACGGGTCTGGCTGTTCCTCCACACGGAGGATTTCGCGGCGGAGCACGCCCGGCTGCTCGCGGGCGGGGTGCGTTTTGAGGAGAACCCGCGGGACGAGCCCTATGGCCGGGTCGCGGTCTTCGTCGATTGCTGGGGCAACCGTTGGGATCTGGTGCAGCCCTCGGCCGCGACCGCGTGAGCAGGGGCAGCGGGACGGCCACATGAGGCGCCAGGGGCTCGTCGGCGGGCGAAAAATCTTACGCTTTTCCGACCGTCCCTTCACGTTCCCTTCACGCGGCGATTGGTAGCGTGCCGGCCTCCTCTCCCTGCCGGTTTCAGGACCATTCCCAAATCGTGGAGCCCTCCTTCCCGGGGCTCCCCGGCAGCGGGCGGAGATCCTCGATGCACCTCCTCCCCGTATCTTCCTCGCGTGACCGGATGCTGCCGGCCGCGCTTTGCCTGGCCGCCCTGTTTGTTGTGACCTCCCCCCTGCGGGCGGCCGCGGCCGCGGAACCGGTCACCTCCGCCGCCCCTCCCTCGCTCTGGTTCGCCGAGTTTTCCGCCGGCCTCAGCGTGATCCCGGCCGGGGACGTCACCCTGGGCGGTCGCACCTACGAGGGTGACTTCAAGGATGGGCCGTTCCTGCGCGGCGCGGTGGGCCGGCGCTTTGGCGCGAACTGGACCGTCGCGGGCGAGTGGTTTTACCGGAAGAACGAGCTGGGTTCCCTCGACGCGGGAGACCGCCGGTTCACGCGCGGAGACGTCGCCTCGAACAGCCTCTTCCTCAGCGCGACGTACACTGCCGGCCCGCGCTTCTCGTGGCAGGGGATCGAGCCGTACGCGGGTCTGGGCTTCGGCTGGATCCAGGAACTCGATCTCGATCTGCAAGGCCCGGATGGCGGCGGCTTCGAGTCCGGATCCTTTCCGGCGTGGCAATGGAGCCTCGGCTTGAAACGGCCCCTCGCCGCCCGCGCGGAGATCTTTCTCGAGGGCCGCGCGGTGGCGGCGGGGGAGCGGGAACTGCAGGGTCCGGGCGGCCGCCGGTTACGGATCGCCTACGACGCCTGGGGGCTGCTCGCCGGCCTGCGCTGGTCTTTCTGAGCCACATCGGTTTCCTGCGGGGATGGGTTCGTCCGGCCAACGCCTGCTGCTCGTCGAGGACGATCTGGACCTCGCGGAGGGGATCGGGGATTTCCTCGCCCGCCGGGGCTGGCAGGTCGCGCACGCGCGCCACGGGGCGCTGGCCCTGCGCCTGGCCGCGGCGGACCGCCCCGCGGTTATCATCCTCGATCGCACGATGCCGGGGATGGATGGCCTCGCCGTCTGCCGCGCCCTGCGTTCGGGCCCGCTGGCGGCCATCCCGATCCTGATGCTCACCGCCGCCGATAGCCTCCCGGAGCGGCTCGAGGGCTTCGCGGCGGGGGTCGATGATTACCTTGTGAAACCCTTCGCCCCCACGGAGCTGGAGGCGCGCTTGACGGCCCTAATCCGCCGGTCGGGCACCGCGGTGGGTGGCGGTGTCCTGCGGTGCGCGGGCCTGGAGCTCGATCCCGCCACCCGGGAGGTCCGGCACGCCGGCCGCCCCGTGGAGGTGACCAGGATGGGTTTCTCCATCCTGGAAATCCTGCTGCGCTGTTCCCCCGCGGTCGTGCCCCGCGCGGAACTGGAGCGCGAATTGTGGGGGGACGAGCCGCCGGGCAGCGACGCCCTCCGTTCCCACGTGTTCACGCTGCGCACCGCCCTCGATGGGGTTGGCGGCGCCGGGTTGCTCCGGACGCACCGGGGCGTCGGTTACCAGCTCCGCTCCGGCGAAGGCCCGTCGTGAGCAGCCCTTCCGCCGCTTCCCGTGCGGTCCCGCGTCGCCTGCGCTCCCGGATCCTCCTTGTCGTGACGCTGGCCGCGATCGGTGGCTTCACCGTGATGGCCACGGCGGGCTGGCTCCTCGTCCTCGAGGCCGAGGATGCGATGCTGGATACCCGCTTGAGCGAGGCGGTGCAGGCGCAGGAACACGCGGCGCACGCCTCCGCCGCGCCGCCCTGGCTAACCCGTCTGGAGGACGAGGCCGCTCTACGGCAAAGAACGGGCTTGTCCGCGAGGCCCGAGGGTCCCGGTCCGCACGAGTTGTTCGCCTCCGCTGACGGTGCCACCTTCGTCCTCGTCGGGGGCTTCGCGGATCGCTGGCGCGTCTGGCTCGCCCCCGATCGGGAGCGGGAATACCGACTGCTGCCCGACCGGGCCGGCGCCGGTTGGTGGCTCGCCGACCTTTCGTCGCTCGAATTCACGGAGGCGCGCAGCGCGCGCATCGGCGCCGGGATCCTGGCGGCATCCTGCGCCGTCGGGCTGCTGGCGCTCCTGCTGAGCGCGCTGATCGTCCGCTGGACGGTGCGGCCGGTGGTCGCGCTGGCGGCGCGGGTGCAGGCGACCGCTGGGCGCGTGGAGTCGCCGCCGCGCCCCTTGGCGGAAGGATGCGCGGAGGATGAGGTCGGTTACCTGGCGCGGGCGCTGGATGAGTCCCGCTTGCGGGTGGCTGAATCCCTCGCACGGGAACGCCAGTTCATCGCGGAATGCAGCCCCGAGCTGCGCACGCCGCTGGCGGTGCTCAAGGCCGCGGCTGACCTGCTGCCCGAGGTGGTCGAGGAGCCGGAGGGCCGGGCGCGGGCGCTGGCCCGGATGACGCGTGCCGTGCAGCGCGCCGAGCGCCTGGTGCAGTTCTTCCTCGTGCTGGCGCGGGAGGGGCGGGAACGGACCGGCGTCCAATGGGTCCCGCTGCGCCCGGTCGTGGAGGAGGCAATGGAGGATCAGCGGATCATCCGTCCGGATCCGGCGCGTGACCTCAGGTTGGCGATCCCGCCGGAGGTGCGCCTTTCCGCGGACCGGGAAGTCCTGCTGATGCTGGTGCACAATCTGATTGGCAACGCCCTCCAGCATGCGCCCGAGGGGCCGGTGACCGTGTCGTGGTCGGAAGACGGCACCCTGGCGATTGACGATGAAGGCCCCGGTTTCCCGGAGGCGGGCGATGAGGCGCGGCCGCGGGGCTACGGGCTGGGTCTGGCGCTGGCCCGGAGACTGAGCGAGACACAGGGTTGGGCGCTCCGGACCGCGCGTTCCCCGGCGGGCGGCGCGCGGGTGAGCATCCAGTTCCCGGATGCGGCGGTGCGATCCGCCGCGGTCGCTTAATGGCCTCGGAAAGACCGGAAGCGATGGCCACAAAAGGCGCAAAGGGCTGATCGGCGGATCGGGAGCGGTGCGTGGCGTCCATAGACGCCACCCGGAATCCGTCCGCGCCTTGATCCCGGGCGCTTTGGGTCGCCATCCCGCCGGCAGCGCCTGCGTGGCCTTTCCCTCCGATGCTCCTAGCTACATCCTTCGGTTATCCTTCGGTAACCCTTCGGTTTTACCTAGGTAAATTGACCTAAAATGTTGATAGAACCGAAGGATGACCGAAGAATAACCGAAGGACAAAGATTGGCGCAAGGTTCCAGCTCGGAACGGAAAAGCTAGGGCTTATCGGCTCAAAGCCAAGGGGTTAGGATAGCGCAAGGATGACTGCGGGCCTGCGCGCCGGCGGGGCGGGCCTCGGGGCGGTGGGCGCGGAAGGGCCTGGGGATGCAGGCAAACAAAAAGCCCCGGAAACCTTTCGGTCTCCGGGGCTTATGTGGGAGTGGGCGTTCGCCACGCGCTCTTTCCCGTTTACACACGCTTGGGCGCTCTCGCTTTCGCGGGCGGTGTGTTTCCCGACGCCACTCTCCGCGGCAGGCGGAGTTCCGGTCTCATAGCGGGACCGTCCCGGCCGTTTCCAGCCGGAATCTTTCGAGTGAGGCCTCTGCGCCCGGTTCGGACGTCCCCTGCCGGGGACCTCGCGCCGGACGTGGTGCTGACACGCCTGCAAAGGTGCTTCGCGTCGGCACCGTGACCACGGGGACGGCGCCGGGGATTAGCCGGCCGTTGGCCCCGTGTTACGGGTCTGACCTCTTGCCTCTCAGGTTGCGTTTCGCGTTTGCAGGGGGGTGATGCCGTTTTTCGACACCGCCCCCGGAGGAGGTGGACGGACTTTGCCAGGTCCGTGCGCTCCCCGCCGCAGCCTCTCCTTTGCGCGCCCGTTCCCGTCTGGGGAGCGGGCCTTTTGGCGGGGTCGTCCCGCCGGGAAAGGCTTTGGCGTTCTGGTCGGCGCAGTAGCAACCGTTACCCTCTGGGGTGACTGCGTGGATCCGCGGTTCGAAACTTCCCGCGGACCTGACTCGGCTGGGCGTGGTTTCTGATCACGCCTGGCCGCACAGTTCCTGATTCGTGCGTGAACTGACCGGACACGACTCCGGCCAGAGGAACTGGTGACATATGCCTGGGCGCGGCTTGCGCCGCGTCGAGGGGAGGGCGGCACCAGTTGCCGCCTTCCTTTCCCCGGTCGCCCGGGAGTATCCCAGTCGTGCTCTCAGTGGCGTTTTTCAGGCCGCTGCGCTGCGACTGTTCTATCAAGGAACAAGGGAGACCGTGTCCGCCTTGGTCCGAAAGGAAAGCAGGAGTTCCTCACGATCGCTGCACCGGGCGGAACGGTGAATAAGTTGGGCCCAACCTTGTTCACCGATTATTCACCGCGGGCGGCGGGGCCACTGCGGCGCGTCGCCCCGAGGGCGCCCCTGTAGCACCAAGATTGGAGCTTGGCTCATCCGGGGACGGACGATGCCGTCGTCAGACCAGCCTCAGGAGGTTGATAGGATATCGATTCCCTCGAGACCGAAGTGAGGGGCGGCGGCCAGCAGGTGTCGATCGTGGCTGTAGATTTCCTTCAGTCCGGTCCTGGCAGCGCAGGCCAGATGAAGCGCATCCGCGGCGCGGATGAAGACGGAGGGTCGCAGCGCCGCGAGGCGTGCGCAGGCGTCCTCGAACAGGTTGTTTTCCACCGGCAGCCAAATGATTAGCCGACGGATCTCATCCGCGGCCAACTGAGTTAAGGACTGGCCCAGACCGACGGCGTCGATCCGGCCTTCCCGCTGATGGCGCTTGAGGCCGGAAACCAGTTCCAGTTTGCCGTGCCGCGAGCAGACGAAACCGCGCTGGCCAGTCCTCCACGCATTGACTTCGGCTGATCCGGTTTCGTGGGCGTACAGCTTCAGCAGGTAGGAGGTGTCCAAATAGTGCACCGTGACCTCAGCGGCCGTCGCGCTCCTCCGAGATGATCAGCGTGGAGTCGAAATTGATCTTCGGTAACTTGTTCCAGTCTCGCCCTGTGAATATTGGCTGCAGCTTGGCGGGTGCGGACACGGCTCTCGGCGAAGCGACCTTGTGGCCGGGAACGCTGGTCAGCGGCGTCGGTTTGGATGCCCGGCGCGTCCAGGATTCAGTGCGCGCGCGAAGCTTCCGGGAGGGTTTCTTTTTCATAGTCGGAGGGGTGTCTCCTACGTGATCCGCGTCAAGGGTGTCGCCTACCCGAGTTTATGGGGCAAGTGCGCCCCGCCTCACGTCGCCCAGGCGCGGTCGCCGGGGCGCAGGGGCACCGAGCCGCGGTAGGCGCCGGGCACCGGATCGTAGCGCAGGGCCTGGGTCGCGCCCGCCTCGGCCGTGAAGTACCCGAGCAGCGTCAGATCCTTCACGTGACGCCACGGGGCCACCCCGTCGCGGGCAGGCGGCGGCTGGCGCTCGAGGGCCACCAGCAGGCTTTCCCGCTCCGCGGTGGGCAGTTCAGGGAACAGGCGGGACCCCGCCGCCTGCGCGCGTTTTGCGACCTCGGCCAGCAGCCGCCGCACCGCTTCGGCCGCGGCGGGCGGATAGCAGTCGGCAGTCATCACCAAAATGAAGCGCCCGATCGCGACCGACCCCGCGCCCGGGGAACCCGGGGTGGCGGGCAAAATGGTGTCGCCGATGGCGTCGAGCAGGGCCTCCTCGGAGGCGCTCCAGCCGTCGGGGCGCGGCAGGGCGGACCAGCCGCGGTGGGGGAGGGAGCCGAGCGCGGCGGCGGCCGCGAGCTGGGCGGCGTGGCGGAGCAGGGTGCGGCGATTCACAGGGTGCCTTTCCCGAGCTCGTCGACCGCGTGCCGGGCAGCCCGGGCGGTGAGCGCCATGAAGGTCAGGGAGGGATTCTGCACGCCCGTCGACGCCATGCAGGCGCCGTCGGTGACGAACACGTTCGGGCAGGTGTGGAACTGGTTCCAGCGGTTGAGGAGCGACTGCCGCGGGTCGCGCCCCATCCGGGCGCCACCCATCTCGTGGATGTCGAGCCCCGGGTTGCGGCGGTCGTCGGTCGCGCGGATGTCGCGGGCGCCGGCCGCCTCGAGCATCGCGCGGCCCTGTGCGAGGAAGTCCCGGATCATCCGCTCGTCATTCTCGGTGTACCCGATGGAGGTCACCAGTTGCGGGATGCCCCACGGGTCGCGCTGGTTAGCCGAGAGCCGCACGTGGTTCTCGTACCGCGGGATCGTCTCGCCCTGCATCATCATATAGATGCCCCACGGGCCAGGGCGGGTCAGCTCCTCTTTGTACTTGGCGCCGATGCCGGGCGCGCCCTGGCCGCGCGTCCAGCCGCGGCGGGCCGCGCTGAAGAACACCATATACCCGCGCTGGAAATCCGTCTCCTGCCGCGTGACGTTGCGGAAGTTGGGCATCATCGGCTGGGTGGGCCGGCGGCCGGAGTAGTAGGAGTCGGCGAACCCCTCGAGGGAGGCGTTGAGGCTGCCGCGGTAGTTGTGGAACGCCACGTGGCGGCCGAGCAGCCCGTGGTCGTTGCCAAGGCCGGCGGGGTACCGGCGCGACTTCGAGTTCAGCAAAATCAGGTTCGTGTTGAGGCAGGCCGCGTTCACGAAGATCACCTTCGCGAAGTACTCCGTGACCGCCTTGGTCGCGGCGTCGATTACCCGGACTCCCGAGGCGCGGCCGGTGGCGTCATCGTGGAGGATGGATTCGACGACGGAGCCGGGGCGGATGGTGAGGTTCCCGGTGCGGGCGGCCCAGGGTAACGTGGAGGAATTGGAGGAGAAGTAGCCGCCGAACGGGCAACCGCGGTAGCAGAGGTTACGGGACTGGCACTTGCCGCGGCCCTGGGCGAGGTGCTCCGGGCGGGCCTCGGTCAGGTGGGCGCAGCGGCCCTGCACCACGCGGCGGCCGGGGAACGCGCCCTCGATGCGCCCGGCCATCGCGCGCTCGGCGTCATTCATCTCCCAGGCCGGAAGAAACTCGCCGTCCGGCAGCCCCTCGACCCCGTCGCGGTTCCCGCTGATCCCGACGAAGCGCTCCACGTGGCTGTACCAGGGCGCGAGCTCGTCGTAGGTGATGGGCCATTCGGCGAAGCCGTCGCGCGCGGGACCTTCGAAGTCGTGGTGGCTCCAACGCTGGGTCTGGCGCGCCCAGATGAGGGACTTGCCCCCGACCTGGTAGCCGCGGATCCAGTCGAAGGGCTTTTCCTGCACGTAGGGCTGCTCGGCGTCCTTGGCGAAGAAGTGCTCCGTGGCCTCGTCGAAGGCGTAGCACTTGCGGGCGATGGGGTTGGCCTGGGCGAGGGCGCGGGGCAGGCGGCCGCGGTGGGGCAGGTCCCAGGGGTTGGCGAGCGCCGTGGGGTAGTCGCGGAGGTGCTGCACGTCGCGGCCGCGCTCGAGCACGAGCGTGCGCAGGCCGGCCTCGCAGAGTTCCTTGGCCGCCCAGCCGCCGCTGATGCCGGAACCGACGACGATCGCGTCGTAGGTGTGGGCCCGCGCGCCCGGGGTGGTGGGGTGGCTGCTCATCGCGAGCAGGTTCGGGGAAGGCGGGGCGGGAATCCAGCCGTTTCCGGCCGGCGGGCGAGTGGATCCTGCGCGCGTGGCGCCGCGGCATTTGGGATTGGCCAACACCGGGTGGTTGGCCCAGAGCGATGCGCGCCCGCGCCGTCCTATGCCGTCGATCCCGGATCTGCCCATCTACGAACTCGAGTCCGCCCTCGTCGCGGCCTTGCGGCAGGGCAACCGTCTCGTGGTGCAGGCTCCGACCGGCTCGGGCAAGTCTACCCAGATCCCGCAGTGGCTCTGGCGGCACGGGCTGCTGGGCGAGGCGGGGCAGGCGGTCGTGCTTCAGCCGCGGCGCCTGGCCGCACGGATGCTGGCGGCGCGCGTCGCCGAGGAGGCCGGGACGCGGCTGGGCGAGGGCGTCGGCTACCAGATCCGGCTCGAGTCGCGGGTCAGCGCGCGGACGCGGATTCGGTTCGTCACCGAGGGGATTCTACTGCGTCAGATGACCTTCGATCCCTCCTTGCCCGGGGTGGCGGCGCTGGTGTTTGACGAGTTTCACGAGCGGCACCTGCACGGGGATATCACCCTCGCGCGGGCCCTGCAGATCCAAGGTACGGTCCGGCCGGACCTACGAATTATCGTGATGTCCGCGACCCTAGATACTGGGAGCTTGGCCACCTACCTGGCGCCGTGCGAGACGCTGGTCTCGCGGGGGCGTACCCACCCGGTGCGGATCGAGTACCAGGCGCGGCCGGTGAACTTTGAGCAGGAGCCGGTGTGGGAGGCCGCGGCGCGGGAGTGCGAGCGGGTCGCGGCCGCCACCCCGGGGGACCTGCTGGTGTTTATGCCCGGCGCCTATGAGATCAGCCGGACCCTGCAGGCCCTCGACGCCGCGCGCGGGTTGCGCGGCTGCCTGGCGCTGCCCTTGCACGGGGAGCTTTCCCCGGAGGCGCAGGACCGCGCGGTCGCGCGTCACGCGGCCCGGAAGATCATCGTCGCCACCAACGTGGCGGAGACCTCGCTGACCATCGACGGGGTGACCGCGGTGGTCGACTCGGGCCTAGCGCGCATCGCGCGCTTCGATCCGCAGCGCGGCATCAACACGCTGCTCGTCGAGCGGATCTCGGCGGCGAGCGCGGACCAGCGGGCGGGGCGGGCGGGCCGGACCGCGCCGGGCGTCTGCGTCCGCCTGTGGACGGAGCGGGAGCACGCCCAGCGCGCGCCCCAGGAAGTGCCGGAGGTGCGGCGGCTGGACCTCTCGGAGGTGGTCCTCACGCTCAAGGCCGCGGGGATCGACGACATCGTTTCCTTCCCCTGGCTGGAGCGGCCGGAGCCGCGGGCCCTCGAGCGCGCGGAACTGCTGCTCGCGGACCTCGGGGCCCTGGGCGCGCCGGGGCCGGCGGGCGGACACCGGGCGATCACCGAGGTGGGGCGGCGGATGCTGCGGTTTCCCGTGCACCCGCGTTACGCGCGGATGTTCCTCGCGGCGGAGGCGGCGGGGTGTGTCCGCGATGCCGCGCTGGTGGCGGCGCTGGCGCAGGGGCGCGGGTTGCTGGTGCGCGGGGTCTCGCGCGAGGTAGAGCAGGCGCGGGAGGATACCCTGGGCGAGGAGCGCACGAGCGACTTTCTGCTGCAGCGCGCGGCGTGGGAGGAGGCCCGGCGGTGCGGGTTCGAGCTGGAGGCGTGCCGGCGTCTCGGCATCCATGCGCAGGCCGCGCGCCAGGTCGGGCCATTGCTGGCCCAGTTCCTCGAGATCGCGGCGGCGGAGGGCCTGCCCGTCGAGGAGCGTTCGGCGGACCCGGACGCGCTGCGGAAGTGCATTTTGGCCGGCTTCTCCGACCAGCTCGCGCGGCGGCTCGACGCGGGGACCCTGCGCTGCGAGCTGGTGCACCAGCGGCGGGGAATGCTGGCCCGGGAGAGCTGCGTGCAGGGATCGCCCCTGTTCGTGGCCGCGGAAATCAGCGAGGTGGGCGGGCGGGGAGGGGAGGTCACGACCTTGCTCTCGCAGGCGACCGCCGTCGAGGAGGCCTGGCTGCGGGAGCTGTTTCCGGAGGATTACCAGGAGACCCAGGGCGTGGTTTACGATGAGCAGGCGCGCCGGGTGGTGGCCCGACGGGAGCGCCGTTTTCGCGATCTGGTGCTGGAGTGTCGCGCCGGGGGCGACGACGTGCCCGCCTCGGCCGCGGCCGCGCTGTTGGCGCGCGAGGTCCTCGCGGGCCGCATTCGCCTAGAGGGTTGGGACGAGGCGGTCGAGCAATGGATTATCCGGGTGAACCGGCTGGCCGAGTGGTTCCCGGAGCTGGAGGTTTCGCCCATCACCCCCGCTGATCGGGCGACTCTGATTGAGCAGGTTTGTTACGGCGAGCGCGGGTACCGCGACTTAAAAGATAAGCCTGTACTGCCCGTCTTGCGCGAGTGGCTGACGGCCGAGCAATTGGCGGTGCTCGACGATTACCTGCCGGAGCGCCTCGTAATGGCGAATGGCCGCCGCGCGCGGCTGACCTACGCGGCGGAGGGACCGCCGGTGCTGAGCGCGCGGATCCAAGAATTGTACGGCATCGAGGGCCGGTTCGCGGTGGGCCACGGGCGGGTGCTGGTGCGCATCGAGGTGCTGGCGCCCAACCACCGGCCGATCCAGGTGACGGAGGACCTGGGCGCGTTCTGGCGGGAGATGTACCCGAAGGTGCGCGCGGAGTTGTCGCGCCGCTACCCCCGGCACGAGTGGCGGTGAGCGGGGCCGGGCTTGACCTGCCCGGGCGCCCGACGCTGGGATGGCGCATTCGGAGCCGGTTCCCCGCCGGCGCATTCACCCCGTCCGTTTCACCCCCGTATCCTGCCATGACCCTGTTGCCCCGCCGCACCTTCCTCCGCCAGTCCGCGTTCGCCGCCGGTTCGCTCGCCCTGCTGGGCGGCACCCGTTCGGCCGCGCGGGTTGTCGGCGCCAACAACCGCCTGCGCATTGCCGTCGCTGGCCTCAACGGCCGCGGCAAGAGCCATATCTCCGGCTGGCTGGAGCAGCCCAACGTCGAGATCGCGTATCTGATCGACCCCGACCAGCGCGTGCTGGAGCGGACCCTCAAGAACGTGCAGGAGCGGGTGCAGGGCCGCTACACCCCGCAGGGTGTCGCGGATGTGCGGAAGGCGCTGGCCGATCCCAATCTGGACGCCATCTCTATCGCGGCCCCGAACCATTGGCATTCGCTGATGACCATCTGGGCAGCGCAGGCGGGCAAGCACGTGTACGTGGAGAAGCCGATGAGCCACGACGTGGTCGAGGGCCGGGTGGTGGTGGCCGCGCAGCAGAAGTACGGGGTGGTTATCCAGCACGGCACCCAGCGCCGCAGCGACGCGAAGCTGGCGGGCCTCCACGCGGCGATCCAGGCGGGCAAGTTCGGGCGCCTCAAAGTTTCCTACGGGTACTGCTGCAAGCCGCGCGACACGATCGGGATGAAGCCCGCGGGCGCGCCGCCGGCGGGGCTCGACTGGAACCTGTGGCGCGGCCCGGCGCAGACGGCGTACCACCCGAACCTCGTCCACTACAACTGGCACTGGTTCTGGGCCACCGGCAACGGGGATATGAACAACCAGGGCACGCACCAGCTGGACGTCGCCCGCTGGGCGCTCGACCCGAAGCTGACCAACCCCGTGCGCGTGATGGCGCTGGGCGGGCGCTTCAAGTGGAACGACCAGGGTGAGACGCCGAACACGATGTTCGCCATCGCTGAGTATCCGAACGGCCAGCAGGTGTTCTTCAACGTCCGCAATGTGAACCACCCGGGGTACGTCCACCAGGTGAAGAACGAATATTACTTCGAGGACGGTGGCCGCATCGTCGATGGAACGTACTTCGCCAAGGGCAGCGCCAAGGGGGAGAAGCTCGACCTCCCGCCGGGCCAAGTCACCCCGGGCGGCAACTGGGGCTCGTTCATCGCGGCCTGCCGCGCGGGCAAGCCCGAGATGGCCAATGGCAACGCCGCCGAGTCGCACTACGCCAGTGTGCTGGGGCACCTGATGAACAATTCCTACCGGCTCGGCCGGAAGGTGCCGTTCAACGCGAAGGCCGGGCGCTTTGGGGACAATGCGGCCGCCGCGGAGCATTTCCTGAAACTCCACGAGATGATGCGTGACGGCGCGGGCGTCCCGGAGAACGGGGCCGAGTACGTGGTGGGGCCCTGGCTGACCTTTGACCCGGCGGCCGAGCGGCACACCGGCGAGTTCGCGGCCGAGGCCAACGCGCTCCTCCAGGATCCCAACCACAAGGGCTTCGAGATCCCCTCCGCGGCGAAGGTCTGATCTGCGCCCGGGCCGCCGCCGCGCCGAAAAGGGGTTGCCTCGGCGCGGCGGCGCCGGTGCCTTGGACGCTTTCCGGCGTCCATGACTGAGCTCCTCATCATCAAGCCCTCCTCCCTCGGGGACATCGTCCACGGGTTGCAGGTGGCCGCGTCGTTGAAGGCGCAGGTCGAGGGGTTGCGGATCTCGTGGGTCGTGCGCGAGATCTTCGCGCCGATCGTGCGCGCCTGCACCGCGGTCGACGAGGTGCACATCTTCGAGCGTGGCGGCGGCGCGAAGGGGTTCCTGCGCCTGACCCGTGAACTGCGGCGGAAGCATTTCGACTTTGTCTTCGACCTCCAGGGTCTCCTGCGCACGGGTCTGCTCACTTCGCGGGTGCATGCCGACCGCAAGGTGGGGCGGTCGGACGCGCGCGAGTGCTCGGGGCTGTTTTACGGCGAGCGCGTACCGCTTCCTCGCGACGGTCGGCAGAGCCACGCCCTTGAGATTCTGCTTCAGTTCTGCCCCGTGCTGGGCGCCAAGGCGGAGTTGCGCGGTACCCTGAGCTTCCGGCCCGTCGAGGGGCTGAGCCTGCGTTTCGCGGATGGCCGGGGGGGCGGCCGGCCGATTTTGATGTTCGTGGATAGCCGCCGCGCCGAGAAATGTTGGAACGGCTTCAAGCAGCTCACCGAATTCATCCTGCGCGAGGACCGCTCCCGCAAGGTGGTCTGGGCGGGCAGCAGTTACGTCCACGACCGGGGGGCTTTCCCGGCGGGCCAATTCTTCAACCTTACGGGCAACACTAGCCTCGTCTCTCTGCCTGCGCTGATCCGCCGGGCGGAGTGGGTGATCGCCAACGACAGCGGTCCGATGCACCTCGCGGCGGCGCTAGGCGTCCCCGTGATGGGCATCTTCGGTCCCACCGACCCCCGGCTGTTCGGCCCGTATCCGCTCAACGCACCCGACCACGTCGTAGTCCAGGCTCCCGTGGGCGACCTACGCCTGCTGGCGGCGAAGGAAGTGTACGCTCGCTTCCAGCGCGCTAGGGCCCGGCGCACGTGAACCCCTTTCTCATATGATTGACCCGAAGCTCCTCCGCGAATCGCCCGATCTTGTCCGCGCGGCGATCGCCAAGAAACACCTCGAGGTGGACCTCGATGCGGTCCTCGCGGCCGATGCCGCGTGGCGGGGCAAGCTGCAGGAGGTCGAGTCCCTGCGCGCCGCGCAGAAGGCCGCCAACACCGCGATGGCCGCCCTGCCCAAGGGCTCGCCCGAGTTCACCGCCAAGGTCGCCGAGATGCGCGCGGTGTCCGCCTCGGTGAAGGAGCGCGAGGGCCAGCTGAAAGAGCTGGAGGAGCGTTTCCACCACGCGATGCTGACGGTGCCGAACCTGCCGCACGCGAGCGTGCCCGAGGGGCGCACCCCGGAGGACAACGTCGTCTTCTCGACCCACGGCGACTGCGCCGCGGTCTCGCCGCACGCGGTGCCGCACTGGGAGATTTCCGGCTTCGAGCGGCTGTTCGACTTCAACCGCGGCGCCAAGGTGACGGGCGCGGGCTTCCCGTTCTACGTCGGGGATGGCGCCCGCATCGTCCGCGCCCTGCTGCGCTACTTCCTCGAGGAGAACGGCCGCGCGGGTTACGTGGAGGTGAACCCGCCCGTTCTGGTCAACGCCGCCAGCGCGACCGCCACCGGGCAGCTCCCGGACAAGGAGGGCCAGATGTACGAGACGACGCCCGACCACCTGTACGCGGTGCCCACGGCGGAGGTGCCGCTGACGAACTTCTTCCGGGACGAGATCCTCGAGGAGTCGGCGCTGCCGGTGTACCGGTGCGCCTACACGCCCTGCTTCCGCCGGGAGGCGGGCAGCTACGGCAAGGATGTGCGCGGGCTGAACCGGCTCCACCAGTTCGACAAGGTGGAGATGCTCAAGTGGGTCCACCCGACGCAGAGCTACATCGAGCTGGACAAGCTCCGGGACGACGCTGAGCGGCTGCTGCGAGGTCTGGGCCTGCCGTACCGGGTGCTCCTGATGTGCGGCGGCGACCTCGGCTTCGTGCAGTCCAAAAAGTACGACCTCGAGGTCTGGTCGGCCGGCCAGAAGCGGTGGCTCGAGGTGTCGAGCTGCTCCAACTTCGAGACCTTCCAGGCGCGCCGCGCCCAGATCCGTTTCCGTTCCCGCGAATCGGGTCGGCCGGAGCTGGTGCACACGCTCAACGGGTCCGGGCTGGCGGTGCCGCGGGTCCTCGCGGCGCTGCTGGAGAATAACCTCCAGGCCGACGGCCGGGTAAAGATCCCGGACGCGCTGGTGCCCCATTTTGGCCGGGAATTCCTCAGCTTTGCGTGAGGCCGCGGCGCGCTTCGGCGCGCTGCTGCCGCGGGAACGGCTGGAGCCGGCGGTGCTCGCGTGGACGCGCGGGCGGCCGCGGGCGGAGCTCTGGGGCGTGGGCTTTTCCGGCGGGGCCGACTCTCTGGCCCTGCTGCTCGCGCTCCACGCGCACTGGCCAGGGCGGCGCCTGCTGGCGCTGCACTTCAACCACGGCCTCCGCGGGGCGGCCGCCCAGGCGGACGCCGACGCGTGCCGCCGGTGGTGCCGGGCGCTTGGCATCCGCTTCCGAACCGGCCGCCGATCCGCCGCGGCCGTGGGGACGGGCGAGGCCCAGCTCCGCGCGGACCGGCTGGCTTTCTTTGCGCGCCACGCCCGCATCGTCTGGCTGGGACACCAGCAGCAGGATGTCGCCGAGGGGATGCTGATGCGCCTCGCCCGGGGGAGCGGCACGGCGGGCCTCGCGGCGCCGCGCCCGGTGCAAACCTTCACGGACGGCCGTCGCTTCCTCCGTCCGCTGCTGGGCGTGAGCGCGGAGGAGTTGCGGCGGCTCCTGCGCGCCGCCCGCTGCCCGTGGCGGGAGGACGCCTCCAATGGCTCCCCGCGCTACTTCCGCAACCGTATCCGTCAGCAGGTGGTGGGCCGCTGGGAACGGGCAGCCGGGCGAGACGCTGTGGCTGGGGCCGCCCTTGCGCGCCGCCTGCTCGAGGAGGATGATGCCGCTCTGGAGCGTTGGGTGGATGAGCTCCGCCCGCTCGAGCGGGACGGACGCCTGAATCTTTCCCGGTTGGCGGGACGGCCCGCGGCCCTTTGGCGCCGGGCCCTTCACCGCTGGCTCCGGCGGCATCCGGCGGCGGGCGAGCCTTCCCGGCAGGCCGTCGATGCCCTGCTGGCAGGCCTTCTGCGGGGCGGTACTTGGCGGCAGAGCCTCGGGCGGAAGGGGTTCGCCGCTTCCGACGGCCGCTTCCTGCGCTACGCAATTGCCGAGGGTCAGGGGGCGAAAAAACGAAGGCGGGCCCGTTGACTTAGCCCGGGGGAACACTCACGGTCTGGGGAAAGTCCACCCTGTGATGTCTGACTCCGACTCCAAGAAGCCGCGTCGCCCCCTCAAGAATCTTCCGCCGGAACGTTTTCAGCCGAAGATGTTGTTCTTCTGGCTCGCGCTCGCCGCGGCCGTGGTCGCGCTGCTGATGCTACCGAACCAGACGGGTTCGACTCCGGAAACGCTTACCGTGCAGGAAGTTGTTGAGCGGGCGGAAAACAATCTGATCAACCGCGAACCGGCCAAGGCCGCCGTGATCCGCTCGGATCCGAGCGG
>SXGQ01555887.1_pt1 | contig 20084 bp, 18 predicted proteins | sample 3178371 | NCBI WGS metagenome assembly SXGQ01 (sample SAMN11356859, study PRJNA531348) | freshwater metagenome | isolation source: freshwater sample F1-20 | place: China: Fuxian Lake, Yuxi | collected 2017-12-25 | reverse complement strand
CGAGTTGCCTGCGACCTCCCGATCCAGGCCGCTGATAATCCCCGACGAAAGCGTCTGATTCATCCCAAATGGGCTGCCAATCGCAAACACTCGTTGTCCCACCTTCAGATCATCCGATGTGCCCAGCGTTACCGGCTGCAGCTCTCCAGCGGCTGCCCGAATCTGCAGCACCGCAATGTCACAACTGGACACCGCACCAATGAAATCCACAGCAAACACCTGCTTGTTCGGCAGCTCCACCTCCAGCTCACCAATTCCACCGAACACCGACGCCTCAACCACGTGCAGATTTGTGATGATCCTACCCTGCTCGTCCCATATCACACCAGTCCCGGAGGTCAGTTCACGCTTCGCCACAGCGTCCTGACCTATCCGCTCGTAACCCTGAGTATGAATCCACACAACGGAAGGTGAGGCCGCTTCAAACAGCCGAATTGTCGACTGTTCATCTTCCGCCAGACTGCCCCGCGGGGTCACCGTTCGGGGAGTGTAATCCGGCTGATTCCTCACCGAATCAACGATGATGCGAAACGTCAGGGCCGCAGCCATGACGACCAGAATCAGCACCAGCCAGCCATTGACGGCAGCCGTCGAATTCACCGGAGGACGAGACTCAGAGGGGGGCATCGACACTGTACTCTCCTGCACTCTTCTGCGAAATGCACTGCCCGGAATTCTAGCGTCCACACCTTTCTTCGCTTCAACGTATTCCGGGAATTTTCCCCACCCGCACGGGAATGCCAAAAAATCAGGCACCCCGCGAGTGTGCGGGACAGTGGCCCCGTCTAAACTCACTGCAGTCACACCACACAGGCAGCTGCCGGCCGGGCCAGGATTTACCACTGAACATGCGAACTGAAATACGCTGCCAGCTGGAAGAACTCTGCGGATACCCGCTTCCCGCCGCATGGCAGCAACTCATCAGCAACTACCCGCCTGCACTGCTCGCCGCCATTCGCGGCGAAGAAGATCTGCAGGACGAAGGTACCGTGGCACAGGTCGAACTGCTTGCCAGTGATTCCGCTGTCCTGCAGATCAACCTCGAAGTTCGCTGCGGTACGTTCCTCGATCCCAGGGGCCATGAATTCCGCTGGCCAGCTGCTTACCTCGTCATCGGCGAAACCGGTGACGGTGACTACTATTGCCTAGATACCACCGCGCAAACCGTCGCTGTACTGCAGTACCGCAGTCAGGCAGTCACGTTTGAAAACGCTGCAGAATCTCTCGAAGAATTTGTTGAACTCCTGCTCCTCGCCTTCACCGAAGGTGACCCCGACGACCCCGAACTTCTGTCCGAATTCCCGGAGACTGAGCCAGATGAATGCACCGATCAATATCCGAGTCCATAAGGAACGTCGGATACTGGAACTGCAGTGGAGCGAATCCGAAACTGCCCAACTGCCCTTCCGCACCGTTCGCCAGAACTGCCGCTGCGCCGTCTGTGTCGATGAACTCACAGGACGACAGATCCTCGATCCGGAAACTGTCCCCACCGACCTCGGACTGCTCGAAATCTCACTGGCCGGCAACTACGCACTGCGAATCCGCTGGTCCGATAATCACGACTCCGGACTGTTTACGTGGCGGCATCTGCGAGCCATCTCCGATGCTCTCAACGGCAGGACGCAGTCATGACCATCGAAGTTGAAGCAAAATTCCTCATCACCGAACTAAGCCAGCTGCTCGCAAACGCCGACGCCCTCGGGTTTCAATTCCCCGCAAATTCGGTCCTCGAACAGGACGAATACTTCAATCACCCGGCACGAGACTTTCGGCAGACCGATGAGGCGCTCCGAATTCGCCGCATCGGCGGCGAACTGATACTCACCTGGAAAGGTCCCCGACTGGACGCCCTCTCCAAGTCCCGCAGAGAACTGGAAGTACCGTTCGATGTGCCCGCAGATGACATCGACACCAGACTGCAGACACTCACCGAAATACTGCTGGCACTGGGTTTCACCCACAGCGGCAGCGTCCGCAAACTGCGACGCTCCGCTGCACTCACATTCGAGGGACGTTTATTCCATTGCAGTCTCGATGACGTAATCGGACTGCCGCTGCACGCAGAAATTGAAACCCTGGCTTCAGAAGAACAGCGACACGAGGCACTGCAGTCCCTGCTGCGGCTGGCAAAACGCCTGAATCTCCAGCAGCAGGAACGTCGCTCCTACCTCGAACTGGTCCTCACATCAAACCACGACGACTCAGTTCAGCCACCACCTGACGCACGATCGCTGTGACGTCCGCAGCATCAGGTTGCGCGTCGTTGCCACTGGGCAGAGGACAGCCGCTTACCGGCTGATCAGTGAATCCGTGTGCAGACAGCATGCATTGCAGCTCACGACTCAATGCATCAATGTCCGTCTTCTGCTTGTCGCTCAAAGGCTGACGGCCCTGCCCCATCTGGAAGCCACGCAGACCCACCGCTGCACGAAAGCCCTCCGGAAACTCCGCCGAATAGATCATCGTGTCAAACAGGCGAATCAGGTCATACTGCACCCGGCGAGCTTCATCAATCTGATAGGACACCGTCAGATCGTACAGCCGGCGAGTCAGTTCTGGAACCACACCCGAACTGGCATTCGTACCACCATCACAGCCAGCCAGCAGCATCGGCATCAGCGCCGCGTCCCACCCCGTCAGAAATGCAAAGTCCGGGCGGTTCGGACGCACCGCCTGAATCATCCGAATCATGTGCGGAATGTCACCCGACGAATCCTTGATCGCCACAATCCGCTCAAATTCCTCAGACAGTCGCTGAATCGTTGGCACGTCAATCGGACTGGCAAACATCGGAATGTTGTACAGCGTTACGTCAATCGGAGTGTTGCGGCCAATCTCTGCAAAATATGCGTATACCGAAGCCGGGCTGAGCTTGTAATAAAATGGAGCCACAATCGCGACAGCACGAATTCCCAGGGACGCATAGTACTCGCAGGCACGAATCGTCTCCTTCACATTCGCTTCCGCCGCTCCGGCCAGAATCGGCACCCGACCACGCACCTGATCCGCCAGAATCGCCACGATCCGCCGACGCTCTTCCGGAGTGAATCGAGTAAATTCGCCGGTCGAACCGTTCGGATACAACCCGTGGACACCCCGAGCAATCAGCCAGTCGGCGTAACGCCGCAACTCACCTTCATTGATTCCGCCATCAGCGGTGTAAGGCACCAGATTGGGAGTAAAAATGCCCTGCAGCTTCGATGCAGCCATGATTCCGAACTTTCCGATGACATCAGTTTTGACGCCGACAGCCGCAGCCACCAGCTTCACTCAGTTCCACTGCCCCTATTAAACCTCACAAACTGGCACCCGGCGCGAAGAATTTTTGGACGAACCCGCCGTTCCCGGGACCGATTCAGAGCACCGGTGGTCGCTGTGGCAGGGAAATCCGACAGCAAACACCCCCATGGGGCAGATTCTCAAGGCAAATACCGCCTCCGTGCTGCCGCACAATCCGCCACGACACACACAAACCAAACCCCAGGCCTCGCCCCGCAGAGCGCCCTGAATAAAACGGATCAAATGCATGCCGCAGTACCTCCGCTGAACTCAGCCCCGGCCCGTTGTCCTCCACACTCAACTCCACACAGTCCTCCACCGCTCGACCGGATACCACCACAGTTCCCGATCGCGATGCACCACGCAGCGCCTCACATCCATTCCGCAGCAAATGACAGATCAGAACTCCCAGCTGCGCACGATCCGCCGTCAATTCCGGATCACCTTCACAATGACTCCCCACAGAAACTCCCGCTGCCGCAGTCTGACGCAAGGCACCCGCACACTCATCCAGCAAACCCCGCAGACGAAACGGCTGTACATGCGGCTCCGGTGGCCGCGCAAACAGCATCGTGTTCCCGATCATATCCCTGATTCGCCACGCCTGTGCACCAATCGTCTCCAGCGACTGACGCAAATCCATCCCCGCATCCCCACGCAACTGCAACTGTGCCTGACCGATAATCGTCGCCAGCGGATTGTTGATCTCATGCCCCGCACCCGCAGCAAACTCCGCCAGGGCCTCCATCCGCGCAGGATCGGCCAGCAGCACTGCTCGCCCCGCAGCAGCTGACAGCAGACTCCTTGATACAGATTCCAGCAAGCCGCGCAATTCTGCTCCCGGCGGCAATCCGTCACCGGATTCCACCACCAGCCCGCACAACAGGTCCGGCCAGTGAAACAACTCACAGTGCTTCAGCTCGACACCGGCAGACGCAAACAGTTGCCGAAACAGACGCGGACTGACGAACACCGACAACCCGCCGGAAAGCTGCATCGCCATGGCCTGAAACTGATCATCGTCGCCACGTCGATACTGCAGCCCGCTGATTCCGCCCCCTGCAACGGCACACACGATCGTCACAGAACGACAACCGAACTGCCGCAGCCACACGTCCGCCACTGCCGCCGAAATGTCGCTCCACGAGCCTCCACGCTGCAGACAACGCAGCAGCTCCAACTCACCCACACATGACTCCCCTGTCCGGTCACCCGCCACCACTGCACCTCAAAAAACAAAACGGCCACCGAAAGGTGGCCGCTTACCCGATCTTACCCGCCACAGGCACGGCGGAATCTGCAATCTCAGATCCTCACGTCTGCAACTGCTCAATGTCCAGCAGACGACAGATGTTGTCGATCAGAGCCTCCACTTCAAATGGCTTCTGCAGGAAATGATTCGCCCCGGCGTTGCGCAGGTCCTGAATCTTGTCCGCTTCCACCATACCGCTGATGCAGATGATGCGGACGTCATCCAGAGCTGAATCGCTGCGTACCCGCTGACACACTTCCTTACCATTGATATCCGGCAGCATCACGTCCAGAACAATAATGTCCGGATGATACTCCTTCACCATCATTCCCGCATCGAAACCGTTATTCGCAACACGCACCTCGAAGCGACCGTCCGCCTGCAGAGCATCCGTGATCAGCTCCACCAGCTCAAGATCGTCGTCGACAATCAAAGCCTTGCGCTTGCCCGATTCCAAAGCGTCCGTCGGAATCCCGTTCTCCTTCATGAACTTGTACAGAATGTCACGAGGAATACGGCGAAAGCGAGAACCCGGGACGCGGAATCCCTTTAACTGCCCGGAGTCAAAGCAGCGAATGATCGTCTGCTGACTGACCTTACAGATCTTTGCCGCTTCACCGGTTGTGAACACTGTTTTCATTTGCACAATCCGTTTTGAGGAAAAGCGATGAGCTGCCAGACGCAGCATCCCATCGTCCGGAAGTTCCCGGACGCCATCCCTGACGCTTCCACTCGTGAACCCACAGGACTACCGACTCTGCAACCAACCAATCAGTACACCACATCGGCACACCAACAACTGCCGGCAGATACCGAGACAACTCCTGAGATCCTGAGTCAGAACTCGCCTAAATCCCTGAGAGTTCCGGACATGGCCGGCAGTCAGACTGCCAGGCCATCCCACGACACCTTCGCCATCACAGACCGCATCACTGCAGTCCGCATCAGCAAGGCAGGAGGTAAAGCTGAGTCCCTTCAGTCCTCTGGATCCTGCTCGACCTTCGGGAGTTCCCCCGACTTTGCCAACCCTCGATCCCGCCGATTGTATCCATCCGCATCAGACGGTCAACGGCAGTTTCCTTTCCGCATCTTGCCTGTATTTACGGCAAACTCATCGTAAATTCTTCGATTTTCTGTGCAGAATTCCCAAATTCCACTGGCAGGGCCGTTCCATCTGCACCGGAAAAACGAAAAAAACGGCGGAGTTACCCGCCGTTGTCAAGAGAACTGCACAACTTAACAGGTTCACTCAAGCCCCCGCTCCACCTTGTCCACAATCTCCTGCAGTGACTCCTGCAATCGCTCCCGCACCTTGTCAGACTGCTCAGATAAGGCACGCAGATACTGAGGACTCAAGGCTCGATTCAGTTTATCCAGCATCGAAGCTGCCCGCTTCCAGAACTGCTCTGCCGTCAGCTCCACACGCTCCGCCGGATGCTCCTGAACACTGACCGGGGCACTGCCGGCGTCCGCCCGAAATGGCGCATAACCCGTGTCTCCCGAATCCCGAGCCACTGTATCCATCGTGGCTGTCGCCACACCAGGCCTTGAACCGCCCAGCCCTGCCCGATCACCGGCCCCGCTCGGCACATAATCCGCCGGATCCACAACCCGAGACAGCGGCACGGTCGACGTATCCACCCCCGCCGGCGCCGCCCACTCAGAATACCCCTCATCACTCTCCGTAAACAAATCCTCACCACGCTGAGCCTTCCGCCAGGCACGCATTTCCGCAACCGTCGCCGCTTCATCGCGAGCCCACGCGAGACAGTCCTCGGCATCATCCCAGTTCAGCGCCACATAAAAGAATGACCACTTCAGCGCCGCATAACTTTCATACACCCCGCCAAACTTCTCCCAAACCCGACGACGCTGAAAAATCTGGTCCCCACTCAAGCCCACCATCTGCCCAAAATCCGCGTCCGTGCGCCCCTTCGCATATCGCGATGTCCACTTCGATGCACACTCACCCACCACCCAGTTACACTGGCTGACAGCATCCCGAGCCACCTGAATCAACTGATCTTCCGTCTCTGCCATCGCTGCTTTCCCGCTGCTCACCAATGACACACCACCACACAGACCTGCATGCTACGCTTCAAAATCCCCCGCTTCCATTCGCCATTCCGCGAACCTGCCGGGAATCCACAATGTCCTGCTCCCAGCCACTCCAGCATACCAAAACCACAAAAATACCGCAAAACACCAAAATTCACAGAAATCCGGCAAAGGTCACCTGATGTGCCGAAAAATGCCCAGATTGCCTCCTCTGAGATTTCCCCGGGAATTGACTCCAGCAGCATGGACCTGCTGCCGATACACTCGTTATAAAAATCCGGAACGGTGGGCTCGTGACATACTACCCATCACTCCCAGATTTCGCTCGGGGCGGTAGCCAAGTGGCTAAGGCAACGGATTGCAAATCCGTCACGCGAGGGTTCGACTCCCTCTCGCCCCTCTTTCAAAAACCTTTCCAGCTGGCCCCCAGGCCCCTGAGAAAGGTTTTTTTATGCGCCGCTCTCAGCACCGCCTCTAATCCGGAGCCTGCCCATGCACGCCCCCAAACACCTCACAGCATCGCCCCGACGAAACGTGCTGCTGACCGCCTGCTGCTGCATACTGCTGCTGGCCACGCTGACACCCACCGCCTCGGCACAATCACAGCGGCTCGAACTCGGAAGACGACTCAAACGCTTCGAAATCGCCTGGGAACAGGCCCCCGCTGAACAACGCTCCGAAGCCGTCAAACCCCTCAAACTGGCCGTCAACAGCTTCTTCAGCCTGCAATTGTCCCAGGCCGGCCAGCAACTCGACAATGCATGGTTCGCCGTCCGCAGCACCACCCCCCCGTCACAAACCGAAAAAATCGCCGTTGCCCACACACTCTCCGCCCTGCCCTTCTGCGCTGTCCCCGAAACACCCGAAATCACACTGCTGCTCACCCCCTTCTATCCCGCAGACAAAACCCTCCCGGATGGAACTCTGCTGCAGCTCGTACTCAAAAATCCATCCCGGGAAACACTCGCCGAATTTCAGTGCCCGGCCTCCGCCGCCATAGCCGGAACCACCTGGAACACCGGGCCCCTGCCCGCAGGCGATCACTGCATCGAAGCTACACTCATCGCCGAAAATCAGCCTGTCCGACTGCCCGACATCAGCATCAGTCGCATCCCGGAACTTCCGCAAAGACTTGAAAAGCTTCAGCAGGCGGCCGACACACTCCGTCAGCAGGCACTGTCAGCCACTCCGGCCCCCGACCTGCCCCCTGCCACACTCGCCGCTGCCGCCACCGCTCGCAGCGAAATCGCCCTGCTGACAGCCGCCAGCGCAGGTCGCGCCACCGAAGCCGACTTCCCCCTGCTGACCAGACTCCTCGTCGCCGAACAACTGGCAGCCACACCCCAAAAGGCCACGGATATCATCGCTCAGTACAGATCACCGCAGGACCTCTGGCTGACACTCGCAAAAGGCAGAAAATCGGCACCCGTCCGCCTCAGACTGCCCGCTGCTGACACAGCGCCACCAGGGCTTCCCGTAATGTTTGTCTTCCACGGAGCCGGAGGCAGCGAAAACATGTTCTTCGAAACCTATGGTGCCGGACGCACCATCAGCGAAGCCACCCGCCGCGGCTGGCTCGTCGTGGCACCCGGTCAGGGACTCCTCGGACTGTCCCTTTCCGTCTCCGATATGCTCGATAATCTCGAACACTTCGCGAACATCGACCGCAGTCAGGTCATGCTGCTGGGACACTCCATGGGAGCAGCCCAGGTGATGCGGCAGATGCAGCAGGACCCCGCCTGTGCCCAGGCTGCCGCTGCTCTCGGCGGTGGCGGTCGCCTGACAACTGCCGCTGCTGCCACTCTCAAACCCGTACGGTGGTACGTCGCAGCAGGAACCGAAGACTTCGGACGTGCCGGGGCCATGCAGCTGCATCGCAGCCTCAGTGCCGCCGGGGTCACCAGCGAATATCACGATTTCCCGAACGTCGAACACCTCGTCATCGTGCAGGCCGCCATCAACGACGTCTTCCGCTTCTTCGATCAGTCACTCGCTGACAACCAGGCCACCAGATAATCACAGCCGACGCTGTGCCCATAACTGCTCCACTCGCATTCGCCGCTGCTGCAGTTGCTCGCGCTGCTCATGCAGCTGATCCAGCTCTCTCTGCAGCAGACACTCCCGCCCGGATTCCCCGCCGAGATTCGCCGCCACAGCCAGATGCTCAGCAGACTGACGCTGAATCTCCAACACCACCCGGCCACTCTCCGCCTCCAGCTCTGACAGCCCCCGCAATGCCAGCTCCAGTTCCCCGGCCACCGATGTCGACTCAGCCACACTTTCATTGAACACCGCCTCCTGCTCACAAACCAGGTGCCTCAGCTCCGCAAATCGCTCACGAAAGGCCAGCAACAGCCGACTCCGCTCTCGGTCACCCCCGGCACATTCCCCGCACAACAACGTCAGCCGCCCACGCAAAACACGCCGCAGCTGCTCGTCCGGCGACAAATCCACCTGCAGTTGGCCGACAGGAAACAAAGCCTGCAGACTGTGATTCGACTGCGGCCAAATCGCACTCCAGCCGCACGGAACCTCAGAACTGCGCCTCCACACGACATAATTTCCAATGTGAGTCCCCTGTGCCAGGAACAACAGCAGGTACCACTGAGCACATGGCAGCAGCCAGCAGAAATGTCGCCATAACAGACTCCAGCGACACTGCACGCGACCACGTGACACCCGCGTCAGTACCCACAACAAGGCCACCAGCAGCAGCGGACTAAACAACACGGTCAGCACAACCAAAATCTTCCAGCTCACAGACACCTCGATCTTTCCGCCACCGGCGGATGATTGACGAATTCACAATTCCTCTCGTATCACCCGATCTGCACTGCCTGCAAGAATCTCCTGCCTCAGCAGTTCAGTCGCCAGCCGCAGCAGCTCAGATTCACGGTCCACTTCACCGCGAGCTGCTGCAGCGGCCCGCTCAAGCTGCTGACGCTGCTGCCACTGGCCATCCGCTGACTCCCGACGTCGCTGCACCTCAGCCAGGTCACCCCGCAGTCGCTGCAATCGCTCCCGCTGCTGCTGTAACTCCAGCTGCACACACTGCAGATGCTCCGCCTGCCGCAACCGCTGCTCCCGCTGCTCCGTCGCCTCCTGTCGCCGCCGCTGCAGTACCTCGGACTGTTCCACAATCGCCTGCTCCGCCAATACCAACCCACCGGCTCGCGCCGGCAGATCCTCATCCGGCACCTCAGGCGAAGACAAACGCTGCCGCAGCTCCAGACACCGCACCAGCAGACTTCCCGCTGCCAGTTTCAGTTCGCCACCCGCAGCCGGTGAAAGCCTCTGCGCCCACTCAGCCTGCAAACGGTCAACAGCCTCACAGACCTGATTCACAGCCGCCTGCTCAGCACCACCTGCCAGCCCCCTCAGCTCCTCACGGACTGACTGAAGCTCCGCACGCAGGATTCGCAGCTCACCGGATTCCGTTGAACGCAGCTCTGTCAGCCGCCGCAGCAACTGCGAAAACTGGTTGTCCGACTCCGACACGGCTCCGCCTGTCAGCCTGGCCAGACACACCTGCTGATCCTGCTGCAGCTCCACCAGCCTCCGCTGCAGCGGACTGCCCGACTCCACGGCCGGTTCAATTCGCCGCAGCTCCTCACCCACTACCGCCACCAATCTTCTGGTCAGTGCCAGATATTCCGCGACCTTCAGCGCCGTTCGCTGCTCAGCCTGCTGCCCCCAAAGCTGCCACCGATCCATGTTCGACAACGTGTTTCGCAGCATTGTCCCCGGAACAATCGAACAAATCCCCAGCACCAGCAGCCACCTGCAGATGCCGAGGCCACGACCAGTTTGTGCCCCTGTTCCGCTCATCGTCCACGGCTCCCGAAGAACACCGAACAATCAGGTGAAGATCACAGCCCCGCTACCGGCGCAACAGCGGCAGCGCCACCGACACGTCGCAGTCGCTCCAGCAGCTCCTGACGTTTCGCCGCCCTGCTCAACTCACTCTCCTGACCGTCATGCAGATTTCCCCGCGCAACATTTGTCGCCTCGGCCTCCGCAACCTCCGACCGCAGCCCCTCCAGATGCCTCCCGATTTCCGCAGCAGCCGAACCACCCGTCCGACCAGTGGACTCCACCAGATCCAGGAGCTGACGCCGGCTGCCCGCCTGCTCACGCCGCAGCTGCAAAGACTGCCACTCAGCCTCAGAACGCCTCAGCAGATCCTCCATCTCGCCCACCAGACCTCGCCCCGCAGCCAGCACTTCCTCCAACTGCACCAGAGCCTCCCGCTGCTCCTCCAGACGACGCTGCTCCCGCTCCTGCTCACCCGTCAGTCGCTCCAGCTCGTCCGCAAACTGCGTCTCCGACCACTCCCGACCAGCAAACAACACCGTCCCCTGCCCCTCTGCCAACGGCTCCGCAGCGGCCGCAGCAGCATCCCTCAGCAACACCGATCGCCGCTCAATTCCCAATTCCAGATCACCCACCAACTGCTGCAGACGTGTCCGTTCCAGAACTGCCAGATTCAGCTTCGCACGCCGCTGCACAATCTCTTCGCGGAACGCAGCCAGATCATTCGCCAGCTTGCGGTCACGCACTTCCCCCGGCAGCTGCTGCTCCACCTGCCGAGCAGAATGCTCAAGCGTCGCTCGAGCATACCCCTGAGCAGCGCTGAACCCCCGCCCTGCCGACATCAGAATCAGCAGCACCAGCGCACTGCCTGACCACCCAATCACCCTGACTGCTGCCCACATCATGCACCTGCCTTCCAGTTTGGTTCGTCATCCCGATCCACACAGGACCACAGACACCAAACACGGAAATGCAAACCGCAAATCCCGGAACCGCCTGAAAAAATCAGCGCCCCGCCACGGAAATGATCACCACCCCCGCCATCAGACCGGCAATGCACACAGCCTTCACACGCCAGTTCTGCTCACCATACATCCGAATCCCCGCCACAAACGCAATCACCACAGAAGTCCTGCGCAGCGGAGAAATCACCGATATCAGAGCACCCGGCTGCTCAATCGCGTGAAAATACATAAAGTCCGAAACCAGCAGCAGCAAAGCAATCGCCGGAATTGACCAGCGCCACTCAAATGGACTCGACTCCCGACCCGCTCGCCACCACCAGATCGCCAGCGGCAGCATCACCGGTACCAAATACACCGAAAACCACGCCTGCACCGTCGCTGACCGAAATCCACTGTCAGCCAGCAAAAACTTGTCGTACAGCGAACTGCCGGCACCCAGAATCGTCGCCACCACCATACAATACACCCAGCGATCCCGGTGAAACACTATGCCCTCGCGACGACCAGCCAGCGAAAACGCATAAAACGAAACCAATACCACCAGCACCCCCAGCCACTGCCACAACGCAGGACGCTCACCAAGGACCAGCACCGCCGCCAAAATCGTGACAAACGGGCTGCTGGCACGAATCGGAGCCGCGATCGATACCGGCAAATGCTTCAGTGCAAACGAAGCAAATACCCACGAACTGCCGGCCAGCAGCGACTTGCCAGCCAGCATCAAATGCCCCGTCACCCCCAGATCATCAACCCGCACAAGATCAGACGGCAGCACACCCGGCAACAGCCTCGATACCAAAATCACAGGCACATACACCGAGGCAGAAGTCAGCACGTTGAACAGCAGTACCACCGGCACCGCATTCCCACGCAACGACTCCTTCTTCGCAATCTCATACAAACCCAGAAACACCGCCGACAGCAGACTCAACACAATCCAGTTCATGGCCCACCCAAAAAAACAGGCCCATCCGCCAGAAACGACGAACAGGCCCGGTTGCGTCCCAATCTGCCCCCCAAAAACAGGGGCACATCGATTACAGAATTGCGCGAATCTTCGTCAGAAACTCCCGATTCGTCGGAAAACGCTCCATCGTCTTCGTCAACTGCTCCATCGCCTCCACCGGACTCAGGCTGATCAGACTGCGACGCAGCATCGTAATACCCTCCAGCAGATCCGGAGCCAGAATCTTCTCCTCACGGCGAGTACCGGAACGAGTAATGTCGATCGACGGCCAGATGCGACGATCTGCCAGCTCACGACTGAGCATCATTTCCATGTTGCCCGTACCCTTGAACTCCTGGAAAATCGCCTCGTCCATCCGACTGCCGGTGTCAATCAGTGCCGTACCACAGACCGTCAGTGATCCACCTTCGTCAAACCGTCGAGCCTGACCGAAAAGCTTCTTCGGGACGTCCAGAGCACGAATGTCCAGGCCCCCGGTCGCCGTTCGACCCGTATTGCTGTACTTATTGAACGCACGAGCCAGACGAGTAATGCTGTCCAGCAGAATGAAGACATCCTTGCCCTCCTCTGCCAGACGCTTCGCTCGCTCAATGATCAGCTGCGCGATGCGGATGTGACTCTCCACGTCGTTGTCCAGCGATGACGAAATCACTTCGCCCTTCACCAGCCGACGCATTTCCGTCACCTCCTCCGGACGCTCGTCAATCAGCAGTACCATCAGGTGGATTTCCGGATGATTCACACTTACCGAATGAGCAATGTCCTGCAGCAGCATCGTCTTGCCCGTTCGCGGAGGCGCCACCAGCAGTGCACGCTGCCCCTTACCGATCGGACACAACAAATCCATCACCCGCATCGTCAGCGGTCGAGGACCCGTTTCCAGTCGAATCTGCTCAAACGGATTGATCGCCGTCAACTGGTCAAAATGGCGAATCCGGTCGTAGTCCTCAGGAGTCAGACCGTCGATCGTTTCAACTTCCAGCAGACGGGGACCCTGATTGTGAGTCCCCGCACCAACCTCACCACGGACCAGTACCCCCTCACGCAGACGGTACTTCTCCACCAGTGAACTGGAGACAAAGGGATTCGAATCCTCTGCAGCATAATTCCGCTTCGGATCCCGCAGAAACCCATAACCCCGATTGTGCAGCTCAACCACACCTTCAAAGGTACCCTCAATCACCTCAGCCGAAGGCGAAATGCTCCGCGGCCTCCGCGGCATGCCACGGTCGCGATCGCGATCACGATCACGGTCACGCCCGCCTCGACCACCACCCATCGGCTGACCACCGCGATGAGCCGTGTCGCCACGGCGATCACGAGGCCCGGGACCAGCCGGACCACCCCGACGACCACCGTGCCGACGATTGCCACCATCCTGACGACCAGCATCAAAACGCGGACCGTCATTGCGATAACCCTGATCACGAACAAAATGATCCCGCTGCCCCTGTTCTCCCGGCCCACGGTCTCCCAATCCCCGATCTCCCGGCCCACGATCTCCCGGCCCACGATCTCCCGGCCCACGATCTCCCGGCCCACGGTCTCCAAACCCACGATCTCCAAACCCACGATCTCCAAACCCACGCTCTCCAGGACCCCGTTCTCCCCCGCCGCCACGACGGCGACGACGGCGACGACGACGAGATGGTCGACGGTCATCACCATCGTTCACATCGTATCCGCCACCACCAGAACCCGGGGCACCCTCGAAATCCCCTTCACCCTCGCTGCCCTGAACACCGCGGTCCTCGTCGCCGTCAGAGCCTCCACCAAACAACTCGTCCGTATAACGCTCCAGATCGTCCCGACGACGCGGCGGACGGGAAGAACCAGATCCACCAAAGCCCTCGTCACCACGGCGACCACGGCCCCAGTCTTCCCGGACACCTTCACGAACACCTTCAGCAGCACCCTCAGAACTCACCCGCGGCTCACCACCAGCCTCGCCTGCCGATGGGCCGTCTTCGTAACGCGCTGACTCATCACGACGCCGCGGGAATCGACGCCCCCCCGAATCACCATAACTGTCCTCCCGTCGACCGCCACGACGACCACGATCACCTCGGTCACTACCGCGATCCCCGCGGTCACCACCGCGGTCACCTCGAGGCTCACCGCCATCATCGTCAACAAAATCCAGCTCGTCAGTGCTGAAATATCGCATGCCAGTCTGCGACTCAACGTCCGCCAGCTGCCGCTCAAAACGATTCGATGTCCGATCCGTCGACTCCGACCCAGCAGCTTCCACCGGCTCAGCCGCCGCGTCACCCTCCGGGACACGCCGAGTCTCGCGGCGCAAACCACGCTCCGTACGCACCCGCCGCGGACGACGAACATCAGCGTCCTCGCCCGCAACAACTGCAGATTCACCGGCGTCTGCCGCACGAACCTCAGCCACAGGCTCCACACGCTCCGGACGCTCCACAGGAGCCCGACGGGCTCGGGTCGGACGAGGCTCTGCAGGGGCCACCGGACCTCCTGCATCCGAATCCACACCCGAACCAAAGTCATCAGATTCTGCCGGTGCAACCGCATCCTCCGCAGACGCTGCTCGCCGCGAACGCCCCGGAGCTCGGGGTTCATCTGCTGATCGGGATGGTGATCGACGACGCGGACGTGGGCTGGTTCCGTCAGAATCGGAACTACGTGAAGGCATATCAAAAGCTCGGCAGGACAGTAATCGGAGAAACAGCAGTCTGCACAATCGGACCGCTTCAGATAATTTTTACCGGCATGGATCCCGCAGCCACACTTGCAGCCCGCGCTCCGGCAAACAGCCGGCACCCAACTTCCGGACAGGCCACCGCCAGCAACGCAATCGCTGATGCCCGTGGCCAGACTAAGGTAAAACTGACTGCCTGATACACAGACAGCTCAAAACACTGAACCCCTCGAGATCGTAGCTTTCGAGAACATAGCCCTCGAAGAAACGACCCCGAAAAAACGAGGCCATTGCAGGGATTCCACGACTTGCCCCCCCGAAACAACTTCGGAAGACCACAGCCACCTGCCCGCTCCAGAATGCCCGCTCAGGACCACCGGGCGCCCGCCGCGACACTGCCACCGCAGTCACGGAATTCAGAGCACTACCAGTCGGCAGCAAATCGGAACAGCAGCCGAAACCCTACTGAAACGCCAGCGAAAACACCAGCGTGAACAACCGCAGAAATGCAAAAAATCAGCCAGCAACACACACGACAAAACACAACAACAGGAACAGCGGGCGGACAATACCGGACGAACAACCCGACCAGACAAACTATCCGACCAGACAAACTATCCGCCAGCATCACCCCCCAAAACAATCCCGCAGCGTCTGTTCCACCCTAGTATTAACGGATCAACCCGCTGTGTCAATTCAACTCCTGCGTCCAGACAAAAACATTTTCAATCGCACTCCCGGATGACTTTGACCGCTCCGGACACCGACCCTGAGGATCAGACGGGTTGCAACGGCAACACCCCACAACTCCGCAACGACAGAACACCCGATACCGCAGGTAAAATCGGCCACGAAGTCCGCTCACGCCCTGCAATTCTCCCCCCACACCGGAATTTCAACCCGCTTCGCTGCCGAAATCCCACCCAACCTGAATGCTGTCCCTCACACCAGACCATCTGCCCGAAAGGATCCGAAAGATGCGTTCCATAACCGGCCTCGCTCTGCTTATTGCCCTCACAGCCTCTGCCGCAGCCATCGCCGGTGACACCCCGGTACACGTACTGCCTGCCACCTCCGCAGTCAGGTCCGTGCCCGTTCAGCCAGTCGCCGCACGCCGCGTCACACGCAGCTCAAAACAGACGTTCTTCGGCAAAGTCATGGAACTGGAACGCCGCAAAAACGCCTGGCTGCGACGCACATTCCTCGGTCGCTGACGCCAATCGCTGCCCGCCCCGCAACAACTCCCTGCCACGGGGCGCTCTGCTTTGCAACAGATCGCCCCCCCTCGGCCGCCCACACGCCTGAAAACTAGCCGCCGCCGGACGCCCCGCCAGGACCCCGACGGTCACGCCCACGGCCCGCACCGCCTCCACGAGGACCATTCCGAGGGCCGCTTCGCTGACCACTGCGGCCACCCGAAAATCCGCCACGACCACGCTCACCCGGACCTCCGGATCGACTGCCACCAGGTCGGAAGCCTCCTCCCGGACGAGCACCACGCCCGCCAAACCCTCGCCGCTCCTCACCACCCGTTTCCTCGCCGCCCGGGGCAAAACCACCCTCTCGCGGACCACCCTCTCGCGGACCACCCTCTCGCGGACCACCTTCTCGGAAACCACCGGGACGCGGACCGCGCGGTCTGCGCTCGCCGCCACCACTGCCCCGGAATTCACCTGCATCCCGACGCGGTGCACTTCGCCGCACCTCAGCATCACCCAGCTCAGAAATCTGCAACTGACGACCTGCCACCCACGCCCGACGCAGCTTCTGGAAAATCTCCGGTGGCATCCCGGCCGGCAACTGCACCGTACTGAAGTCGTCAAAAATATCAATCCGACCAATCCGACCACTGTCCAGGCCGGATTCGCCCGCTATTGCTCCCACGATACTCCCCGCACGCACATCGTGCACACGCCCCACCTCCAGCCGAAAACTCTGCATCGGCCCCTGCTCTCGCTCGCTGCGAAACGCCCCCCGCGGCTCCCGTGACTCGCGACGATCACCACGCTCAAAGCCACGCTCACCCCGAGCACCGCGATCGCGGAAACCAGGCCGGCGGTCACCACCACGCTCGGAAAACCCCGGAGCCCCCCGGCGAAGTCCACCAGGACCGCCGCGGCGACCACGCTCATCCTCCAGTTCCACCTGCGGCAACTCTTCCCGACTGAGCAATTGACGGCCACCCTGTGCCATCACCGCCAACGCCCCCAGAATTGCCTCCGCCTCCAGCTCCGGACGCTCACGCTGAAACTGCTGCATAATCGATTGCAGCGTCTCACGCTGAGGATCCTCCAGAGCCCTCACGATCGCTTCATGAAAGGCCGACACTCGCTTCTTGTTCACAGCCCGATTCGTCGGCATCGGCATGGGCTCAAGCGCCTGACCCGCCGCATGCTCAATGCTCGACAGCAGTCGACTGGCACGCGGATGCACAAACAAAATCGCTTCCCCCTGCCGACCCGCTCGACCCGTGCGGCCAATCCGATGAATATATGCCTCACGACCACGCGGCAGATCAAAATTTATCACGTGACTCACTCGCGGCACATCCAGCCCGCGAGCCGCCACGTCAGTGGCTACCACCACATTCAACTGACCACCACGCAATTGCTCAATAATCCGTTCCCGCTGCGCCTGAACCACATCGCCATGCAGCGCCGCAGCACGATGCCCCTGACTGCACAAATACTCCGCCAGAGGCTCCGTCGTACTCTTCAGCTTCACAAACACAATCACCGCATCAATCGGCTCCGCCTCCAGAATTCGAGACAATGCCGCTTCACGATGATGATTCGACACCACCACATACCGCTGACGAATCGTGTCAGCCGCCGCTGCACGCTGCACAATCGTCACTTCAGCAGGATTCCGCTGATGCTGCTGAGCAATCGCGCGGATCTGAGCCGGCAAAGTGGCCGAAAACAGGGCCGTCTGACGACCCTCCGGCGCCTGCGACAACACCCACTCCACACTCTCCGCAAAACCCATCCGCAGCATCTCATCCGCTTCGTCCAGCACCAGACACCGCAGTCCGGCCAGATCAAGGGATCCACGAGTCATGTGGTCCATGACTCGGCCCGGAGTCCCCACAACGATGTGCACCCCACGGTTCAACTGAGAAAACTGAGGCTGATACGCCGCACCACCGTAGATCGCCAGACAACGAAAATCCCGCATCCCCGATGAATAACGCTCAAAAGCAGCCGTCACCTGCAACGCCAGTTCACGAGTCGGCACCAGTACCAAAACCTGCGGACGACGCTGTGACAAATCCAGCAGCTGCAACATCGGCAAGGCAAATGCCGCCGTCTTGCCGGAACCCGTCTGAGCCTGACCAAGCACATCCCGGCCAGCCAAAAGCAACGGAATCGTCGCCGCCTGAATCGGAGTCGGTTCGGTGTAGCCCAGCTCAATCAATGACTGCAGCAGTGCCTTGCCCAAACCCAGCTTCGCAAACTCCGGAGGCATCAGAGCTGAAACATCCACCACACGAGGAACCACAGGTACAGCCGCCACCGGCTCTGCAGCAGCCGACTCAGCAATCACCGACTCAGCAGCAACCGACTCAGCAGCAACCGACTCAGCAGCAACCGACTCGGCAGCAACCGACTCGGCAGCAACCGATTCAGCAGCCACCTCCTGCTGCGCCACCAGGGGTGCTGTCTCCGCAGGCACCGTATCCGCCACTATTGGCTCAGATTCCACCTGCACAGATTCCGTTGCCCGGCCGTCTGCCGAAACTTCCTGCGCCACTGCCAGTTGTTCTTCGTGTTCCTGAGTCATCCGCTGCTGCCAATCTGCCTGTCAGTATTAAACCCGCACCACTTAACCACCAGAATCCACACCCACCACACTCAACGGTCTCGCGCTGGTCGTCGCCCACCGGAAGACTCACTCGCACCACCAAAAATCCCGGTCCCAAACTCATCAGCCCCCGGCGCTCCGCGACCACGCGACCGATCACCATCAGCGCCCCGCCCACGCGGCTCCCCAGGACCCGCCTGACGACCACCTGGTCGCGCATCAGGACGTCGCTCCGGACGACGCTCAGACCGCTCGCCACGCCCGTCTGCTCGCTGCTCCGCACCCGACTCGGATGTCCGCTGCGGTCGGCGGGAATTCTTCTGCTCAGGACGCTGCCCGACCGCGCCCTCAGGTCTGCGCTCAGGACGCTGCCCACCTGATGCATCGGGCTTGCGCGGAGCTCTCGGCTCAGGACGCCGCTGCTCGGCATCACGCTGTCGACGACGTTCCTCATGCCCCCGAAATCGCCAGCGATCCTCTGCCGATTCACCCGCACCACGTTCACCCGCACCACGTTCACCCGCACCACGATGCTCACCACGCGGTGCACCACGTCGCTCACCGCGTTCCTCACCACGACCTGAACGCTCACTTCGCTCGCCGCGGTCGTCAGATATCGCGGCCGACTCCGACAAATCAAAATCCGCCAGAGACAACTGCCGGATCGAAAAACCAATCAGCTTTTCAATACTTCGCAGCATCCGTCGCTCCTCGGGATCGCACAGCGACACCGCCTCACCCACCGCCCCCGCTCGGCCGGACCTGCCGATCCGATGCACGTAGGTTTCTTCTTCGGTCGGCATGTCGTAATTGAAAACGTGCGACACCTGATCCACATCGATTCCTCGAGCCGCAATATCGGTGGCCACCAGAATCGGAGGCCTGCTGCTGCGAAACTCCTCCAGCGTTCGCTGGCGACGATTCTGACTCTTGTTCGCATGAATGGCTGCCGCCGTCAGGCCAGCCTTCGTCAGCTGTCGCACAATCCGATCCGCACCATGCTTCGTGCGACTGAAAACAATCGCACGCTGAGGCACCAGGCGGTTCAGCAGCTGCACCAGCAATGCCGTCTTCTGCTTCTGCGGCACAATGCACACGCTCTGTTCCACCAGCTCCGTCGTCTTCTGCTTCGGCTCAATCGAAATGTTCACAGGATCCCGCAAAATCGTCGCTGCCAGCTCCCGTATCTCCGGCCGCATCGTGGCCGAAAACAGCAGCGTCTGACGCTGCTTCGGAATCCGCTGCAATACCCGCCGAATCGCCGGGAGAAACCCCAGG
>SXGQ01633476.1_pt1 | contig 20087 bp, 22 predicted proteins | sample 3178371 | NCBI WGS metagenome assembly SXGQ01 (sample SAMN11356859, study PRJNA531348) | freshwater metagenome | isolation source: freshwater sample F1-20 | place: China: Fuxian Lake, Yuxi | collected 2017-12-25 | reverse complement strand
GCTCGTTGATGATGCGAAGCACTTCAAGACCCGCAATTTCACCGGCGGCCTTGGTAGCATTCCGTTGCGAGTCGTTGAAATACGCAGGCACCGTGATGACCGCTTGCTTGATGCTCTCACCAAGCTTGGCCTCGGCATCGGCCTTGAGTTTGCCAAGAACCATCGCGGCGATCTCCTGCGGCGAAAACGTTTTGGACTCTCCCGCGACCTCCACCTGAATGTGCGCGTCCCCGTTGGAAGCGGCGACAATCTTGTAAGGCATCCGCTTGTCGGCTTCCGTGAGTTCCGAGAATTTGCGGCCAATCAGACGCTTGGCGGAGAAGATGGTGTTCTTTGGATTGGTGACCGCCTGCCGCTTCGCCGCTTGGCCAACGAGACGTTCTCCGTTTTTCGAAAACGCAACCACCGATGGGGTGGTGCGCGCACCTTCCGAGTTTTCCAGAACCACGGGCTCGCCGCCGTCCATGACGGCCATGCAGGAGTTGGTGGTGCCGAGGTCGATTCCGAGGATTTTGGACATGTTATGGTGGTGTTGGATGTTGGGTCGCCGCAATGGCAGATGTATGCACACCCTCTCGCAGGGCATGTGCCAAACGTTAAAATAAAGCCATAACCCCTTCTATTTCAATTTTTTGAATAAAAACCACTCAAGAGGCAAGCACCTAAACCCCGATAATTTGCGCCATTATGTCACACCTGCGGGCGACAATCTGTCACACTGCGTCGACTCGTCACATACCCCGGCAACAACAACAAATCAGTGATTTTCATCGCCTCAAGGATCACACTCCCCCTTGAATCCGCCCGTGATTCGCCGCCGCATTTGGATAATCCTGTCAGGACTCGCTTTGGCCGGAATGACGATCCTCGGCTGGCAATCAAGGTTTGAAAATGCAGCTCCGCCCCTCGACATCCAAATCAGACCGGGCCTCCCCGGTTGGACCCTTGAAAAGGGTCATCGATTGATGAGCGAAGGTGAAGCAGTGGTCATTCCCGTCCAGTTGGAAAGCAGAACCAATCTAGCAGAGACGAATCTGAAACACATCGAAGGCGCACGATTCGTCCACATCCAAGTGGAGTCAAAGTGGGAAAACATCATTCGCAAGGACGATAGAACCTGGCTGAGCGCCAGACTCTCTCTCGCCGACAAACGAAACGACGGCACCTACGATTGGCCTCAGGACGGAGACATCATCAACGCCACCGGAACCCGGGATTGGCACAAGCTCGAAATGGTATTGGACCTCCCGCACACCGTCGAAAACCCGCACCTGACAATCTTCCAACTCGCGGAATCCGGCCAGATCCAACTGAAAAATCTTTGCGTAACCCCTGTGAAACAACGCACCTGGATTCCTGCTGCCGGTTTCCTTCTTCTGTCACTCTGGACCATCGGGTTCGCATGCCTGGTATGGAAGAAAGCCCACCCATGGCGCTCAATTGCCACCGCATCAATCCTCGTCGCCGGCACAGGCCTTTTGGTATTTCCACAACCACATCACCATGCACGATCCTTCCCCGGCGGATTCCTGTTAGGGAAAGCCATTTCCCCCTTCCCTACTCCAATGCCAGCCGAAAGCCCCAAGCCCATCCAACCAACCACCCTCCCCAACACGCCCACACCACCACAATCCAAAACCTCCATCCCTCTTCCAAATCCAGTCTCCGAGTCCACAACCCGAGCCGAGCACTCGCTCGCCACCACAGCCCGCCAAATTGACAACGCCTTCCCCATCGCCCACCTCGTCATCTTCACCGCCTTCGCATGGCTCCTGTTCTCCCTCGGCGGAGTGCCGAAAACCATCGGTCCCGCACTATCCATCGCCATTCTCTCGGAAACCATACCAAACCTGATCCGCCACGATTTTCACCTCGATGACACCCTCGATCTCATCAGCAACCTCTGCGGTGTCGCCCTCGGCTACTGGCTCTTCCTCAGATTGAGCACCAAACTCCGGAAAAATCACAAGAAACCCGACCAGGATCCGTCCGTTGATCTCGGTTTCCCAAGATGATCTAACATCTGCTTCAATCGCTTAACCAACTCATTCAAACGCTCCACCGCCTGCGATGGCGCAGGCTCCGGATCATACCGGATCCGCTGATGAATCCGGATTGCCTCATCTAACAAAAACGGCTCGGGCAACACCCGCATCAACTCGGCCAGCCAACGGGAAAACGGCACACCCTGCGCCCGAATCCCGAGATGAACCGCCGCCAACGCCTCCAGCGAATGCAAAGCCGTCACCGGCCGCTCCCCAATCCTCTCCATCCGCGCCCTAACAACCTCAACCTTCCGCCGCGATCGCCAAAGCCGCCGCAAGATGAAAATCAACCCGCCCACACTGAAGCCCGATAACACCAACGTCACCGCCAACCGGTTCTCCGCACGCCCGCGCCAAATGAAGAAATCCTCACGCGCCCGCTGCAACCAGTCATGGAAATCCTGCATCCAGGTAGTGGGCCGAGTTTCCATCGCCAACCAACCCGGCGGCGTCGGATCAAAATCAACCCACTGCCCCTTCGCACCATCCCAAACGCGGCACCACGCATGACCGTGCACCCCTCTAACAACATACTCCTGCCGCCGGTCATCCCGCTCAACCACCACATATCCGATCGCATAACGCGTCGGAACCCCCGACTCCCGCAACAACATCGACGCCGCCGTCGCGAAATACTCGCAATGCCCCTTCCGCGTCGTATCAAGAAACGTCCCGATCGCCGTTGGCTTCCCGCTGCTCTCGAAACCAGGCTGCGAAATCGATAGATAAAGCGAATAATCGAACTCCCTCGCAAACCACCCGCTCAGTAGATCGAGCTTCGATTTCAAATCTGGCATCCGGTCCAGCCCCAACTCACGCACATAACGTCGGATCAATGCACGCTCCCTCTCACTCACCTTCAAATCCAGCGAGTCGTCCGGCCCGAACTCCGGATTCCCCTGATCCCGCCACAACACCAATCCATCAATCACCGACTCCTTCGGAAAAATCCGCACCGTTCCCAACGAATTCCGCTCAACCCCATCCAACTGGAAATCCCGCAAACTCGCCGCATCACCCGGCAACGGAATCGGCATGTCGGTCTCCGCCGCTCCACGAATCGAAAACCTCGGCAACTTCGTCGAAAACGCCTCCTCACCCGCATTCGCCCTCAACAACCAATACGATTCACCCTCCACCCGGTCCCGCGACACCAAATCCACGAAATCCTTCTCCGCCTGAAGCCCCTGCGACTTCCCAGCCAAACCAGATGGCTCCGCTTGCACCGCCTGGCCACTCACACTCCGCTCCGAGTTGCTCCAGATCCCGCTACTATAACGATCGTAACTCGCCGTCCGCAAATGCAGCGGCGGCATCGTCCCCTGCTCAGTCCGGATCCTCCACAAAATCGTCGGCGATAGCTTGATCTCACCCAAACGCCCGATCGCCGTCCGGTAATGATTGGGATCAAGAAATGAATCGCTCCCCTCCAATCCGCCTTTCATCACCCACTCATACGCCTTCGCCAACCCATACCGCCCAGCCACCGCGATCAATCCCGCCATCAGCAAACCTAACAAAAGATGTACCGGCCTCCCCACCTTCATCGGAATCAACGCCCACGCCGTTAGAATCAGCAACCCCGGAAGAAATATCCAACCGTTCGACCGCGCGCCCAACGTCGACGAAACCATCACCGTCACCAGATACATGTTGCCGAAGTTCATCCGGATCGGAGACTCACCCAGACCCAGATCCACATTCCTCGCACGCCTCTGCCGAGCGAAAAACGAAAACGTGTTCAGCGGAATCGAATCCCTCATGCCGAATGCCTGCACGAACTGCATCGGCAGAAGCAACGGCGGCAGCCACCCCAACAACCGCGGCAGCGCGGTATACCGGTTCCCGTCCAGCCAGATCAACATCGTCGTCAGCGCGATCGCCACCGCCGACAAATGCCACGCACGCACGCACGCCGCATCGTTGAACTCCCACCGCAACCGCGTCCAATGGCACGCCTCCACCACCAGCGCCAGAACCAATCCCACCAACGGCCGATCCGTCATCGCACCCCAGAAAAGGAGCGATGCGCCGAGCAGCAAACGGGGTGGTGGATGAATCGTATGAATGGCTTTGCGGATTGGATTTGAAAGATATCACTCCGGAGAAATCCGGCAAGGAAGACGGCGGAGATCCCGCGCCAAATGCCCCGACTCCACCCAATGCCCCGGCACCCCCAAAGGCCGGTCACCCGAACCAATCACCACCGGAGCACACGTCACCCCTCCCCGGCTCAACGCCCGCAGAAACGCCGCCCGGCTCTCATCCCATCCGCAGAAAACCACCAAACACGATGTCAGCTCATCACGGTGCCTCAACACCAGCCTCGCCAGCGAATCGAAATCTCCCGTCCCATCCGCCTCCACCGCCGCCAGCACTTCCAACAACTTCTCCGCCTTCGCCACTCCACGACCCGCGGTCACAATATGCGCCTCATCCCTGATGAACATCAGATCTAACAACGACTCGCTGGTATCGATGCTCGCCGCAAACGATGCCGCCACCGAGATCGCATCCTCAAACAAACCCTCGCTCCCCACCCCGGGAAACGTATCCAGAATCAAGCCATACCGCGGAAAAAAGTTATCCTCCAACTCCTTCACGATCGGCCGCCCAGTCCGCGCCCAGCTCTTCCAGTGTATCTGCCGCAGCGGATCCCCAGGCCGATAATCCCTCAACCCAACAAACTCCCCGGAATTCCCGATCGCATTCGTCGCAGCATCCCCCCCGATCTGAAAACGATTCGCACCCGGCATCTCGATCGGCGGTAACGGATACCGACGCGGCAAAACCGTTAGAGTCGCCGCAGGCCCGGAAACCGCACGGCACCTCTGGAAAAGCCCGAACGGATCCGGCAACAAAACCCGAGCATCATTCAACCGGATCACACCACGCCTGCATGGCATAATCTCCATCACGATCCGCATCGTCTCCCCCGGCGCAAGATCCAGCTCCTCATCCGATCTCCCACCGTCAAACAACCGCCGCCGCGCCATCAACCACTGCCACCGATAATACGCCAACGCCCGGTCAAACGCATTCCGCTTCTCTTCCCCCGGCTCCCGCCGATGCAAAAACTCTGCCAAAGGTGGCCGCGAATCCATCGGCGTCTCCGTCATCCACGCACGCCGCAACCGCTTCGCCCCCGTATTCCGCACCCGCACACTAAAACGCACCACCTCACCCACCGTCGCATGCCCAGGCAACTCCCTCCGCACCTCGATCGCTGCCTTCCTGAAAAACGCCCACGGCAACCCGATCAACGCCATCCCGAATGCCAACGAAAAAATCTGATAAACCGAATCCTGCGGATGCCCCACCCCCAGCACGCTCCCCATGATCACCACACAACACAACGCGATCCCCGCCGGACGGATCCGCCGCGAAAAAAAGAAACTCACCCCCGTCCCACGGAAATAAGACGCATGCAAAAACCGATAGACCCACCCCGTCCGGGAATTTCCGGCGGTCGCTGCGGGGCTTGACGATCCGGAGCTCATCGCAACTTCGATCAAACGGGAACCGGAATCTCCTCCACCAGATCCGCCACCAACCGCCGCGCCGTGATCCCGGAAAATCTCGCCTCTGGCTCTAACACCAACCGGTGCGCGATCACATCCGCCGCCACACTCTGAATCATCTCCGGCGTCACAAACTCCGCACCCTCGAACAACGCCACCGCCTGCGACACCTTCATCAGCGCAAGCGACGCCCGCGGACTCGCCGCCAACTGGATCTCCGGCCTGCCTCGCGTGGCCGACACCAGCGACACCATGTAATGCCTCAACTCATCACTCACCCGAACCCGCCGCGCCGCCGCCATCACCGCCAACAACTCCTCGCGATCCGCCACCGCATCCAACGAATCCACCGGATGGCTCTCCATCTGGTCCGCCAGAATCGACGCCTCCTCCGCTGCCGAAACATACCCCAGCGTGCACTGCATCGCGAACCGGTCCATCTGTGCCTCCGGCAACGGATACGTTCCACGGAACTCCACCGGATTCTGCGTCGCGATCACGAAAAACATCCCGTCCAAATCATATCGCCTCCCCTCGACCGTCGCCTGTCGCTCACCCATCGCCTCTAACAAGGCACTCTGCGTCCGCGGCGACGCCCGGTTGATCTCATCCGCCAGCAGAATGTCCGTGAAAACTGGCCCCTGGTGAAACCGGAACTCCTGCGTCCGCGGATCCAACACCGAAACCCCAAGAATATCCGATGGCAGCAGATCCGGCGTGAACTGCACCCGCTTGAAAACCGCTCCCGCCACCGCCCGCGCGATCGCCTTCGCCAACGTCGTCTTCCCCGTCCCCGGATAATCTTCTAACAAAACATGACCGCCGGACACCATGCAGGCCAAAACCCGGCGCACTACATCTGGCTGCCCGCGAACCACGGAACAAACGGCGGCTTCAAGACGGTGGGCGATTTCGGTTGGGTTCATTCGTCAACGCCATTCCAACGGACCAACCCCCTCCCGTCGAGGCTTTCCGGGAGGATTTCACCCTCAACCCAGCATTTCCATCAGATGCCCGAAAACCCCGCTGTTCACCACCATCCCCGAAAACCGGTCCGCCTGCGGCCCACGCGCCGAAACCAACGTCGGATCAGACGTATGCGTCGTCCCCACCCACCCGATCCCCGTGTGATTCCCCGCAAATTGACCTAACAATCCCTCAGGCTTGCTCAGCTGCTCGTTCCACTCGACCACCGGACGATTCCGGAAAATCTCCAACAACGCATCCGCCTGATCCGGCCTCAGCGCAAATCCCAACTGCGCCCGGATCATCGCCGTCAGTTGCTCCGACGTCCCATCCCGCACACTCCGCCATTCCCCGAACAACCGCTCGTGCGAAGCCTTCATCTCCTTGATCCGCGCGAACGACGGCGTGCTCTGCGAATACGACCCACCCATCCCGTTCAACCCCGGATTCGAATTCCCGTGATCGCTCGTCACCACCACCAAAATGTCCTTCCGCTCCGCCGTCAGTGCCAGCACCGCCGCCAACGCGTCATCAAACGCCAGCTGATCCCACAGCAATCCACCAATATCATTCAAATGCGCCGCATGATCCACCCGCGCCCCTTCAATCTGCAGCAAAAACGGCGCATCTCCCTCAAGAAAACGCGCCAACGCCGCCCTCGACATCTCCTCCAACGTCGGCACCACCTCGGCAATCGCCGGGTTGTTGTTCCGATCAATCGTATAAGGCAAATGCCCGTTCGCAAACGTCCCTAACAACTTCGCATCCTTCGATGCCAGCAAGTCCGCCCGCTTGCTCACCACCCCATACCCATGCGCCTTGAAATCCTCAAACAGCTTCTTCCCACCCTCACCCGTCTTCGCTGTGAAAAACGGAGTCCCACCACCCAAAATCACATCCACCCGATCCAAATACTGCGGCGCAATCCGAACCTCGTCCCCGCGACTCTTCTCACTCGCCGCAAACCCCGCCGGCGTCGCATGCGTGATCGTCGCCGTACTCACCAGACCGATCTTCACCCCCTTCTTCTTCAGCAACTTCCCGATCGGTTCCAACTCCTTCCCCTCCGGCGTAAAGTTGATCGCACCGTTATTCACCCGATGCCCCGATCCCCACGAACTCGATGCCGCCGCGGAATCCGTCACCATCGAATTCGCCGACGCCGTATCCATCAACCCACGCGCCGATCCATGATCATTCAACAAATCCCACCAAGCCGTCCCGCGATCTCTAACCAATTTCGAAAACGCCTGCGCCATCGTCAAAACCCCGGGACTCATCCCATCGGACACCATGAAAATCACCCCACGCACCTTGTCCGCCCCGGCCTTCCCCGTCTCCGCACTCAGCGCACCCTGAGCAATCAACGATCCCGCCCCACCCAAAGCCGCTGCCTTCAACCAATCCCGCCGCGCGATCTCGATGTCAGGTTTCGTGAAATCTTCCATGGCCAAAGTCTAGCCAGCACTCCCCCAGAGGCAAGCGCCGGATTTCCCGGCAATGGGACGATGTCGACACCTGCTCGACATTGGAACCGCTTCAGCACCCGCAAAAATTCCTCCCCCTCCCCGTCCTCACCATCGACCTCGTCGCAGACCTCCAAAAGCCCCTCGCCCACAGCGAAAATATCCCCACCATCTCGGTCACTCCATGCGCCCCTTCCGCAACGCCGGAATCATCGCAAGCCAGGTCGATCCCAACCCTAACAACAGCACGATGCCATACAAACTCCCTGCCGCCCCATCCAAAATCCGCCGCCCTGGATGAACCGCCACATCGAAAACCATCACCGCTCCAATCAATAGCACCGCAAGCGCGATCAAACTGAAAACCACCCGCCCAATCCTCGATGGATTCGTAAAAATCATCGACGCAGGCAAAGCCGACACCATCAGGATTCCTCCAGCCACAATCCATGGCGACATCCCCATCGATGCTCCCGCAACTAGCCCAACCAAACCACCAACAAGCAACATGCCCATCGTCGCTCCTTCGATCTTCTCCCCGCGATCTAACGAAAGCCTCGCCACCGGATCCCGCAACAGCAGGAAATTCGCAATCCCATCCGAAAGCCAGCTGCCGAAAACAAACAGATAATAGGCCAACGCCACCGGAATCACCAGCAACGGATGCACACTCGCCGCCAAAACACGCAGAATTCTAAACCCCACGATCAATCCGATGATGATCGCGAATTGATGGTTCGCGCTGAAACGCTGCATGAAAAAAGACCACTTCAGAAACACCCGGAAAAACGCCGACCGCGCGCGATACGATTGCTTCAGTCCGTCCCTCGCATGCTCCATCTCCGGGTCGATCCGTAACGCCTCCTTGAAATGGCCTTCCGCCCCCTTCACATCACCTCGCTGCAACGCGGACCACCCTGCATTCGCAAATGAAAACGCATCCTCCGGATTCTGTGCAAGACGCCGCTTCGACTCATCTTCCGACTCAGCAAGCCGGTTCTGCATCCTCAGCGAATGCGCGAGCAGGTTCGACGCGAACTCATCATCGGCATCCAGACCCAGCGCCGTCCGGGCACAATCCTCCGCCTCTTTCCAACGACTCAGACCGATCAACGCAAGACACTTGGACTTCCATGCGAACCCGAACTCCGGATCAAACCCGATCGCGGACTCAGCCAATGGCAGCGCCTCCTTCGGCCGCTCAAGTTGCGCGAGTATCCGCGACTGCAGCGCCAGCGGAAACGCCTCACCCGGCATCAGTCCGCTCGCAGTCTTCGCATCATCCAGCGCCTGCCGCAATTGCCCCGAAATCTCGGAACGATTCAGCGCCAACTCGATGAACACCCCAGGATCCTCCGGAAAATGCGCCAGATGGGAAACCAGCAACGCCACCGCCTCCTCATGCCGGCCACACTCGCGCAACAACTCCGCTCGTGTTAGATCGGCACTCATTTCTTGATTCCAAGATAAGTCAAAATGTCATCATAAAATCCACTCTGGTTCGCATACAGCGCGTGATTCTTTGCACTCTCGAACCACTTCTTCGTCGATGGCTTCACCAACTTCGCCGCATTCGCAAGCATCTTGCCAGTCACCGGCACCATGCTTCCCTTCCGCATCGCTTCACCCAGCGCCGCCTCCGTCGCCTGATCGAACACCGCCTTCAGATCCGCCCCGGAAAAACCCTCCGTGCGCTTCGCCACATCCGCTGGATCAAAGTCGCTCAACGGCTTCCCCTTCGCATGAATCTTCGCGATCTCCTCACGCGCCGCTCGATCCGGCGGCGGAACAAAAATGATCCGGTCGAACCGCCCCGGCCTCAGAAACGCCCCATCCAACTGCCACGGCGCATTGGTCGCTCCCAGCACCAACAGGTCGTCGTTGGACGCGTGCGCCCCGTCCAATTCTGATAGAAACTGGTTGACCAAAGTCCGCCCCGCCGATTGCCGCATGTCCCGCCGGTCCGCCGCCAATGCGTCCGTCTCATCAAAAAACAAAACCGCGGGCCGGCACTTCCGGGCGAGTTCGAAAATCTTGTGCAACTTCTGCTCCGACTCCCCGATATACATGTCCAATATCTGGTGCAATCCAACCGATAGAAACGTCGCATCGATCTCCCCCGCGGTCGCCTGCGCCATCAAGGTCTTGCCACATCCCGGCGGACCATAAAGCAACACACCACCTCCCGCCTTCTTTCCATATGCCGCAAACAACTCCGGATTCTTCAGCGGATGGATGATCTTCATCCGGATGTCGTCCTTCACCTGCTCCATCCCGCCCACATCGGAAAATCTCAAATCCGCCCGCACTCGGAAATCAATCCCGAGATCCAGCGCCATCGCAGCATCCATCCCCTCGACCGGCGACCCATCATCATCTTCCTCATCCAGAATCTCCCCGCTCGAAGTCATCACACCACGCTTCCTCCCCCCAGCCTTCAGAATCTCCTCCAACAACGCGTCATCCGCCTGCGAGCGATCCAACTCCACCGCCCGATCATAAAACTGACGCGCCAGCACCCCCTCCCCCTCCTCCAGCGAAATCCTCGCCCTCAACAACCACGCCCCCGAAAAATCCGCCATCCGCGAGCAAAGATCCTCCAACCGCACCATCGCCTGGGAACTCTCCCCGGAGAAATCCAACAACCGCGCCACCCCTAACAAAGCCTCGCGGTTCCCAGCATCCAAAGCAAGCACCCGCTCCAACAACTCCCGCGACTCAGCCAGCGCGAACCGGTCCTCCTCCAGCTTCGCCACCATCAACAGCAACGGAACATTCTCCGGCGAGGCCGCCAAAGCTTTATACAAGGAATCCAAATCCATCGCCGGATCAAACGCCCATCCCAAACCACCCGCAAGCCCGGATCCACCCCCTCCCTTCATTCCCCACACCCAACACATTCACCCCCCCCCCCCGCCCCAAAAAACACCCGGCAAGACCCACGACCCGGACCAACACGCCTCGCTCGGCGCGATGTATTCCGACTACTTCCTCGACTACGCGAGCTACGTCATCCTCGAACGCGCCGTCCCCCACCTCAACGACGGCCTCAAACCCGTCCAACGCCGCATCCTCCACTCCATGGATGAACTCGACGATGGCCGCTACAGCAAAGTCGCCAACATCGTCGGCAACACCATGAAATACCACCCGCACGGCGATCAATCGATCGGCGATGCCATGGTCCAGATCGGTCAAAAGGAACTCCTCATCGACACCCAGGGAAACTGGGGAAACACCCTCACCGGCGACTGCGCAGCCGCACCACGCTACATCGAGGCCCGCCTCACCATATACGCCCTCGACGTCGTCTTCAACCCCAAGACCACCCAGTGGCTCCCCAGCTACGACGGACGAAACAAGGAACCCGTCACCTTCCCCATGAAGTTCCCGATCCTCCTCGCCCAAGGCGTCGAGGGCATCGCCGTCGGACTCTCCTGCAAAATCCTCCCTCACAACTTCCACGAACTCATCGACGCCGCCATCGCCGTCCTCCGCGACCAACCCTTCACCCTCCTCCCGGACTTCCCCACCGCCGGCATCATGGATGCCTCCGACTACCGCGATGGCCTCCGCGGCGGAAAAATCCGCGTCCGCGCCCGCATCGACACCTCCAAAAAAGGCGTCCTCCGCATCACCGAAATCCCCTTCGGCACCACCACCGGCGGCCTCATGGACTCCATCGTCGCCGCTGGCGAAAAAGGAAAAATCAAAATCCAGAAAATCGAGGACAACACCGCCGCACACGCCGACATCCTCGTCCACCTCCCCGCCGGCGCTGACCCCGACCAAACCCGCGACGCCCTCTACGCCTTCAGCGACTGCGAACTCACCATCTCCCCCAACGCCTGCGTCATCGCCGATGGCAAACCCCAATTCCTCGGCGTCTCGGACATCCTCCGCCGCACCACCCACCTCACCCGCGACCTCCTCAAACAGGAACTCGAAATCAAACTCGGCGAACTCGCCGACAAATGGCACTTCAGCTCCCTCGTAAAAATCTTCATCGAAAACCGCATCTACCGCGACATCGAGGAATGCGAAACCTGGGAAGCCGTCCTCAAAGCCATCGACGACGGCCTAAAACCCTTCAAAAAACTCCTCAAACGCGAAGTCACTCAGGACGACATCGTCCGCCTAACAGAGATCCGCATCAAACGCATCTCCAAGTTCGACTCCTTCAAAGCCGACGAGGAAATCCGCGCCCTCGAACAGACCATCGAGGAAACCGAGAAAAACCTCCGCAACCTCACCAAATTCACCATCAAATGGTACGAGGAACTCCGTAAAAAATACGGCAAAGACCGCGAACGCCGCACCGAAATCGCCTCCTTCGACCGCGTCGACCGCGTCCAGGTCATCGCAGCCACCGAAACCCTCTACCTCGACGCCAAAAACGGCTTCGCCGGATACGGCCTCAAAAAAGACGGCGAGCCCATCGGCAAATGCTCACCCCTCGACGACATCATCACCTTCACCCAAGACGGCAAAGTCCGCGTCATCCGCGTCGCCGAAAAAGTCTTCGTCGGCCAAAAACCCATGCGCGTCGCCCTCTTCCGCAAAGATGAGGACCTCATCTACTCCATGATCTACCGCGACGGTCGCGACGGACCCATCCTCGCCAAACGCTTCACCATCGGCGGCGTCACCCGCGACAAGGAATACCTCCTCACCAAAGGCAAACCCGGCACCCGAGTCCTCTACTTCGCCGTCCACAAAACCAACGAGGAAAGCGCCGCCCAAATGCTCCTCGTCCACCTCAAGCCGGAACTCCGCATGCGCAACCTCATCCGCCCGCTCCACTTCGCCGAATTCGGCATCAAAGGACGCTCCTCCGGCGGAAACCTCGTCACCAAACACGCTGTCGAAAAAATCATCCGCGCCCCCAAAGACTACGACCCCGAAGCCGGAGCCTGACACCCCGTAAAGCCACTCATACGGAAAGCCCCCATCCCCGTGGGGCAAAATCCCCCAATCACTCTTCCCTTGGCGCCCTTAGCGCCTTCGCGGTGAACCCATCAATGCGCGCTAGGCCCCGAGTCCTCCTCACCAAACGCCGCACGCGGCAACCGGATCCGCTCCACCAGCTCCCCGATATACGCCGGCGGCGGCGGCGTCACCATCGACACCACGATCGCCACCACGAAATTCACCACCATCCCCAACGCCCCGATCCCCTCAGGCGAAATCCCAAACCAATACTGATCCGGCGTCCCCTGCACCCCGAAGAACCCGAAGCTGAAATACCAGATGTAAGTCGCCGTGAACAACAACCCGCTCACCATCCCCGCCACCGCACCCTGACGGTTGATCCGCTTCGTGAAAATCCCTAACACAATCGCCGGAAAAAACGACGACGCCGCCAACCCGAACGCAAACGCCACCACCTGCGCCACAAACCCCGGCGGCTTCACCCCGAAGTAACCCGCGATTACCACCGCCACCCCGGCCGCCACCCGCGCCAACATCAACTCACCCTTCTCGCTGATCGACGGATTCAACGTCCGCTTGAACAAATCATGCGCCACCGACGTGGAAATCACCAACAACAACCCCGCCGCCGTCGAAAGCGCCGCCGCCAAGCCACCCGCAGCCACCAACCCGATCACCCAAGCCGGCAACTTCGCGATCTCCGGATTCGCCAAAACAATGATGTCCGCATCCACATAAAGCTCGTTCGTCACATCCGTCGGCTCATTCAAAAGCACCCGCTCCCCGTGGAACCCGCGCGCCATCTTGTCACTCAGCGCCACAAACTTCGGCTCCACCTTCTTTGATCCAGCCATCTTCTCAATCGCCGGACCCGTCCCGTCATAACGGATCAACCCGTCGGCATCCTTGTCCACCCACGCGATCAACCCCGAATCCTCCCACTTCTTGAACCACTCCGGCATCTCCACATACGGCTTGCCCGCCACCGTATCCAACAGATTCGTCCGTGCGAAAATCGCCACCGCAGGCGCCGTCGTATACAACACCGCGATCAACAACAGCGCCCAAAACGCCGACGTCCGCGCATCACTCACCTTCTTCACCGTGTAAAACCGCACGATCACATGCGGCAACCCCGCCGTCCCCACCATCAGCGCCAGCGTGATCGCGAAAACATCCGCCATCGGCTTGTGCCCGTCCGTATAAGACTTGAACCCCAAATCCTTCCCGATCCCATCCAGCTTCTCAACCAAACCCGTCGAGGTCCCCGCCGCATCCGATAAAAATCCCAACTGCGGAACCGGATTGTTCGTCAACATCAGCGAAATGAAAATCGCCGGCACAAGATAAGCACAAATCAGCACACAATACTGCGCCACCTGCGTGTAAGTGATCCCCTTCATGCCCCCAAGCACCGAGTAAAACAATACAATCACCATCCCGATGATCACCCCGGTCTCCACCTCCACCTCAAGAAACCGCGAAAACACCACTCCCACCCCGCGCATCTGCCCCGCAACATAAGTAAACGAAACAAAAATCGCGCAAATCACCGCCACCACTCGCGCCGTGCTCGAATAATACCGATCTCCGATGAAATCCGGCACCGTGAACTTCCCGAACCGTCGCAAATACGGAGCCAGCAACAACGCCAGCAACACATACCCACCCGTCCAACCCATCAGATAGACCGACCCATCCCGACCCATCGTCGAAATCAATCCAGCCATCGAGATGAACGATGCCGCACTCATCCAGTCCGCCGCAGTCGCCATCCCGTTCGCAATCTTCGGCACCCCGCCACCCGCCACATAAAACTCCCCCGTCGAGCCCGCCCGCGTCCAGATCGCAATCCCAATATAAAGCGCAAAGCTCAGGCCAACCAAAAGATAAGTCCAAAATCTTACATCCATAAAAAAGTTTCCGTTAAAATCTCAATCATCACCGCCAGACTCAGGACGCCTCGCTCCCCGCACCATCCGTCCCCTGCAACAATTCCCAGTCCAGCCGGTTCATCACCCGCGCATACACCGCGATCAGGATCACGAAACAATAAATGCTCCCCTGCTGCGCCATCCAGAACCCCAGCTTCACCTTGCTCCCCGGCACCGTAAAACGGTCCAGAAAATCCGCCAACAACACCCCGCATCCGAAAGATACCGCAAACCAACAACCCAACAGGATCGTCAGCCATTTCAAATTTTGCCGCCAATAACGCTGACGCGCCGCTTCACTCGGGAGATGCGTGGGTTTTTCCATCGGGTTTCCCGAGGGTTTAGCGCCCCCCACCCCCCATGGGAAGCACTTTCCCAACCTCCCCGCCCTCCGGAAATTCCGTGATCGACGCCGCCCCAATTTCCACAACCATCAGCCTCGTTCTTTCTGTCCACTGCCATGACCACATTCTCCCGGCTCCTCGCCCTCCTTTGCTGCGCCCACTCCCTGCTCACCGCGGCACCCACCACTCGCGCCAAAGACTTCACCGAAGCCCTCGCACTCGCGCAGGAAACCGGAAACGACATCGCCGTCTTCCAACGCGGCAGCGATTGGAACCTCCTCGGCGAACGCCTCCACCAATCCCTCTGGCTCTCCCCCGACTTCGAGAAAAATCTCGGCGATGGCTTCGTCCTCACCTCCGTCGACCACCCCGAGCGCCCCGGCGCACCCGCCCTCGGCTCCGGCGAAGACCCATCCGCCATCCAACGCTTCCACCTCGCCACCACCCCCGGCACACCGCTTCCCAAAGATGAAATCACCTCCGTCCGCTCGGAAAGCGGCACCTCCTTCAAACAACGCCCCGATGGCACATGGCTCCTCTCCCAATCCGCCGACGCCCCCAACCCCGCCCAAGACACCCTCACCCTCAACCTCCGCTCCCCACGCGGCGGACAACTCCTCCGCATCGACTTCCTCCCGGACCCCAACCTCCCCAACGCCGCCGCTGGCCGCGCCTCCAACGGCAACTTCGCCCTCTCGGAAATCGAACTCTCCCACAACGGAAAACCCCTCGCCGCCACCCACATCTGGGCATCCGCCCACGAGGCAAACATGACCGCCCCACAGCTCATCGACGGCATCCTCGACCAAGGAAACAACGGCTGGAACCCCGCCGCACACACCCGCCAACCCCGCACCCTCCTCATCGCCCTCGCCACCCCGCTCCGCCCCGCCGCCACCCTCCAGATCCGCCTCATCTGCCGCTCCCAGTGGCCTCAACACGTCCCCGCCTGCTTCCGCGTCGCCGTCATCGATGACGCACCCCTCACCCAAGCCCTCCAACGCGTCACCGCCGCCGAAACCCTCGCCAAACGCAACGCCACCTTCACCTGGTGGAACACCAACCTCTGCCCCAGAATCGCCCTCCTCGATTCCGAAGGCCGCGCCATCGCCGCCATCGATACCCCTCGCAGCGACCTCACCCCACAATCCCTCGCCAAAGCCATCGCCAAACTCCGCGAAACCCGCATCGCCCGCGACGAACTCCTCGCCAAAGCCGAAAAAGCCCAAGGCATCGAAAAAGCCGAACTCCTCCGCCAATCCCTCGCCACCCTCGGATTCGCCAACTGGACCGGCAACGCCGACTGCTACAAACCCGTCCACGACCTCATCCGCCAACTCGACCCACAAGACCAATCCGGCGCCATCCGCTGGCTCGGCTTCTCCAGCGACCCAAAAGGCGGCGTCCCATGGACCAAACCCACCTGGAACGAAGCCCTCGACACCCAAAACGGCACCAAAACCCTCACCGATGCCGACTACCAGGAAGCCCTCTCCCGCGTCGACAAGGAACTCGCCGACCCACGCAACCGCATCCTCTCCACCGAAAACATCCAGCGCATCATGGTCGCCAAATACCACATCTACAAACGCTGGCCCGGCAAAGAAGACGAACGCTTCCGCATCCAACAGGAAATCGCAGACCTCGACCCAAACACCTTCTGGGGCATCGGCGCACGCGGCTACATCGGCATGCACTGCAAAAGCCCCACCCCCTACCTCACCTACGGCTGGAAACCCAACCAACTCATCGAAGGCACCAACCGCTGGATCATCACAGACACCGCCTACTACTTCGACCACCCCGGCCACTACAAACTCACCCTCACCCACACCGCCGGAACCTCCTCCATCAAAATCAAACGCCTCGCCCTCATGCACGGCGAAACACCCATCGCCCAATCCTCACCCGATGCCCTCCTCGGCCCAGGCCAAAACGCCCGCGTCGAAACCCGCCTCGACGCCTCCTCCTGGAAACCCAACACCCCCTACACCCTCCTCGCCGAAATCGAAACCACACCCGGCCAAACCGACAACGCCGGCCGTTTCTCCGTCGAACCGGAACTCATCGAGCCTCCCGTCGTCTCAACCCCAGCCACCCCACCCACCGACTGGTTCCGCACCCGTCGCGACCTCCGCGAAAAACTCTCACCCATCCTCCTCGCCGCCCGCGATCAGCTCGCAAAACCCCTCGCCTCCCCCACCGTCCAGCTCGACCTCGCACGCCACGAACTCCTCCGCCGCTGCGGCACCGATGCCATCCAGGAAATCGCCACCCGCCCCGGCGGCTCCACCTTCCTCACCGCCTTCACCTCCGACCTCCCCTGGCTCGAATCCTTCCTCGCCAACGACGACTGCAAATGGCCCCAAGCCCTCGAAAACCTCCGCCTCATCCACCAACACCACTCACCCTTCCCATCACCCCTCCACCGCACCCTCGCCACCGCCATCTCCATGGCCGCCGGGGACATGAACCGCTACCGCCTCCTCGATCGCTACCGCGACATCCTCCTCACCCACCGCGAAGGCCTCCTCCACCCGTCCTTCGATCACCTCGACGTCCGCGAAATGCGCTGGGCCATCCCCCTCGCCGGCACCTCCCCGGACTACCGCTTCACCGTCGACACCATGCAATGCCGCCACAACGATTACCTCGGTGCCTGCTGGGGCATCCCCTACATCGACCCCAACGTCTACGGCTACTCCGTCCAAGGCTGGGGATACACCGACCCATGGACCCACCACCACGGCACCGGCACCGGAGACCGACCCTTCCGCGTCCAACGTACCGTCGGCGGCGTCTGCGGCACCCTCTCCGGATTCGGCGCCACCGTCGCCCGCGCCCACGGCGTCATGTCCACCACCGTCGGCCAACCCGGCCACTGCGCCTACGTCGTCCGCGTCGGCCAGGAATGGCCCACCGGCAACGACGTCTCCGGCCCCGAAACCAACGGAGCCTCCGTCTACGAAGGCACCGGCTTCCCCACCATGCACCGCCTCTACGAGCCCATCCACGCCGACAAACCCGCCTTCCTCCTCTCCTCCCGCCTCTCCTGGGCCGCCCACCTCCTCATCGACCGCCGCGCCGCCACCGTCCGCTTCCTACCCGGCCTCCAATACTCCGTCCACCCCCTCCCCGCCGGAAATCTCGACGAATTCTCAAAACACCCGCCCCTCTCCACCGGCACCGCCACCACCATCGACCTTCCATCCCTCACCCCGCCAGACCCCACCAACTTCGGCATCACCTGGCAGGGCCAAATCGAAATCCTCGGCGATGGCCCACTCATGGTCGAAGTCAAAAGCGACGACGCCTCCCGCCTCACCATCGCCGGCCAAACCATCCCCACCAACCAAGGCCCGCAGCCCGTCTCCATCCGCCAAGGCACCCACCCCATCAAACTCGAATACGGCCAAGCCGGCGGTGCCCTCTCCCTCTCACTCAACTGGTCATCCCCCGTCCCTTGGGATGCCGACTGGACCGGTGCCTACCAACAAGCCATCGCCGCCCAACCCATCCACTACCCGCTCCTCCTCGAAACCATCAAAACCTTCGAAGCCACCCCGGACGTTCCCCCAGCCACCTGGCGCAAACTCATCGGCGAAATCGCCACCGCATACGCCCCCTACCACGAAGCCGCCTGGGCCCTCATCAACCGCTGCTACCAATCCGCCTCCCCGGCCCTCACCCCCCAACAACGCATGGAACTCCTCCTCCAATGCCACCAACACATCCGCCAGGAAAACGCCCCGGCCTACTTCGGCTACAACATCCCCCACGTCCTCAACCTCCAGGCAGACTCCCTCCAGGATCCCCAACTCGCCGTCGCGTTCATGCAGAAACTCATGACCATCCACTACTCCACAGACCCAGCGAAATGCCGCGTCTTCGGCAGCATCCTCAACTGGGGCCGCGACCGCTTCGCCGCCAACGCAACCACCGCCACCGCCTACGCCAAAGCCATCGGCACCTTCTTCGCCGCTCAAAGCAAAACCCTCGGCACCAGCGCCATGCAGGAACAAATCTCCGCCGGCATCCGCAAAGCCGCCGAATCCAACGACATCACCTCCTGGCGACTCTGGACAGACATGGCCATCCGCTTCCTCCCCCATCCCGCCCCCGCAGACATCCACCTCAACCCCGAACAAGCCGCCGCCTGGCCCAAATTCCAACCCCCATCCACCCCACTCCTCTCCAAAGACGGCATCCTCACCCTCAGCACCGCCTGCCAATTCGACCGCCCCCTCTCCCATCGCGCCGTCATCGACGGCACCGCCCCCGGCTGGTTCGATACAAACCCGGAACCCAAACCCTGGGCCCAAGTCTCCCTCGCCGGCGATGCCGAAATCTCCACCATCATCGCCATCAACCGCTACGAATACTCTCCCGACCACGAGGAATTCCAGTGGATAGCACCCTTCAAAATCCTCATCTCCACCGACGGAACCACCTGGACCGAAGCCGCCACCTGCCAAAAAGCCGAAGCCGTCATGCGCATCGACCTCCCAACACCCCAACGCGCCCGCTACGTCCGAATCGAACGCCAACCCCCATCCGACCCCTCCAAACCACCCGGCCGACTCCACCTCCGCAACTTCCTCATCTACGGCCGCAAACTCTACTAACCCGACCTACCCCCAATCATCCTAAGCGAGAAAAAACGTGGCGCTGGCATCCTGCCAGCCGCCCCCCAAAAAAACAATCCCCCCTCTTCCTCCCTCCTCCCCGCCCCTCTCCGCGACCTCCCCACCTCCGCGTTTCTCTTCACAAACCTCCCGACCTCCCGACCTCCCGACCTTCAGACCTTCAGACCTGCAGACCTTCAGAACTTCAGACCTTAAGACCTTCAGACGTTCACCGTTCGACCTCCAGACCCACT
>SXGQ01785207.1_pt1 | contig 20088 bp, 14 predicted proteins | sample 3178371 | NCBI WGS metagenome assembly SXGQ01 (sample SAMN11356859, study PRJNA531348) | freshwater metagenome | isolation source: freshwater sample F1-20 | place: China: Fuxian Lake, Yuxi | collected 2017-12-25 | reverse complement strand
GTGATGAACGGATTGTCGGATGGGATGGAGTACGCGGTTCCCGCCCCGGGCTTGTTCACGTCGATGCGGACGATCTTGCCCAGGAGCGTCCGGAGGTTCTGGCCGTTCCCGGACTCGGGGCGTTTGCCTTGGTCGTTGGCGTTCCCGCCGTCGCCGACGCTCACGTAAAGGAATCCATCCGGTCCGAACGCAATGCGGCCGCTATTGTGGTTGGAGAAAGGCTGGTCGATCTCCAGAAGGATCCGTTCGGAGGTCGGGTCGATGATCAGCGGCTGTTGGACCGGGAGACGGAACTCGGACAAGCGCAGGGTGCAGTCCCAGTCCTCCGGCGCCGAGGCGCGTCGCGGTGCGGTGTAGGTGATGTAGACCCGGCGGTTCGAGTCGAAGTCCGGATGGAGGGCCAGATCCAGGACGCCCCGTTCATCAAAAGCCCCATGGTTGATGGGGGACAGTCGGTCGGTGAGGTTGAGGATGGGCTCGGTCGGACGCGTGCCGTCGGGGTCGATCCGCCACACGTATCCGGGCTGGTCGACCACGAGTCCTGTTCCACCGGGAAGCTGGGTGTAGGTGAGGGGCTGGGTGAGGCCCTCGGCGACCGGTTTGAGGGCGATCTTCAGGTCTGCGGCCTGGAGGAGGGTGATTCCGGTGATTACGGCTGCGCAGACGGTGGATAGCGATTTCATGGTACGGGAGGGGGGCGGATGGGACTCGATGCCATGGCGACCGGTCCAAAAGGGGTCATTTCTGGTTCGTCTTGGCTTTCGACTCGGGCAGCGGTTCGAGGAGGGTCCTCACCTTCTCGAGGAGCTTCTGGTACTTCGCCTGGACCGCAAACCCCATCTTCCGTTCCTCCTCCATCACGGCGTCATCCTTGCTGATGACACGGTAGGCGTCGGCGGACAGGACAAAGTCGTCGCCTTCCCCGCGGCGTGAGAGCTTGGTCTGGATCCGATCCCAAAGGCCGGTCTGCCAGCCGCCCCAAACCAGGTTCTGGGTCGTGGTCGCCTGCTTGTCGAAGATCATCCCGTCCGGGGTCCGGCGATCCAGCTTGTAGCCGGCCTCTTCCATCACCTGTTCGGTCGCCAGATCTATCGAGGCCCGGGAGAATCCGTGGAGTTCAACGGCGGCGTATTTCCCGGCACCTTCGCCCTTGGGTGGTGTGCTGCATCCCGACAGGAGCGCGGTGGCGAGGGCCAAGGCGGTGAGAATGCGTGTGGCTCTTGCAGTCGTGGTCATGGGACGGGTCGCGGGTTCCGGAGGGGGGACAGAGATGTCGCGGGTCATGCGTTCTTCAATCCGACGCTGCTGGAACGCTTGGCGATCTTCCGGCTGGTCAGGACCTTGGTGACGGTGCCGGTCGACAGGTACTTGCTGCGGACGGTGTCGAGGATGGCGTCCCGGCGGTCGTAGAGCCGCTTCAGCTTCCGGGGCTTCACCCGCGCGGTGACGTAGGCGGTCAGGAGGGGCAGGGCAATGGTGCTGTCGGTGTAGCACACCACGGAGTCGGGGAGCTTGTCGGGGTCGACCTTGCCCCAGCTGACCGCCTCGGCCGGGGTCGCTCCACTGAGTCCGCCGGTGTCGGGTCGTGCATCGGTGCACTGGAGGAAGTAGTCGTGGCCCTTCTCCTGGATACCCATGACCTCCTGGATCTGCGGCTCGGTCTGCAGCATGAAGTTCTTGGGGCTGCCGCCGCCGAGGATCCACACGCTCGAGTTGAGGCCGCTGGCTTTGGCGGCGTACACGATCCCGGCAGTCTGGTTGACGTCCCGATTGACGTCGAACATCAGGGTCGATCCCCGCAGCGCCATTGCGGCGACGTTCATGCCGATGCTCGAGTCGCCCGGGCTGCTGGTGAAGATGGGAACGCCGCACTCGTAGGCCGCCGCGAGGACGGAGCTGTCCTTCAGGCCGAGGCGGCGTCCACGCTCGCTGACATACTTGCCCAACAGGTAATGGAACTCGTCGGTTCCCATCGGCCGCTGGAACTCGGGGCCCTGGATGACTTCGCGGATGAAGGCATCGGTATCGAGCAGCACGTTGTAGTCGAACAGGACGTCGTAGATCCGGATCACACCTTCCTTGTGGAGGTCGACGTCGTTCAGGAACGGCGACCCACTGTGAAGGTGCATGTCGAGGCCGAAGTGGAGATCGTGATAAAGGTTCGCGCCGGTTGAGATGATCCAGTCGACATAGCCTCCGCGGATCAGCGGAATCAGGCAGCTCTTGCCGAGTCCGGCCGGGGTGAGGGCGCCGGTGAGAGAGAGGCCGATGGTGCCGTTCTTCGGGAGCATCTTCCGCGCGAGCAGTTGGGCGGCCTCGCGCAGGCGACCGCCATTGTAGGCGAGCATCGACTGGTCGATCAGGTCCGCGGCCGAGATGTCCTTGCCGATGCCGAAGGGGTTGAGGCGCGGGTAGGCGGCGAATTTCTTGGAGAGCGTGTGGGCGGTTTTACGGCTCATGTGGGCTCGAGTGTGGAGAGGCCTGCTTCCCGATGGAAGCGGGCAATCGCGGGACCCGTGAACTGGGTTGAAAGTTGCCGCGGCCGGACCGAACGTTGCGGAGTCATGAAGTTCATCCTGACAACGCATAACGTCACCCTCACCGAAGCCATCGAGCAGCATGTCCTGATGCGGATCGACAAGCTCGAACACATCGACCGCTGGCTCGTCGACGCCCGGGTCGGCCTCGAGAAGGACCACACCGGCAAATCACCGGCCAAGACCTACAAGTGCTCGATCCGGCTCGGGATCCGGGGCAAGGACCTCTACGCCGAGGATCGGGAGGCCGATCTCTACGCGGCCATCGACCTCGCGGTGAAGAAGATCGAGCAGCAGCTCCGCCAGAAGCACAGTCGTGCCAAAGCCAAGAAGAAGACGGTCGCCGCACGGATCAAGGAGAAGGTTCGGAACTCTGAGGCCTGAGCCATGCTGATCCGTTCCCGGATCGTCCTGCCCATGACCGCGCCGCCCCTCGAGGACGGCGCGGTTCTGGTTTTGCGGGATCGCATCCGGGCCGTGGGCCGGTTCCACGAGCTCAGGGTACTCGACCCCGAGGTCGTGGATCTGGGCGATGTGGTCGTCCTGCCGGGGCTGATCAACAGCCACTGCCACCTCGACTACACCCGCCTGCTGGGGCGGCTGGTGCCGCCCCGAAACTTTCCGGACTGGATCAAGTCGATCCTCGCCGCGAAGTCCGAGTGGCAGGATTCGGACTATGCTGCCTCCTGGCTCGATGGAGCCCAACAGCTGCTCGAGTCCGGGACCACCTCCGTGGTCAATATCGAGTCGGTTCCGGGGATCGTGGCCGGGTGCCGTCGGGCCACCCCCTTGAGGGTCTTCTCCCATCTGGAAATGACCGGTGTTCGGAGCGGATCGGATCCGGCATCGATCCTCGACCGAGCCCTGTCGGCACTGCGGAATCTTGAGCCGGGCAGGGGAGGGTTGGGTCTGTCGCCCCATGCGCCCTATTCCACGCTCCCGGCGCTGATCGAGGGGACGGCCCGTCGGGCTAGGGCCGCGGGGTTGCGGACAACGACCCATGTCGCCGAATCCCACGCGGAGTCCGAGATGTTCCTGTACCGTCGGGGTTCGATGTTCTCCTGGCTTGAGCCGCAGCGTCCGATGAATGACTGCGGGCTCGGGTCGCCGGTGCAGCACCTGGAGCGCCTCGGTCTGCTGGGGACGGATCACATTGCGGTCCATGCCAACTACCTCTGGGATGGGGATGTCGAACGTCTCGCCCGATCGGGCACGCACGTGGTCCATTGCCCGACGAGCCACGACTACTTCGGCCACCATCGTTTCCCACTCGAGCCGCTCAGGGCGGCAGGCGTGAACCTTACGCTGGGCACCGACAGCCTGGCCTCGACCCGCGTCACTCCGGGGCGTCGGGTGACTCTATCCCTGCTCGCCGAGGTGCGGGAGTTCCTGTCGAAGAACTCACTGGTGTCCCCGCTGGAGGCCTTGGAATGGATCACGACCCATGGGGCACGTGCTCTGGGGCTCGAGGGTCGGCTCGGGGAGCTTTCGTCCGGGGCCTCGGCCGACCTGATTGCCATCCCGCACTCGGGTGCCGTCGCGGAGGCCGCAGAGGTCGTGGTCCACCACACGGGTCGTGTGACCGTGAGTCTGATCGATGGTGAGTGGGCTATCCCTCCTGGGGAGGGAGCCCGATGAGCGATGAGAGCCGACGGGTCGCGGTGGTCACCGGTGCTGCGGGTGGACTTGGGACGGGGATCGTCGAGGAGCTGGCCCGAAAGGGGTGGTCGGTTGCGGCAGGATGGCATTGTCGAGAACCCGGCCCGGTGACGGGCGATGTGTTCGCGGTGCCGCTGGATGTGAGCGATGTCGACTCGGTGCAGCGCGCGATCGACGGCGTTGCGGAGCGTTGGGGCCGAATCGATCTGCTCGTAAACAACGCCGGGGTTGTATCGGATGCTCTGTTGGCCCGGATGGAGGATCCCATGTGGGACCGGGTCCTGGATGTGAACCTCGACGGGGCATTCCGATGCGCGCGGGCGGTTGTGCGGCCGATGATGCGCCAACGGGAGGGCCAGATCCTGAACATCACGAGCCATGGTGGCCGGGTGGGCCGGGCCGGCCAGGCGAACTATGCGGCCTCGAAGTCTGCGTTGTTTGGGTTCACGCAGTCCCTCGCCCGCGAACTCGGTTCCCGGAACATTCGGGTCAATGCCGTCTCCCCGGGGTTTCTCCAGACCGGACTGGTGGGGGAACTCACCGAGGCCCAGGTGGCCGCCCACGCCGCAGCGAACACGTTGGGACGGCTGAATGAAATCGCGGAGGTCGCCCGGTTCGTGGCCTTCCTTGCCGGGATGCGGAACGTCTCTGGCCAGGTGTTCCAACTGGACAGCCGCATCACGCCTTGGACCTAGGGCGTTGGATGACGGGCCCCTTTTTGTTGGCCCTGTGGCTGTATTCAGAAGGTCGGTCCGGGGAGCGGGACACATTTACCCGCCCTTTACAATTCTCCCGCGGAGGCGCACACGGGCTTAACAGAGGGGGCGTCTGCTGTTGGTGAAGCGCGACGACATGAGTCGCCACCACAACAAAAACAAAAAACGCAGAATCCCATGAACACCATCAAGACCAACCTCCTCGTGGCCGCTCTCGCGGTCAGCACCCTGAGCCTGATTGCCGACGACACCGGGGCAGGTCCCGAATCCCGTGGACCGCGCGGACCCCGCGGCGGTGGACGCGGCGTGCCGCCGGTCGCTGCGGCCATCGACACCAACCGGGATGGCGTCCTCGACGCCACCGAGATCGCCAACTCCGCCGCCGCGCTGGCCGCGCTGGACGCGAACAAGGACGGCGCCCTGACCCGGGACGAGCTCATGCCGAAGGGCGGCCGGGGCCCGGGACGTCCGGACGGTGCCCCAGAGGGCGGTCCCGAGGGTCGGCCTGGTCCAGGTCGCCCGCCGATGGCCGGTCCGCTCGACGCGAACAAGGACGGCACACTCGATGCCGCCGAAATCGCCAATGCTCCCAAGGTCCTGGCCGCCCTCGACAAGGATGCCGATGGCACCGTGACGCGTGAGGAGATGCGTCCGGAGGGTGGTCGTGGACCTGGCCGTCCGGAAGGGGCCCCGGAGGATCGCCCCGAGGACGAGCGTCCTGAGGGGCGTTCTGGCAAGCGTGGTCCTGGCGGCAAGCCCGGTCTGCGTCCGATCCCTCCCGCCGAGTGATCGTATTGCGGTGGAGGATGCCCCCGATCTCTGATCCACAAGCGGTTCCGGAGTCAGCTCCGGGACCGCTTTCTTCGTTCTGCGGCTGTGGGTTTCTTGACTGGTGCTCCGGTTGCGGCCGGTTGGTTGATGCGGTGCGCCGCGAAGCCCGCCCCAAATCCGTTGTCGATATTCACGACCGTGAGTCCGGAGGCACACGAATTGAGCATGCCCAGCAGGGCCGTGACGCCGCCCATGTGCGATCCGTAGCCGATGCTCGTGGGAACCCCGATCAATGGCCGCGAGACCAGTCCGCCAAGAACGCTGGGGAGGGCGGCTTCCATGCCGGCCACGACGACGATCACGGAGGCTTCCTGGATCTCCGGCAGACGGGCGAGCAGGCGGTGGAGTCCGGCGACGCCGACGTCGTAGACGCGTCGGACCAGGGATCCGAGGAACTCCGCGGTCAGTGCGGCCTCCTCGGCCACCGGGACATCGCTGGTGCCGGCGCAGACGACGGCGACCAATCCGCGTTGCTGCTCGGGAAGTGTCGGACCCACGACGAGGAGCCGGGCGTCTTCATGGTGGATCGCCTTTGGAAAGCGTTTCCGGAAGGCGACGGCATGTTGGGGTGTGATGCGGGTGACCAGGACTCGGCCGCTGGCGGTCACCAAGCGGTCGGCAATGGCCACCACCTGTTGTGGCGTCTTGCCCGCTCCGAAGATCACCTCGGGACAGCCCTGGCGTAGTTCCCGGTGGAGATCCACCGCGGCGAAGCCCAGCTGGGCGACCGGGGCGGATTGGAACTGTCGCAGGACCTCCTCGGGCGTGGTATCCCCCGCGGCCAAGCGTTCCAGCACCCTCAGGGCATCGTTTGGTGTCATGATGTCGCGTCGTCGACGTGCCCACCGTTCTAGGGATTCACACCTCAACCCGTCGATCCCGCGTTTCCAAATAACGAATCAAAGAATCAAGATGCGTTGATTTTTAATATTGACCCTTGAGACTGTGTTCTGGAAGGGTTGGGCGCATGATTCGCAATATCCATGATCTTCATGTAGAGGCGGCGGCTTCCGGCAAGCCCGCGATCTCGGTGGAATTCTTCCCGCCCAAGACGGAGGAGGGGGAGAGGACGTTGTTTGCCACCACGATCCCGGAGCTGATCAAGGTGAACCCTGCCTACTGCTCGGTCACGTACGGGGCGGGTGGGAGTACCAAGGAAAAGACGATATCGATCGTGGAGCGGATCCAGAAGGAGTTCGACCTCACCACGATGATGCACCTGACCTGTGTGAACGCGACGCGGGCGGAGCTGCAGGACGTGATCGAGAACGCACGACTGCGTGGGGTTCAGAACATCCTGGCCCTCCGAGGGGATCCTCCGGGGATGTCGGGCCCCTGGGTGAAGACCGAGGGCGGCTTCGAGTACTCACGGGAGCTGGTGGCATTCCTGAAGGAGCTGGGTGGGTTCGCCATTGGCACTGCCGGGTTCCCCGAGGGCCATGTGGCCCAGACCCGTGGCAAGGAGGTGGACTGGGAGCATCTGGCCGACAAGGTCCGGGCGGGTGCGGATTTCGTGGTCAGCCAGCTGTTCTTCGACAACGACGACTACTTTGCGTTCCGGGACTATCTGGTCCAGCGCTGCGGGATCACGGTGCCGATCATCCCGGGCCTGTTGCCGGTGGTGTCGCGCAACCAGACCAAGAAGTTCACCCAGCTGTGCGGAGCCCGCCTGCCCGAGGCGTTTCTGTCCCGGCTGGAGGCTCTTGGGGATGACGATGTCGCGGTGACGGACTTCGGTGTCGAATACTGCTCCCGCCAGATCGAGGGACTTCTCCGTGGAGGGGCTCCTGGGGCACACTTCTACACCCTCAACAAGGCCCACTCCACGGCCCGAGTGATCCGCAATCTGGGGCTGGCCTGACCGGCCGGCCTACTGGACCGCGAGGAGTTCCATCTCGGTCCAGGCGTCCTCGCGTTCGGCGTGTCGGTCCCGGATGACTTTGACGCTGGAAGCCTTGACCGGTTCGGCGGTGTGGCCCCACTCGCGTCGGATGAATGTGAGGAGGTCCGCCAGTTGTTCGTCGTTCAAGGCGGGGGCAAAGGCCGGCATGGCGAGGTTCCAGGTCACGCCCTTGACGGTCAGCGCATCCCGGACCCCGTGGAGGCCGATCCGGATCAGGCGTCCCTCGTTCCCTGTGGTCCATTCGGAGTCGACCAGCGGCGGCGCGAGACCCTCCTGACCGCGGCCGTGGGGTTGATGGCAGGCGCCGCAGATGAGGGGATAAAGATCCCGTCCGCGGGCCAAGCTTGCCTCCTCGTCCGACGTCAGGGGGCGGGTGGCGGGTCTTGCGGCTAGACCTGTTTTGCCGGGCCAGGCGATGAGGGGCTCCGCCTTGGCGAGGCGTTCCTTCACGTCGGGATCCTCGAGTTTCCGCATCTCGGCCCAGACCCGGGGTTCCTGTGCGAAGAGGATCGGTTTCACCGTGGGCGCGGCCTGTCCCTTCTTCGCCGGTGCAGGAAGGATCGCCAAGAGTCCGTCGAGCATCGCCAGCTGCTGCCAATCACCGGCCTGCTTCGAGGCCGCCAACGCCAGCAGGTCCTCAATGCGATCCGGCTTGCCCTCCACGGCGATGCACTGCGCCAGCCCCTGTAGGAGCTGGATGTGTCCCGGCTGGGTCTGGGAGCAGTTCGGATCCCCGACCAGCGCGTCGAGGAACTCCAGCTCCCGTCCCCCCAGGCCGCTGAGCGCCGCGCTGAGACGCAGGGCATCCGGTGCGGTGTTCATGAGAAGGGCCCGGATCACGGCGTCCGCCGTCTTGGTCTTCAGTTGTCCAAGGGTCAGCAACAGCTGGAGCTGTTCCTCGGCCGGGACGAATCCCGCATGACGGTAGAGCAGGTTGTTGGCCTTGGCCTGATGGTTGGTGTTCACCAGGAAGGGTTCCAGCAGCCGGAGGCTGGCGGATCGGACCCGGCCGTCGCTGTCTGAAAGAGACGCTTCGAGGGTTGGGAGATCCAGCCCGCCAAGGCCTTCCAAGGTCCAGAGTGCCTGGAGACGTCCGAGCGGCGAGGGGTTCTTGTCGGACCGGGTCAGTGCACGCAGGGCGGGAAACGCCGCGGGATCGGCCTCCTGGACCAGGTTGCGCTGGGCGGCATCGCGCCAGAAGCCGTTCGGATGCGACACCCGGGCCAGCCACTCGCCGGTGGACGGCCTGGCCCCGAGGGTCTGGTTGCGGTCGATGGGTCGATCGGTTCGCACAATCCGCCAGATGCGCCCTTGGTCGACCGGCAGGAACAGCTTCCGGGAGGCCAGCTGCTTGCGCAGGTAGCTCGTCAGGTAGATCCGGTGCTGGATGAGGCCGCGGTAGAAATCGACGACGTAGAGTGCGCCATCGGGACCGTTGGCGAGGTTGACTGGGCGGAACCGTTCGTCGGTCGAGGTGAGGAACTCCGATTCCGGGTGGGCGTTGGTCGCGGTGAGCATTCCGCCCCGTCCCTGGACGAGTTCCCGTCGGACAAAATTCCCGGTGGGTTCGCAGAGGAAGGCATCGCCCACGTAGTCCGGTCCGAACTGATCGCCCCGATAGACCACCGGTCCACAGGCCCCGGTGAACGAGGCGAGCCGCCCCTCGGGCGAGAGTTGTCCAGGCTGGTAGCCACGATTGACCCCCGGGTTCACCCGAGCCGGGAAGGTCTTCATGTTCCGCTCGATCTGCTGGTTGGCTCCGACGGATGCGCGCAGGTTCGGATTCCGGCCGAGGTAGGCGCTGGGGACCAGATCGGCCCGCAACGGATCGGAGTTTGAGTTGTAGTAGAGCCGGCCAACGTCGTCCTGCGTGAGCCCCCATTGGCCCCGGAAGATCGTTTCCTCGGCGACCCAGTTGGTGGGGTGACCCTTCCAGCGATAGCGCTGGGTGTGGTTGGCCGAGTAGACCCAGTTGTCGAGGGCCCACATCAACCCGTTGCTCGCGTGTTCCGGGTTCGACTTCAACCCGAGGGTCGGATCGTTCTGGGTCGCGTAGTCCGAGAGAACCAAGGTCTTCTCATCGGCCTTCCCATCGCCGTTGGTGTCCCGGGCGAACCAGACTTTCGGGGGTTCCGCCACGAGCACCCCATCGCCGAGGAGCATCACCGTCCTGGGCATCACGAGGTGGTCGAGGAACACCGTGCGCCGGTCCATCCGGCCGTCGTGGTCGGTGTCGGTGAGGATGACGATGCTGCCATTCGGTTCAGTCTCCCCTGTGCCGTCGGGGTTCCGCATGTAGCCGGTCATCTCGACGACCCAGAGCCGGCCCTGGGGATCGAATTGCATGGCGACGGGGGACTGGACGAGGGGTTCGGAGGCGACGAGTTCAGCTCGGAAACCGTCGGGCAGTCGGAAGGTCCTGGCTTCCTGTTCCGGGGTGAGCAGGGGGGCTGGTGGAATCCGGTCCTCTGGGACGACCTCCTTCTGGACCTCGCCGGCACGGTCCCCGCTCTGCGCCAGCAGGGCGGCTGGTGAGAGGATCAAGCCCGCGAGGAGAGCGGCGGTGGCATGGCGTTGCGGTCTCACGATGCGATCAGGGACGGATGGAGCGGTTGTTGGCTTCGAAAAGTCGTTCGGCTGGACCGACAGAATTACGGTTGGGATCTTGGGATTGCAACCGGTGGGAGGGGATTCTTCAGCATGGATCGGGACGTATGTGTGGCACCAACCGGTCCAGAGGTGGATCTGCCGGTTGATTGCCGTGCGTGATTCATCAACCGTCTCGGACCGTTTCGTTTCCGGAGCCGTCCCATCGGTGTCGCCCATCATGAATCCACCGCCCAGACCCTCAGCGATAGGCCCATGCGGGCGGGTCTGGTCCGGCGTGACCTCATGGGTGGCGTCCTTCGCGGTGTGCCTGGCGGTGGGTTTGCCCCAGGTTGCCGGGAGTCCGCCAGCCTCGGCGTCGGTGGCGCCTCGTCTCCTCGGAGGCGAGGAGGCGATCCGGGCGCTGGGGCCCCGCCTCCCTGCCGTCGCCCGGGCTCATCGTCGCAGTCCAGACCAGCTCGCCCTCCAGTTCCGGGTCGATGCCTCGCTGACCGTGGACCCCATGGGACGGCTCCTCCATTCGGATCCTGCTCCCCAGGGACTCCTGCCGCCCTACGCCGGGTCCGGCACCGGCTCCCCGGTTCCCCTCGAGGATACGTTCCGACTCCACAGCAGGCCCGGATCCCCGCGCATCCTGCACCTCGATTTCGACGGTCACTTCATCTCCGGCACGATCTGGAACGCCTACTATTTCAGCGGACAGGATCTGTTGGCCCCGCCTTTTGACATCGACGGCCAGCCGGAGTCCTTCAGCGACGAGGAGCGTCGTCGCATCCAGGAGATCTGGTCCCGCGTGGCGGAGGACTACGCCCCCTTCGACGTCGACGTCACCACGGAGCTGTCCAGCGAGGACCAGATCCATCGGGTCGATGCGTCGGATCCCGAATTCGGCACACGGGTGCTGGTCAGCCCCATCGCCAGCTACTTCGGTGACTACGGGGGGATGGCCTGGGTCGGTGTCTACAGTTCCGTCGGGGCAGGGCATTCCTATTTTCAGCCTGCCCTGGTGTTCCCGGAGAGGTTGAACGGGGCGTCGCCGAAGTACGTGGCCGAATCCGTCAGTCACGAGGCGGGGCATACGCTTGGACTCAGTCATGACGGGACGTCGGCGGAGACCTACTACAAGGGGTACGGTTCCGGCGACACGGCCTGGACCCCCATCATGGGGAGTGCCTACTACCGGAACCTGTCCCAGTGGAGCCGAGGGGAATACCCGGGTGCCAACAACCAGGAGGACGATCTCGCTGTCATTCAGAACAACGGGTTGTCCCTGCGTCCCGACGACCATGGGAATGATGCTTCGGACGCAACGAGGTTACCCACAGGGGGGCGATTAGAGGCGGATGGCGTTCTGGAGTCCGGAACGGATGTGGACGTCTTTGTGTTCGATGCGGAGTCGGGCTTCCTGAGGATCTCGGTCCTGCCGGTGAAACTGGGCCCGAACGTCGATCTCCACGCCGAATTGAGGGACTCCTCGGGCACACTCATCCTGGCCGACAACCCGTCGGAGTTGCTGGGTGCCAGCGTCGCGCTCACGCTGCCAGCAGGGACCTATTCCCTATCCGTCCGTGGTGCCGGAAAGCCGGCGGAAGGCGGCCATCCCGGTTATTCCAGCTACGGTTCCACTGGGTTCTACTTCATCCGGGGCACCACCGGTGGGCCTGTGCCGACCCCACCCGTTGCATTCTCCCAGAACCTCAGGACGGATGAGGACACGGCCACCACGATCACACTGTCCGGGTCGGACGCTGAGGGTGCCGTTTTGGCCTACACGGTGGTGACCCCACCGAAACAGGGGGTGTTGTCTGGAACCCCGCCCCGCCTGACCTACTCCCCAGCCGCCAACGCAAACGGCACCGACACCTTCTCGTTCAAGGCGGTCAACGGGGTGGGTGACTCCGAGGAGGCCTGGGTCACGATTGAGATCGTCCCGGTCAATGATGCTCCGGTCGCGACAGCCCAGGTGGTGATGACGGATGAGGATGCCGCTGTCCCGATCCAGCTATCCGGCACGGATCCGGAGGCCGCGGAACTGTCCTATACTGGGGTCCGTCCCCCCGCCAAGGGCCTCCTGAGTGGCACGGCTCCGGACCTGATCTACACGCCGAATGCGAATGAGACCGGGATCGACTCCTTCTCCTTCCGGGTGGGGGATGGATCTGCGGATTCGGCGGAGGTGGATGTGACGATCGAGATCCGGCCGGTGAACGACATCCCCGTGGCCGAGGGACGGAGGGTCACCACCGGGGAAGATCGCCCTGTGGGAGTCCGGCTTTCAGGATGGGATGTTGACGGGGCAGAACTGACCTATGCGATCCTGGCGGCGCCGACGCGCGGGGTGCTCACTGGGGCTCCGCCGGATCTGACCTACACACCGAACCCGGATGCGACCGGAACGGACACCTTCACCTACCGGGTCAGTGATGGGGTGGCAGACTCACCCGAGGCGATGGTGACGATTGAGATCACTCCGGTGAACGATGCCCCGGTTGCCAGGATGACGCTTACGCCGCAATCCGGAGAGGCACCGCTGTCGGTCCTGTTTGATGGCGCAGGCTCGTCTGATGTCGAGGGACCGGTTGCCGGTGTCGCCTGGGATTTCGGGGATGGATCCGCGGGTGCCGACGCCGTGGCGCGGCACATCTACACGGAACCGGGAACCTATGGGGTGACGCTGACCGTCCGGGATGACCAGGGCGGTGTGGGGATGACGCGGGGCGTGATCGAGGTGGCCCCGAACCCCTCGCAAGTCCTCTCCGTCCGCGCGATCGACCTCTCCATCCTTCCTGGAATCCGGGGCAATTCGGTCGTGGCAGCGGTCCGGGTGACCGACCGGACCGGCCTGATCCAGCCGGGTGTCACGGTGGCCGGAACCTTCTCGGGGCGGATTCCCCGGACGATCCTGGCGACGACGGATGCCGATGGCGTGGCGGTTCTGACATCAGGCGTCCGAAAGCTCCCTGGGTTGATGGTCTTCCGCTTGGGGGCGCTCTCGAAGAAGGGGTTTGTCCACGATGCCGCATTCGACGCCGTGTTCGAGTCCTCCATAAAGGTTCCCATCTGGGAACGTGGGGCTGAGTTCGGGGCCAGGGACTAGCCCGATTGACGGCCCGGCTGCCATGGAAACCGAAGGGCGTCATAAGGTGGTAACATCGATCTGGACGATGATTCCCGTTCTTGGATTCCGGGTCGCTCCAGATCCGGAACGAGGGGGTCTTCCGATAAATGATTAGCGGAGGACGTCTCCTGAAGTCATAAAAGCAATCGTAGCGCAGAAAGAACCGCACATGAGCATCCCCAATTCATCCCCGTTCGTTTCCCCATCCAAGCGACCCCTCCTGCTGCTGACCGCGATGGCTCTTCTTGGACTGTCGGGATCCTTGGCGGACGTGGCCACCTTTCCATCACTCAATCTACCCCGGGTTGTCCGGGGCGAGGAGGCCATCAAGGTGCTGGGCGGTAATCTTCCGACGGTGGCGAGGGCCCATCGGCGGACGCCGGACCAGCTGAATCTCCAGCTCCGGATCGACCGGGCGCTGGCGGTGGATCCGCGCGGACGACTCCTCTACACGGACCTGCTACCACAGGGGGGGCTTCCGCTGATGCAGGGTTCCGGGGACACCTCGCCGGCTCCATTGGCCGACACCTTCAAGCTCCACAGCAAGCCAGGTTCAAGCCGAATTCTGCACCTCGATTTCGATGGGCATGTCATCACGGGCACGGCCTGGAACCAGAACAACAACGGAGGACTCGACATCGTCGCTCCCCCCTATGACACCGATGGCAATCCAGGGGCGTTCAGCGATGACGAACGGCGTCGGATCCAGGAGATCTGGGCGCGCGTGGCCGAGGACTACGCGCCGTTCGACGTCGATGTCACGACCGAGCTTCTGGGCGAGGCGCAGATCACGCGATCGACCTCTACCGACACGGAATTCGGGACCCGCGTGCTGATCAGCCCCATCAGCAGCTACTTCGGTGGCTATGGCGGCATCGCGTATGTCGGCGTCTATGACAGCACCGGTTCGAACCATTCCTACTACCAGCCCGCGTTGGTCTTCCCGGAGAACCTCGGGAGTGGATGGCCCAAATATGTCGCTGAGGCGGCCAGCCACGAGGCTGGGCACAATCTCGGACTCGGCCATGATGGCACTTCCACCGTGGGGTACTATCAAGGACACGGTTCCGGCGAGACCGGATGGGCCTCGATCATGGGCGTCGGATACTACCAGAATCTCACCCAGTGGAGCAGGGGCGAGTATCCGGGTGCCAACAACGTCGAGAACGACTACACGGTCATCCAGAGCAACGGCCTGTCGTTCCGGCCGGATGACCATGGCAACTCCAGCGCGGCGGCAACCTACCTCCCTGCAGGGACCCAGCTGAGCGTGGATGGCATCCTCGAGACGAACGTCGATGCGGATGTCTTCGCCTTCACCACCGGAGCCGGTCCCATCAGCATCTCGGTCTCCCCGGTCAAGTACGGGCCCAACGTCGATCTCCTCGTGGAGTTGCGGGATGCATTCGGAACCCTGCTGTCGTCGGGCAATCCGGTGGATACCCTTGGGGCGACCTTGGCCCCGACCGTTGCGGCGGGCACCTATTTCGTGACGGTTCGTGGCACGGGCAAACCCGCCAATGGAACCGACTACGGCTACTCGAACTACGGCTCGATCGGGTTCTACTTCGTCCGAGGAACCGTCGTGTCCACCGGTCCCATCGCCCCTGTAGCCGTAGCCAAGGCCACGCCGCAGACCGGGGATGCCCCACTTGTGGTGAGTCTGGACGGCAGTGGCTCGTTCGATCAGGACGGGTCGGTCGTGTCGTACGGCTGGTCGTTCGGCGATGGATCCTCGGGCGCTGGATCCGTCGTTAATCATACCTATACCGCAGCGGGGACCTACACCGCGGTCCTGACGGTGACCGATAGCCAAGGCCTCACGGCCTCCCAGTCGGTCCAGATCCAGGTGACGGCACCGAACATCAATCCAACCGCCGTGATCGCCGCGAGTACGACCTCGGGTGTGGCTCCGTTGGCCGTGACCTTCAGTGGCTCCGGATCCAGCGATCCGGACGGGACGATCTCGACCTACGCCTGGAATTTTGGAGACGGGACAACCGGGTCGGGTTCCACGGCCAGCAAGACGTTCAGCGCGGCGGGCACCTATACGGTCACCCTCACCGTGACCGACAATCGGGGTGGCAAGGGGATGTCCAGCGTGGTGATCCAGGTGTCTCCGAACCAGTCGAAGATTCTCCGGGTGGGTTCCATCACGCTGGCGGTGGTGACCACCTCGTCTGGGAAGAGTGTGCGGGCCACTGTTCGTGTCACGGATGGCAACGGGGTCGCCCAGTCGGGGGTCACGGTGGCCGGTGCCTTCTCGGGCTTGGTCTCAAGGAATGTGTCCGACAAGACGGGATCCTTGGGCGTTGCGGTCATGACCTCGCCCTCCACCAAGGCTTCCGGGACCGTGACCTTCAGGGTCAATGGTCTGGACAAGCGGGGATACACCTACAATGCGGCCTTGAACGCGGTGACCCAGCAGTCGATCACGCTGCCGTGAGTTTCTGAGGAACTCGGGGCCAAGGGTTGATGTGCTGTCCGGGGTCGCGGTTCACGCCAACGGCCACATCAAACATCACTAAAGGTCCGAGGGGGGTGGCGGGGAGTGCCCGGTCGCCCCCCTCGCTCCGTTTCTGCTGGCCTGCCTCAATGCCCGCCCACGATCCCGAGCGCGGCGAGAATGGCGTAGGCGGCCGATGCCAGGGATTCGCCCGCCACGGCGCCGGAGGCCACGGGGATGATGTAGCGGTCGGCCGACGACCGATGCACCCGGGTCCAGACCACGGCCAGCAGGGCGCCGATGAAGAAGCTCAGTGAGTTCGCAAAGGGGACCACGAACGACAGGCCGAGTCCCATCGCCGAGGGCGCCCATCGGCGGATCCGTTCCGGGGTCAGTGCCTCGACCAGGGACAGGGCAACCCCGACCAGTCCACCCACGACGAGGGCGAGGCGGGCACTGGAGGGTATCGTCTCGATGCCCCGGGACAGAGCCTGGGCGACGGCGTACCACAAGGAGGTGGCCGGGGAGTTGAACGCCTCGAGGGCTGCCCGGTTGGGCACGAGGATGTACCAGGCTGGCACCACGGCGAGGGTCCCGAAGAACACACCATAGAACTGGGCGAGGAATTGTTTCCGTGGGTGGGCGCCCAGCAGGTAGCCGCTCTTCAGGTCGGTCAGAAGGTCCGCGCTGGATCCGGCAGCGCCTGCAGTGATCCCGGCCGTGATCAGGTTCACCGATGTGTTGGCTGGAGCGAGGACCGCGTAGACGAACTGGGTGATCTTGCCCATGGCCCCGATCGGGGTCGTGTCGGTCTCGCCCGTCGCCCGACACGCCACGAGAGCGAGGACAAAGGACAGCAGGACGCTGAGGAGTCCGAGCCACGGGGCGATTCCGAAGGCCAGCCAGCAGAGGAGCACCAGACCCAGCGTGATCGGGATGCCCCCGAGCACGAGCCACCGGGTTGGCACCTCGATCGCCTGCATGGCTCGTTCCTCGGCCGAGACCGGACCGGAGCCGCCAGCGCGCATGCCGCGGATTGCGCGGAGGATGGTGCGATAGCCGACCGCGAACGACGTCAGTCCGGAGGCCACCAGGATCGACGTGCCGAGCCAGAGGCTCCAGCGGGTCAGTTTGATGCCCTTCACGATGCCCCCATCACCAAGCGAGGCCTCGAGGTGCCCGAAGAAGCTCTTCCCGGGCTCCGTCCAGTCCGAAAGCCCCGCCATCTGCGGGGCGAGGATCAGGTAGTTGATCGACGCACCGACCAGCATCCAGGTCGACACCCGGATCCCGACGATCATGCCCGCCGCGATCAGCAGCAGGCTTGGTTCGAACCACATTCCGAGGGTTTTTCCGGTCAGGACCTGTCCCCGCACCTGTGCGACCGCCTGGTTGAAGAAGAGCTGTTCCGGGATGTAGCCGAAGGAACGGATCAGGGCCGACACGGCACCGATCCCAAGCGAGAGGATGAGAGCCCGAGCCTTGAGCACGGATTCGCGTCCCTGGGCGTATAGGCTTCGGAGGGTCTCCGCCGCCGCGATGCCGGACGGGAAGGGAAGCTGGTCGCGGTTGATCATCTGGCGCTTCATCGGGATCGCCAGAAACACACCGAGCAATGCGGTGAACAGGACCCAGAGTCCGACCGGCAGCCAGCCCAGCCGGCCCGCATCGCCCGAGATCAGGAGCAGGGCCCCGACCGCCGTGGCCATGGTGCCTCCGGTGGAGTAACCCGCCGCCGATGCCGTCGACTGCATGCAGTTGTTCTCCAGCAGGGTCATGCGGGTGCGTGCGAGTCCCGCCACCACAAAGGCATTCCAGAGGGCATAGCTGAGGACGCAGGCCGTGATGGCGACGCCGAAGGCCCAGCCGAGCTTCAGGGTTGTGTAGAGGTTCGACACGCTCATGAGCGCGCCGAGGATTCCGCCCATGAGCACCGCGCGCAGGGTGAGCTGAGGGGTGCCCTCGCCGCGGAAGTACGACCGGAACCAGACCCGGTCCCGGTCCTCGGGCGCGATCCGGGTCAGGTCCGGAAGAGCCGTTTCGGTGGAGGGGGTCTCGGCAGACGACGGATATGGGGTCGGATTTGGGGTGGCCACGGCGAGGGGCGTTGGAGTTGGGTGTTCCGGAGTGGACTGCAGCAGGCGGCGGAGGGCCAAGGTCAAAGAACGACGAGCCGCTTGGATCAGCGTCTGGTGGTGTCCCACCAAGCAACCCAGACACCAAGGTGGGCGAGGACAATGGACCAGGTCAGGAACTGGAACCCCCATTTCCGGGTCTTGTGACGAAACCATCGTTGTCCCAACACCGCCCCAGGCCAACCTCCGGCCAGCGCGAGAAGGTGGAGGGTGAGCTCGGGGATCCGCCCCCGCTTGCGTTGGGCCTGCGACTTGTCCGTCCCATAGGCCAGCAGGGTCAAACCGCTCATCACGAGATAGACCCCGAAAACCCAGTTCATGCGATGGATCGAATTTTCCGAACGCTCCAGGTCCCCTCAGGAAAAATGGAACGGAACTGGACCTCGCCCTGTGGGGCTCGGGCTCGGATTCTGATTCCCGTCGAAACCGTCGTTCCCGTACCGTCCCCGGCGTGCAAACCGCGATCGTGTCCCCTGGCGAAAAGGTTCACCTGATCCAGCGCCGTCATTTCGAGCTCGAACCCCATCGTCATTTCGTTGGCACGGTCGAAGCCTACTCCGAGGGACTCATCCGTGTCGTGGGCCATATGTTTGCCGTTGACCCGGCCACGTTTGAGTTCCGACGCCGTGCCGAGGTCCGGACCCGCATCGTGTCGGCTGTCAGCGGTGAGGTGTTGATCAACATCCTCCCGCCCTCGGTGAACCTCGACAAGGTCGTCTACCGTCAGGAATCCGGCGCGCTGCGCGTGACCGATGGGACCGACTGGCACCTCGACCTCAGCGAGGTCACCTGGAGGTGATCCGTCGTCGAAGGAGGCCCACGAAAGGTTTCCACCCATCTTTTCGACTGAATCCATCGCCGGTGAGCCCTAGCCTCGCCGGGTCATGGAGTGCGTTGAAAAAGACATCGTGGTGATCGGCGGCGGCCCCGGGGGCTATGCCGCTGCCTTCAGTGTGGCCGACCAGGGGCGTCAGGTCGTGATCGTGGAGCGAGACCCCCGTTTGGGAGGGGTCTGCATGAACCGGGGCTGCATCCCGTCGAAGGCCCTTCTGAACGCGGTCCATGCCATCCGCGCCGCTAAGGAATCCGCGCTCCGGGGGATCTCGTTCGGCGAACCAACCATCGACCTTGCCCGGTTGCGACAGTGGAAGAACGGGATCCTCGAGCGTCTGGGTGGCGGCATCGCGGGTCTTGCGAAGATGCGTGGAGTGGAAGTGCTCCAAGGCTCGGCCACCTTCGCCGATTCCCAGACCCTCCAGGTCACATCCGCGGATGGTCAGGTCCGCCACCTCCGGTTCAAGAAGGCGATCCTAGCCACGGGCTCGCGTCCACTGCTGCCAAAGGCCTTCGATCTGGGCAGTCCGCGGGTCATGACCTCCACCGAGGCACTCGACCTGCCGGACATTCCTCCCAGCCTGCTCATCGTCGGAGGCGGGTACATCGGCATGGAGCTGGGTACCGTCTATGCCACGCTCGGGTCGAAGGTGACCGTGATCGAGGCCCAGGAGGCCCTCCTCGCCGGGGCGGATCCCGATCTGGTGCGTCCGGTGGGCCTCTTCGCCCGCAAGGCCTTCCAGACCGTTCGCCTCAAGTCCAAGGTGCTTTGCCTGGAATCCATGGCCGATAAGGTCCGGGTGACCTCCGAGACCGATGGCAAGGTGGTGGAGGAGGAATATGACCGGGTCCTCGTCTCGGTGGGCCGTGTACCCAACGCCGAGGGGCTCGGCCTGGAGAACACCCGCGTGGAGCGGGATGACCGGGGCTTCGTCCGGGTGGACGCCCAACTCCAGACCACCGACCCCAACATCCTCGCGATCGGTGATGTGGCCGGTGGGCTGATGTTGGCCCACAAGGCGACCTGGGAGGCGAAGGTCGCGGCCGACCGGATCGGTGGCCGGTTCCATGGGGCTCCCGTTGCACCTGTCATCCCAGCGGTGGTCTTCACGGATCCCGAAGTCGCCTGGGTGGGGCTCACTGAGCAGGAGGCGGCGCGGGCTGGAACCCCGGTGGAAATTGCCAAGTTCCCTTGGGGCGCCTCGGGGCGCGCCATCACCCTCGACCGCGTGGACGGCCTCACCAAGCTGATCCTGGAACCCGGTTCCCGACGGATCCTTGGGGTTGGCATTGTGGGTGTCG
>SXGQ01216185.1_pt1 | contig 20090 bp, 17 predicted proteins | sample 3178371 | NCBI WGS metagenome assembly SXGQ01 (sample SAMN11356859, study PRJNA531348) | freshwater metagenome | isolation source: freshwater sample F1-20 | place: China: Fuxian Lake, Yuxi | collected 2017-12-25 | reverse complement strand
CGTAGGTTGTGCGCCCATTCACACGCGGGGCGCCAAACGATTCAAGGCCGAGTGCGATGAGGTACTTCGCAAGGTGTGGGTGCGTGTACTCGTAAATCGCATGGGGCTCACCGTACTTCCAGTCTTGCATGAACTCTGTGGCGGTTCGTACGTGGTAGACCTCATCAAACTGGAAGTGTGTCGGTTCCCCGACGCGCCAACCTCTCAGTGAGAGCGCGCTCGCTGCGACAAGAACGAGAAGCCATACATCAATTCGCGTTAGGAGTCGGCGAGGTTCAGGCTTTGCGATTGCGGCGCGTTTCGGTACCGCGTCAACACGCTTTCGTAGTGTTCCTGTAGGTCGGCGGCCTGTCGCCGTTTTCTCGGAGCTCCATGCGAACCAGATCGCTCCAACGAGGGCTGCGGTGATTGCGATCGCAGTGGCCGTGATGGCGATTGGCGTGTGTAGTGCCTCGGTAATGGCGCCAAGGTTTGGTAACCCAGGGTTTTGGAAATATGAAAGGGTTAGCACGCCCCAGCTGTTGGCAAAGAATGCAACCGAAGTTACGCCTGCAATCCAGCGCCATGCTGGCCGCGCTGCAGCGAGTGCGATTGTTAGTGGGATCGCCGGAAAGAGGTATCGCTCGTGCACGCGTGTCGGCAGAACAAAGAAGGCGATGGCGAGGATGGCGACGGCGGTGACGGTGCGGATCGCCGTGTCGCGTTGTACGTAGCGCATTGCAACAAGTACGGCGGTGGCGATCCCTGCGCTGCCAATCGCAACGCCTGGGATGCCGATCAGCGGAAGTGGATCGATGTCTGAGGCCCATCCGGTTGCATCAACGACCGCGCGTCCACCTACTTCGATGAGCGCCCATGGGTTCCAAGCGTTTACCGAAAGGTATGGGTAGCCGCCAGCTGCTTCGGCAACTTTGGCGAGTACGTCTGGCAGCGTTAGTCCGAACGGCAGCGCTGCGAGTGCGATGGTGGCGGCACCAGCGAGACCCGCCACAACAAAGGCCCAAGGGTCGCGTGCCGAGCGCGCACGAACAAAGGCGAGCATGCCGACGATGGGGATCAAGATGCCGAACTGTGGCTTGAGCACCGCCGCGAGCGCGGCGAGGATCGCCCCGCGCACGGTGTTGCCGCGGATGAGCGCCGAGAGGGAGAAGAGGAGGGCTGTCGTGCCGACGGAGTCAACCTGCCCCCACACCGCCGAGTCGAGCCAGATCATTGGGCCAGCGGCCATTGCGATGGCGGCGAGAAGTTGGCCGCGGCGCGGCGCGCCGAGATCGGCGGCGAGTCGCGCCGTTGCGAGCACGAGTAGGCCGTCGGCGAGGATTGCGGGGAGTTTCACAAGTGCCCCGGGGTCCGTGCTGCCAGTGAAGAGTGCGCCAACCGATCCGAGTGCCCAGAGTACCCACATGTACCCGGGGAGATAGTCGACAAAGATTCCGCGGGTGTAGAAGCCCCACGGCCCACGAGTCCCTAGCTCAGATGCCCACGATCGGAATGAGTTCAGGTCGGCAGCAAATCCTGCGTCTGGGGGGAGTGCGACGTATGCGATGATCAGCCGCAAGAGAATCCCAAGCGCAGCAATCAGCGCAATGGTGCGAAGGCTGACCTGCTCGGTTGGTCGACGGGCCGTCTGCGGAGTCATTTGCCGAGTGTAGCCGTGAAGGGGGTTGTGGAAGGTGCCACTGCAGGAGCTCTCGCTCTTCTTCCCCTGTCACAACGAGGCCGACAACCTTGAGGCGCTCGTTGACGATGCGCTCGCAGCGCTCCCGAACCTCGCCACAACGTATGAGGTCATTCTTGTTGACGACGGTTCACGCGATAACACCGCCACTATTGCTGAGGGCTTGGTGCGGCGGCATGCTGGCGTCGTTCGTTTGGTGCGACACGAGGTAAACCGCGGCTATGGCGGGGCACTTCGCTCAGGGTTTGCAGCGGCGCGGTATAGCCATCTCGCCTACACCGACGGTGATCGACAGTTTCGTGTCGCCGATCTTGCGCGCCTCGTTGATGGCGCACAGGAAACGGGGTCGCCAGTGGTGATTGGGTATCGACTGCACCGCGCCGATCCACCGCTGCGTCTGATCTACGCGACCTTGTATCGCATTGCGAATCAAATCTGGTTCGGGCTCAGCGTTCGCGACGTCGATTGCGCGGCGAAACTCTTCAACCGCGATGCCCTACGTGGCATCAGCGTGCACTCTGATAGTGCATTCTTCTCCGCGGAGCTGCTCATTCGTTTGCGACTCGCAGGTGTACGAATTCTTGAGGTTGGTGTACCACACTACCCGCGCACCGCTGGTTCACCTACGGGGGCGCGCCTCTCTGTCATTACGCGCGCTATTCGCGACTTCTGGTCGCTGCGTATTGGGCTCTGGGCTAATCGCTCTCAAGCGCTTGCGAAAGGCCGGGCGCTACTAAACAAGTAGCTCTATCGCGTGGCTGGTGGCTCCTCGCCATCAAGTGAATTAACAAAGTCGCGGAAGAGCGAGAGCCGTTCCTCTTCGGCAGCCTCGGGGACGATTCCCTCGGCTGAGAGTAGCTCCGCAGAGATGAATATCGGCGCCTCTGCGCGTAGCGCGAGTGCAACTGCGTCGCTCGGCCGCGCGTCGAGCATTGCCTCTTCTCCACTCGGCGCCACTAAGAGCATCTGTGCGCGGAATGTCTCGTCGCGCACTTCGGTGATGCGCACCTCTCGTAGTGAAGCGCCAAGGGTACGAATCGTGCGGAGTGCCGTGTCGTGCGTTAGTGGACGCTCTGGTGTGATGCCCTGTAGGTGATACGCGATGGCGCTAGCTTCGTTTGGCCCAATCGGAATCGGCAGATAGCGCGCCTCTTCGGCATCGCGCAGGAGCATCACGTGCGTCCCAGAGATCATCTGGATGCGAATTCCTTCAACCACCGCGCGTCGTAGCTCCATCGCCCTATGATCGCACGCTTATGGCGTAGGGATTGGGGTCTCGATAACGGGGTCGGGTGTTGGTTGAACGCTAGCCCCTGGTTCTGGCGTCACCGGTTTTCCAAGCACCGCGCTACGGACTCGACCCAATTCAGCCCAAACAAACGTTGGTGCGCCGCCGTCCGACGCGGGGAGGATGTATCCGCCAAGAACCTCTCCGATCGGCGCATCCTGGTCGGTAATCACATACTGCGCCAACATCGCGCCGGATGCGGCCTTGCTATAGGCAATGACGCGCTGCGCGCTGTTGTCCCAAACGTAGACGATACCTGTGCGAGCCGCCCCTGCTGACATCACGAGCGTTGGGGTGAGGGTGGGGCGGAGCAGCTCATCACCGATTACCGCTGGAGCCCAATCGTCGGGCGCCCCGCCGGAGTATCGGCGTAGCGCACCGTCACTCGTCATGTAGACATCGCCATCGATTGCAATGCTCGTCATCGCGCCAAGTGACAGAGGATTGATCAGGTAGGCCGTCGGCGTTGCTGGGTAGCCTGTGCCGTCTGGTGCTGGCTGGTACCGCAAGATCTGGCGCGCAGACGGATCAACAACGTAGAGGCGGTAGAGCCCGGTTCCCGGGTCGGCTGCGAACCCGACGATCGCCTTGATGTCGCTCCCCCACAGCTCCCCGTCTCGAACACGGAGTTTGACCAGCGTCCCCTTGCCCGCTCCGTCTGACGGGCGCCAGCGCCAAAGGTTAGAGGAGGCGTCAAACACCAGAAGATCGGGGCCCGATGCAGCGAGTAAGAGTGCACGGCCGGTGCGCGTGCCGTAGAGGTCAAACCCTGGTTGATACACCACGGTTGCGCGACCGCGCTCTGCATCAATGCGATAGACCGCACCTGTCACCTTGTCGATAACGTAGGGTCGGCCGTCGGGGCCTTGAGCGATCGCTTGAATCTCAACGGTGGCGCCCGCAGCCTCAAAGTTAAACAGCTCAATTGGCGACGTCGCGTTCACAAGGAAGATTTTGTTCAGCGTCTCTGTGGCTTGCTCTCGCAGCGCTGTGATTTGTGCGGCTGGGCCGCCACCAGATTGCGCAAGATTGAGGTCGGCCACCGCGGCCAGCAGGAGGCTCTTTACACGCGCGGGGTCATTAACGAGCAGATTGGTCTGGGGGTCGAGCGCCTCTGCAATGCCGATCTCTGCGTTTCGTAGAGCCTCGCGGGCCCTTGCCGCAGCATCGAGCTCGGGTGTTGAGCTATTCAGTACCAGTGCTGTTGCGCCGCCTAGGCCAGCGACAAGCACTGCGGCGAGGAGGAGTGCGGCAGATCGGCGACGGCGTGTGCGTTGCACATCACGCTCCGTCCGCTCCTCTTCGCCGGTGACCGCACGAAGCGATGGCGCCGATGGGGTAATCGTGAGCCACGGTGCTCGGCGCTCAATTTCGTTAGCGATGCGCGCAGCGGCCCGTTGCCAGAACGATGCTGAGGTCGCGGCGCGCTCCCGCCACGATCGCTCAACGATTGGCTCTGCCGCACTGCGATGCTCTGCTCGTAGTCGCGCCTCGGCGCGTGCCGCCTCTTGTGCTGCCCGAACGGCATCGCTGGTTCGTTGATCGCGCGCGGGTGGTGGTTGGCTCTTCCCTCGTGCGCGCGGCTCCACACCGCTGCGGGCGCTTGGGCGGCGAGCATCAATGACCGCCTGTGCCGCTGTGTCGATTGGCTCATACGGTTGTGTATGAACGTCAGGTCGGCTCGGGTCCGCTTTTGGAGGTGCCGGCTTTGCAGCTGCGATACGCGCTTCGCGTTCTAGGTTCCCCTCCTCCCATCGGACGCGCGCATTGATTTTTGCGACTGCAACCGGGTCGGTCGGAACGTTGATCAGCATGTCGGTGTCTGGCGCGGCACGCTCAACAACCTTTCGTACAGGTGGCAGCACTTCGAGGAGCACCGCTGGGTAGCCGAGTGGCGCCAGCACGCCGCTCACGGGCGTGTGTGCCCTTACGGCGCGCTTCGCCTCCTCCGCTGTAATCGCCAACGCGACGCGATCTTCTGGCGACATGGCGAGTCGTGTCGCAGAGATGCCGCCGCGCTCAAGCGTGCGTGATGTTGATCCGGGTGCGTCGTCAGGAAGCATGATCGTTGTTGTTCGCCCATCAGTGGTTCGGCGCGCGGCAATCGCTACGCCGCTGGTGCGCGCAGCGAGAACTTCGTTGCGCGAGAGCGCGACAAGCCCAATTGCCGCCTTCTCACCGAGTAGCTTCTGTGCGGCAGTTATTGCGCGGCGGGCTCGTTCGGCTGGGCTTGCCGATGCGTCTCGGTCGTAGAGGTTCAGGGTTTCGTTTGCCGCTCGTTGCAGCTGATCGGCTGGTGCGCCGGTAAGCGAGATCAGCACGGTTCGCGTGCCGAGAAGGCGCTCCTCAGATGGGCCTTTCGGGGTTCGTGCGAGCAAGAGCCAGCCGGGGCCAAACGCTGGCTCGGCTGCTGTTAGTACTGCGGGGTGAACCGTCTGCTCTGTGTGGTCCATCTGTTCAGAATACGCTCAGTCTTGCTCGCTGCCCGGGTTTGCAATGCGCACCGTTAGGCCGATGGAGCGCTCGCCTCCTGGGCGCTCACTAAACGCACGGGCAAGCTCTGCTCCCCGGAGGTGTAGTTCTTGTGCGGCCGCGGGGTTCTTCGCTTCAACGATGAGCCGCGCGCGCTCGATCGCGACAAGGTGGCTGACGGGAGCGAGGTGTGGTGCCACTTCGCGCAGCAGATCACCGAATGCGCCCATCGTTCGCGCGAACCGCAACTCCTCTTCGAATCCAAGTGCGCGTGCAGCTTCTGGGAGCAGGCCGGCGAGCCCCTCTGGTCGCCCTTTCCGAGGACGCTTTGTGCTCACGTGGCCACCGCGCTGCCGTGCGAGCCACGCTGGATCTCGCGCGTCGTCGCCTTCGCCACAAGGCTAGGCGCTAAGTCTTCGAGTGCTGTTGCCGTGATGATGCTTTGTGGGAGCGCGGCAATGCGCGCCACTAGATGCTCTCGCCGTTGCGGGTCAAGCTCGGAGAATGCGTCGTCAAGGAGCAGAACAGGCGGATGGCCGTGCTCGTCGGTGAGAAGTGTAATTTCGGCAAAGAGAAGCGCGAGGAGCAGGCTACGCTGCTGGCCCCGCGACGCTGTTGGGGCGATATCGCTCCCGCCAACATAAAAAGCGATGTCGTCACGGTGTGGGCCTACCAGCGTGTATCCCTGATACCCCTCGGTCTCAGCGGTCTGATCAAACGATTGCGAGAGTCGTGCTGCGCACTCGCTTGCAGATTCGTCTGCACGGTACTCCTCACGCGATAAGTAGTGCGTTTCGAGAGCAGCTTCACTCGGCGCAACCTCGCTATGAGTTGCCGAGAGAACAGGGGCGAGTGCGGCGAGAAGGGCAAGGCGGCCGGCGACTACCTCTGAGCCAGTGGTGATCAGCATCTCGGTCCATGGGCGCATCTCGTTCGCAATGGCGCGCCGTGCAGCGCCGTCAACCTCGAGTGCGTCTTTCAATAGCCGGTTGCGCTGGCGAAGCGCGCGTTCGTAGCGCGTCAAGGTTGCCTCATACCCGCGCTGCCACTGCGATGCAACACGGTCGAGTAGGCCGCGGCGCACTGATGGTGCACCAACAACGAGACCGGTCTCTTCTGGAACAAATGCCGCAACGCGCAGACGTTGGCCGAGCGCTGCCGTGGTGCGCGGTGTTCCGTTGAGTAGGTGCTTCGCGCGTCCGGCCCGCGAGATCTCTACGCCGAGTGTCGATCGCGCGAGTGTGTCGGCCGGCTCAGCGCCGTCGTCGCGCACCGTCACCATGATTGATGCCTGGTCGCCGTCGCCCGCGATCACCTCGCGCAACGCGCCAGCGCGGTGCGAGCGGCCCGTCGCCGCAATGATGCACGCCTCAAGAATGGTGGTCTTCCCCGCGCCGTTCTCGCCCCAGAAGATGTGCGCGCCTGGGGTGAGCACAACTGTGCCGTCGACCCAGCTGCGCATCTGGTGGAGTCGCACGCTCTCAATCATTGGTGCGCCGCGCGTTCGCGAGCGGTGCGGATCAGGACGGCGTGCGCACCGGCATCACAACGTGCAGGTAGTCGCGACCGTCAAGCGGGCGAAGCAACCCGGGTGCGACAGGGCCGGTGAGCTCGAGTGAGAACTGGTCGGCTTCAACGCGCGAGAGAACGTCAACAAGGTATTTCGCGTTGAACGCGATTGTTGTTCCTTCACCCTCAACTTTCGCCTCGATGTGTGCCGCGTGATCACCCACGTCTGCTGCTGCGGTGATATCAATTGCACCGCCACCATCCGTTGAAATCGCGAAGCGCACGATGTGCGCCGAAGCATCAGCAACAACTTGCGCCAGCTTCACTGCCGAGAGGAAACTGTCGCGGTCAAGTGTGACCTTGGTGGTGTGACTGGTTGGAACCACCTGCTGGAAGTTCGGGAACTGCCCCTCGATCAGACGGCTCACCAACATGGTGTCGCCAAGCTTGAACTGCAACTGGTTCTTTGTTGGCGTGAAGGTGATCTCTACGAGATCCTCAACATCGGAGAGAAGGCGCAACAGCTCGGCGTACGACCGGGCCGGCACGATCAAGCTTGTCTCAGGTGCCGCCTCGGCGAGTGACGCACCAGCGACAGCGATGCGGTAGTTGTCTGCGGCGGCGAATGTTGCCTTCTCACCAGTGAATTTAGTTAGCACGCCTGTGAGAATCGGCCGCGCCTCATCACCAGCGGCGGCGAAGACCGTTGACTCAAGGGCTGCCTTCAACGCCTTCTGTGTGATTCGTGCAGTTGGTCGCTCGCTGGCCGCACCCACTGGTGGGTAGTCGTCGGCGGGTGTGGCGCGAAGATGCGAGGCGTTGCGCCCACACTTGATCTGTGCGCGCCCGTCAGCGAGGAGCGAGAGGTCGATCTTCTCGTTTGGGAGACCGTTCACCACGTCGGCAAGGAGCCGGGCTGGAATCGTCGTGGAGCCCTTCTCTTCAACCTTTGCGGGAACCCAGTGGGTGATCGCAATGTCGAGGTTGGTTGCGACCAAGCGCAGCCCGCCATCCTCAGTGCCGAGGTAGACGTTCGACAGGATCGGTAGGGTGTTGCGGGTCGCCACAGCGTGGCCAACGATGGCAAGGCCGCGAGTGAGATGATCCTGAATAGCCGAGAGCTTCATCTGTTCCTCCACATATAGGTTCCCTCTCTAGGGTAATAGTGTCTTAGTTGTTTTAACTCGTCATCACCGTATTCGTACTGTGGGCGGCGTGGAGAGCCGTGCTCACCTTCCCACAAACCGCCCGTGGGAAGGCCCCCCATCCACGTGGAGAACCCCCACCCTGCCCTGTAAACCACCCTCGCCGTTGAGGAGACCCTGCGGAGAACCACGGCTGGTTACCCACACCCCTCTTCACACCAGGCAGAGAAAACCCCCACAAAACCACACCACGGAGGGTGTTATCCACGAGATTTCCACACCCTGGGGGGCTATGGGCGGGCGGCAACCCCTTGGCCAAGGCGGAGGAGCGCCTCGCGCAGCAAGGCAACCTCTCGGCGCAACTCACCGTCGTAGCTCATCTCGCGCTCGATCTTGGTGCAGGCGTGAATGATGGTGGAGTGGTCACGCCCGCCCAGTGCGGCCCCGATGCGAACCAGCGAGGCGTCGGTCTCTTCTCGGGAGAGGTACGCCGCGATCTGCCGCGGAGTCACAATCTCCCGATCGCGCTTTGGCCCACGGAGCTGCTCAACCGTCAGGCTGAAGTGCTCGGCGACAGTGGCGACCACCTGTTCCGGCTCAAGGATGCGCTTCGGGTTCGGGTAGACAGCCTCATTCAACACGCGAGCTGCGAGCTCCATCGTGACAGGCATCCCGCTGAGTCGGCCGACGGCAACAAGTCGCGTCAGCGCCCCCTCCAGTTCGCGAACATTGCTCTGCACGCGCCGTGCGACCTGCTCGACAACATCGTTCGCAACGATGACGCCACTCTCATCTACCTTGGCGCGCAAGATCGCGATGCGGGTTTCAAGGTCCGGCGATGAGATGTCGGCGATGAGGCCCCACTCAAATCGCGAGCGGAGGCGCTCCTCAAGCAGCGAGATCTCCTTCGGCGTGCGATCCGACGTCAGCACAATCTGCTTTCCGGCGGAGTGCAGCGCGTTGAATGTATGGAAGAACTCCTCCTGCGTGCGCTCCTTGTCAGCAAGGAACTGAATGTCATCAATGAGCAACACATCAATCTTGCGGAAGCGCGAACGGAACGCTTCAGCGCCGCTCTGCTGAATGCTGGTGATGAACTCGTTCGTAAAAGCCTCACCGGTGATGTAGAGCACCTGACGCTTCGGTGAGCGCTCAGCTACTGCGTTACCAATCGCGTGCAGCAGATGTGTCTTTCCGAGGCCAGTACCGCCGTACAAGAAGAGCGGGTTGTATGCACCGCCAGGTCGCTCGGAAACAGAGAGTGATGCAGCATGTGCAAGACGATTCGCTGCACCAACAACGTAGGTGGAAAATGTGTAGCGAGCATTGAGATTAGTGGCGCGTGCTGGCGCCTCACGATCAACGATGCGCACGCTCTCTTGCGGCGCAGTTACGCGCGGTGCGGTGTCAACAGCGGCGACGCCTTTCCCCTTGGCGGCAAGTGCGCCGTGCGCATCAAGCTCTGCGTCGCTTACAACCTCAACGGAGAGGGTGACGCTGTAGCCGACAACCTTTGCAAGTGTTTGTGCGATGAGTGAGCGGTATCGCTCATCAACCCAATCTTTTGCGAAGCCTGACTGCACACCGAGAACAAAGGTGGCAGTGGACTCGTCAACGCGAAGAAGTGCGGTGCGACGGAACCAAGTCTCGAAGGTGGCCTGCGAGAGGCTGATCTCCAGCTCTCCGAGGACCGCGCGCCAGACCTGTCGTTGATCCATGCCGCAGCGCCTCCCTCGTTTCGTTGGTGAGCGCCACCAACAGAGCGGCACAAGGGCCGGACTGCCGAAGAGTCGGCGGGGCCACCCTGGTGCATGTGTAGACCTGCATCGACCGGCGTTGACCAGCCTCCTCAGCCCCGTTTAAGAGAGCCAGACGACGATGTGAAGTCGTTCGGACCCTTTGTGGGGAGGCGGAGAATAGCACCCACGGCGCTTCCTGCAAGCCCAGACTCACCCCAATTTTGGATACCCCCCAGGGGTATCTGGGTAAATTCCCGTTACAGGGGCTGCAATTGACACCGCCGCCTGCGAGGAACGATACTTCCCCTCTCAGAACCGCCCCCTTCGCGGCCTGAGTGAAAACTAGGAAGAACCCCTCGGGGGCCACCGCCGACGAAGGCAACCGTGGCACTTGAGACCACCAGATCGGAGCGATACCAATGAAGCGAACGTATCAGCCGAAGAAGCGCCAGCGGTTCCGTGAACACGGATTCCGTAAGCGCATGTCGACAACGTCCGGCCGACGGGTACTCGCCCGACGCCGCGCACGCGGTCGCAAGCGCCTCACCGTCTGATCAAGGCGGCGCGTACGCGCCCCAGGAGCATTGACATGTTGCGCACACCCTCTGACTTCGCCGCGCTAAGCGCCGCACCCGGCGTTACCACGCCGCTGCTCGGCGTTCGACATCGCACCGTTGCGGTCACCGAGCCCACACCATCGCTTCGCCTCGGCATCGCCACAAGCCGCAAGGTGGGGAACGCCGTGGTGCGCAACCGCATCCGTCGTCGATTGAAGTGCATTGCCCGCGAGCTTGCACCAGAGGTGCGTCCGGGCACAGAGATTCTGATCGGCGTTCGCGCCGCCGCAAGCAACGCATCGAGTGCAGAGTTGCGCGCCGCGCTCACCGAGTGCCTACGACGTGCCCGACTGGTTGAGGTCTCGGCATGAACGTGCTGCGCCGCATCGCAAAGCTCCCAACAACTGCTGGAACACTGCTCATCAAGGCCTACCGCGTGGTGTTCTTTTGGCTCCCGTCGAGCTGCCGCTTTGAGCCGAGCTGCTCGCGCTACACAGAGGAGGCGATCGTGAAGTACGGACTACTGAAAGGTTCATGGATGGGAGCGAAGCGCATTGCGCGCTGCTCGCCGCTCAGCGCTGGCGGACTGGACCCAGTCCGATGAGCCGCCGCACACTGAAAACTTTCGCACTACTCGGCCTAACTCTTCTCCTTGTTGCCGCCTGCGGCCCGGACGGCGCCGGAGCAACCGCGACCCCGATCCCATCACCACTCGCGCCAGTAAATCCTGGCGGTGACCCGTTCCAGCTCCTCTCGTGGCTCTTCACACCAGTGTTTCAAGCGCTCTTTATCGGCCTTGTCTTATTTGACCAACTAACGGGCGATATCGGTATTTCCATTCTTCTCCTCACCCTTGTGATTCGTGTCATTTTGATCTCGCCGTACCGCAAGCAGCTGGTGAGCCAGAAGCGCACCCAGCTACTCGCACCAGAGGTAGCCGAGATTCAGCGTCGCTATAAGGGCGACCGGGTGAAGATTCAACAGGCGCAAATGGAGCTGTACAAGTCGCGCGGCGTCAGCCCGTTCGGCGGCTGCCTTCCAACCCTGCTGCAGTTCATCGTGCTGATCCCGATGTATGCAGTCATCTCAAGCGGCCTGACAAACCCAGAGCCACAGGCAATGCTGCGTGTCTTTGGGTTCGATATTGGCGCTGCAATTGGATTTGTCTGCGCGACAGCTGACGCAACCAAGCCGTGCATTGAAGCTACAGTGCCGTGGCTGGGCCTAGATAACGCCTCACTCCCATCAGTTAATTTCTCCATCGCCGGGTTCGGCGTCTCGGTCCTCGCCATCATTAGCGCACTTCTCCAGGTCATTCAGACGCGCATGGTGATCAATCCCAATGCGTCGAAGAACGACCCAATGTCAGGCGCCCAGGGTCAGACCATGGTGCTCCTGCCTCTTATCTCGGTGCTGTACGGTGGGATTCTTCCTGCCGGCCTGTTCATTTACTGGATCTCGTCCACGCTGTTCTCGATCGCTCAGCAGTACTTGATCCTCGGCTACGGTGGGCTCTTTCCGCTCTTCGGCTGGACACCCGCCTTCGCCGTTAACCATACCCCGCGCTTCCCAGTGGCGATGCCGGAATCGATTCCGGATGTTGCTGGGGAGGCGGTGGTTCCACACGAGCGAACGGAGCTTGACCGCGCCGCATCAGCGGCCGCCACGATCCGTTCGGCAAAGAAGCGCGACCGACATGGTCGACGAGGGAGTAGGTAATGGCGAACGAGAGCGCATATCAGGAGTTCACCGGTAAGAGCGTTGAAGAGGCACTGAAGGGTGCCTGCGAGGCGTTCAAGGTTGGCATCGGCGATCTCGATTTCGAGATCATTGCCCCAGGCTCGCGCGGCGTGCTTGGTATGGGCGCCGAGCCTGCCCGTATTGTTGCTGCGCCAATCAGCGCACTCGGCGGCGCTGCACCGAAGCGTGCTGGAGAACCAAGCCGTCCAGCACCAGCACCCGTTCGCGAAGAGCGCGCGCCACGCCCTGCGCCAAGGAACGATGCACCAGCAGCGCGAGCCGCTGCGCCACAAGGCGCTTCGCGCCCAGCGCCACGCGGTGATCGCGGCGCACGACCTGAACGTGCCCCGCGCCCAGAGCGCGCACCGCGTGAGGATCGCGCACCACGAGAGCGACGCGAGCGTAGCGAGACAACGCCAGAGATGATCAGCGGCGGCAAGGAGATCCTTGAGACGCTGGTGAGGCATCTCGGTTTTGAAGCGGAAGTGCGTGTCACTGGAACAGGCGCTGACACGGTGTTGAACGTTGCCGGCACCTCACCAGAGGCGGTCGATGAGTTGAACAACTTGATCGGCGGCCGGGGCGAGCGATTGCAGGCGATCCAGCACCTTGTGAACTTGATGCTTAGCCGAAAGATGGGCGAGTGGGCACGTGTCACCGTCGACATTGAAGAGTATCGAGGCCGACGTGAGGCACAGCTTCGCGCACTTGCGCGCAAGGCGGCAGACCGTGTCAAGGAGACCGGCCGTGCTGTTCAGCTTGAGCCAATGACGGCGCTGGAGCGCCGCTGGATTCACGTTGAGCTTCAGGAGATGGATGGCATTGCGACCGAGTCTGCTGGCGAAGAGCCAGAGCGCCGCGTGGTCGTGATCCCCGCGTAACGAGCGAGCGGCCACCATGCCGACAAGAGATCCAAAACGGGAAGCGCACTTCCCTGCAATTGAGAAACGCTACGGCGAACCGATGAAGTACTGGTTCGCAGTAATGAAGAGCATTGCAGGGAAGCGCTATCCGGAACAGATCGCTCACCTGCGCGAGAACTACGGATTTTCGCAAGCGCATGCTAATGCGTTGGTCATGTTCACTCGCGGCTCAACCACTGCACACCGACACGCAACGCCGACGGACTACTTCAAGACCATTGATCCGCAGCAAGCGCGCACCATGAAGGCGATGTTTAACGTGCTGCGCGCAGCGTACCCAGAGCTGAAACTTGTGATCGCTTGGAATCAGCCAATTCTGCGCACCGAGAAAGACTATGTATTCGGCGCATCGGCCTCATCCAAATACCTGCTGATCAACCCCTTTAGTAAGGCGGTGATTACTGCGTTCACGCCGAAGCTGAAAGGGTACCGAGTACTCAAACACACCATCACCATTCCGAACGATTGGGAGATTGATGAGAAGCTTCTTGTGGCGCTGGCAAAGGCGCGCATTAAGGAGATTGGGTAGCGCGCGACCCGCGCCACGTACAAGCGTTGGTGGAGATGGAGGAGAGTCGAACTCCTCGTCCGAAAAGCCTTCCTTGAGACCACTACGAGCGTGTCCTGCGGTTTAGTCTAAGTTGAGGCGCTCCCACAGGCCGGATCGACCCTCAACCGAGATACATCTCCCTAGATCGGGCTTACGTGATGACTATGCGTCGCTCGTCATCACTGCAGCTTCGCTTTATGACGCTTCCACGACCCGCGAAGCGGGGGCCGCTTCCACGCTCACCGTACTGCCTTAGGCAGCGAGGGCGAGAGCAGGCTGGCGATTGCCAGTTACTTCTTTTTGCTACCGGTTTAACGAGGCCTGATAGCAACCTCGACTCGCGTTCTCAAGGTGCGGATCTCCGTCGAAACCACGCATCCCCAAGGGGGCAATGATACTGCGTGTGGATCGCGATTGCTAGTGCGAGCGGAGCTACTCGCCGCGCTTCCAGTCGCCGAGCTGGCGCTCAGCCTCACGACGCCCTTCGCGATCGGCGATTGCAGCACGCTTATCGAAGGCTTTCTTACCGCGCCCGAGGCCAATCTCTACCTTGCAGCGGCCGCGCGAAAGGTAGAGGCGAAGCGGGATCAACGTGAGACCTTTCGTCTTCACCTTGGTGCCGATAGCAATGATCTCGGACTTATGGAGCAAGAGGCGCCGCACTCGCTTCGGCTCGTGGTTCTGACTGGCGGCACCAGGCCACTCGGCGATATGCATGCCGATCAGGCGACCCTCGCCCGCCTCGAGGCGCACGTAGGCATCGCCGATGTCGGCCTTGCCGGCGCGAATCGACTTGATCTCGGTCCCCGAGAGAACGACCCCCGCCTCGTAGCGCTCGACGATCTCGTACTCGTACGAGGCCTTGCGGTTCGAGGCGAGGGTGGTCCCTGAAGGGGGCGCTTTCTCTCTTGGGGCAGGGGAGGAGGCGGTCTTAACCGGTGTCTTTGCCATGGCGTTACCTCCTCTCGAACTGCTTTGCGGCCCCTGGGCGCATCTGTAGGGTACGCGCCAACCGTGGGCGGGTGCACTCTGGGGCTATTGGGGCGGATACGAGAGAGCCCTGGCCCGAAGGCCAGGGCTCTGCTCAGTTATTACCGCTCTCGCGGGTCAACTATGCGTTGACCTCGTGAGAGGCGGCGGTACAACTGTCATTAGACACTGCACACCACCTCCTTTCGTCTACGGCAAACGATACGCCTCCGCAGGGGCGGGCGCAAGTACCAGCGCCCCAACCGCCCTACTTGAAGGCGTTGAGCGCCGCCTCCAACACCGGATCAGCCTCCGAGCCCTCCGGGGCGGAGGTAACGGCAATGTCAGGTGTCAGGCCGGTCTTGTGGATCCATCGCCCATTCGGTGTCAGCCACTTAGCGATCGTCAACTTAAGGCCTGACCCATCACTTAGGTCGATGAAGGTCTGCACGACCCCCTTACCGAAGCTCTGCTCGCCGATCAGAATCGCCCGCCCGCGATCTTGCAGCGCGCCCGCAAGGATCTCGCTAGCTGAGGCACTTCCGCTGTTGATCAGCACTACTAGCTGAATCGAGGCACTCGTCGCAATACCACCAGCTTCTGCCGACGTGCTCCTCTGCTCGCCCTTGCTGTTCTCCTCGATATAAACGACACCGTCGGCGATGAACTCGCTGGCGATAGAGAGCGCCGTAGAGAGATACCCGCCCGGATCGTCGCGAAGGTCAAGAACAATTTTGTCACCCCCCGCATCAATGATCTCCTGTAGTGCTACACGAAACTGATCGGCGGCAATATCGGTGAACTCGTTGAGCGCGATGTAATCAACGCGATCCCCAGCAGCGCTCTGCAGCACCTCCGTTGCAACCGCTGGCAGCTCAATCTTGGCGCGCACAATGGAAAGATCACGCGGCGCGGAGTCGCCGGTGCGAACGGTGATGACGACAGTTGTTCCTTCGGCGCCACGCACCTTCAGCACCGCTTGATCAATAGAGAGCCCAGTCAGCGGATCACCATCAACGGCGAGGAGCGTGTCGCCACCAAGGATCCCCGCAGCGCGGGCAGGTGCACCTTCAATGGTTGAGGCCACTGTGAGGAGGCAATCACTACTGATTGTGGTGCAGAGCTCGCCCGCTGATGTGCGTAGGTCAATCACCGCACCGATGCCGGTGAAGCTCCCCGAGAGCCCCTCCTTCATCGCGGCCATCTCTTCGGCGGTGAGGTACTGAGAGTACGGATCATTGAGCGAGTCAACGAGACCCTTAATCGCACCATTGATGAGATCTTCGTCGGTTTTTGGTCCAACGTGCTGCTCCTGAATAAGGGTGAGCACCTCATTGAAGCGTGCGAGATCGAGTGCGCTGTTCTCTTGCGCTCCACCGTCGCTAGAGCGCAGCCCAGCGCTGTACGCGGTAACAGCGATGATGATTGCGAGAAGGAGGCGGCCCGCTCGCGTGAAGAATGGGGTTCCGGATGGCGTCAGGCTCATGGTGGTGCTCCTTCGTTGCACGTGGCGACTAGTTCAGTCGCCCTCGCAGAGAGAGTAGCGCGCCGAGCGCCCCAAGGCCGAGACCGGCAGCAATCACCGAGAGTGAAACCTGTCCGGCGAGGATCGCCGACGTTTGAACAGGAAGAACGCGGAAGAGATTGAGCATGACGGCGCCGATGCTGGCACTCAAGATGCCAAAGATAAAGAGCGTGATAAGCGCCCCAGCGGCACCAATCGCCAGCCCCTCGAGAATGAACGGGAGACGCACCCAGGTGGCGCTCGCGCCAACGATGCGCATGATGGCGATCTCGTCGCTGCGCGCGAGGATGGCAAGCCGAATAGCGTTGACGACCACTGCGAGCACGGCGAGCGAGAAGCCGATCACAATGACCAGGCCAACGATCCGTAGAGTCCCAGTGATCGCGGCGAGGCTCTCCGCGAGCGCACGGCCATCAATAACGCGGCTGATCGACGCCGCGTCCGGAATTCCAGCCAGGCCATCGGCAACCCGACCTGTGTCGGCAGGGTTATCGAGGGAGATCTCATAGCTTGCAGGGAGCGGATTCACACCAAGGTTTCCAGTGAGGTCGGGCTCACCACGCTCTTTTAGGCGCTCCTTGAAAGCTGCAAGGGCGTCGTCGGCGCTTACATAGGTCGCCCCCTTCACCCCGTCAATTCCCTCAATCTGAACTTGAATGGAGCGCGCCTCACTCTCGGTGACGGAGCTCTTGAGGTAGGCGATGACCTCAACCTTTGAATCGGCATAGGAGAGCGCAGCATCAAGTCCTGCGCGAATAACGAGCACTGATGCGAGCACCATCAGCATGAGCGTCATCGTTGTTGTTGCAGCGATCGTCGCCAGGCGATTTCGAGCGAGGCCATTCGCCGCTGCTGAGATGCTCAGCCGGATGAGTCGGACGCGATTGGACTTGCTCTCTCGTTGCGTGTTCATCAGCCCACCCGGTGATATGTCGCATTCGCTTCGTCGCGAATGAGGCGGCCGCCCTCGAGACCAATCACGCGGCGTCGCAGCGTGGTGACAATGTCAGAGTCGTGTGTTGCGACCAATACCGTGACGCCAAGTCGGTTGATGTCCATCAAGAGCTCCATAATCTCCCAACTAATCAGTGGGTCAAGGTTCCCCGTCGGCTCGTCTGCGATGAGCAGTTCAGGTTCACCAACAATGGCACGTGCAATTGCTGTGCGCTGCTGCTCGCCACCAGAGAGCTCAGAGGGGTAGCGCTCGGCAAGACGTGCTAGGCCAACGATGCGTAGTGCGCGTTCTGTGGCGCTGGCGACGAGCTCGGGTGACGCCCCAGTTACCTCGAGAGCGAAGGCGACGTTCTCGCGGACCGTTCGTCGCGGCAACAGGCGGAAATCCTGAAAGATCACGCCAACTCGTCGACGAAGCTTCGGCACATCACCTCCAGAGAGGCGATGCACGGGGAACCCTGCTACGTGCACTTCGCCAGCGGTAGGGAGCACGTCGCGGACCAAGAGCCCAATTAGGGTGGACTTCCCTGCGCCTGACGGCCCAACAAGGAAGGCGAACTCACCGCGCTGGATCGTGAGATTTACGTCACCGAGGGCGACATGGCCGCTCGGGTAGGTCACTGAGATGCCGTTCAGCGCAACGACGGCCTCTTCTGTTTCACCGAGCCTCGCCTCACCACTCATGGGCTGATCCTACTCTTCATCCACGCCGCCGCCAGCAAGTGGAGCCCCAGTAGAGACACGCTCCAGCTCGGCGAGGATGAACGGATCAAAGTCGCCGTCAAGAACCCCACTGGTGTCGGAAGTTTGGTAGCCAGTGCGGTGGTCCTTCACCATTTGGTATGGGTGCAGCACGTAGCTGCGAATCTGGTTCCCCCAACCGGCGGAGATCGTTTCACCACGGACGCGTGCCAGCTCATCTTCGCGCGCACGAATTTTGAGTTCGATCAGCTTGCCACGCAACATCCGCTCCGCTGTTTCACGGTTCTGCATTTGCGAGCGCTGGTTCTGGCTAGAGACAACAGAGTTGGTTGGAAGGTGGGTGAGCCGTACTGCAGACTCCGTCTTGTTCACGTGTTGGCCGCCAGCACCGCTTGAGCGATAGGTATCAACACGAATCTCATCCCAGTTGAGTGTGACCTCAGCATCGTCCTCTACCTCCGGGATCACCTCAAACATTGCGAACGTGGTCTGTCGACGCTTCTGCCCATCAAATGGTGAGATGCGTACGAGCCGGTGCACGCCGCGCTCAGCGCGTAGCCACCCGAACGCATTTCGACCGCGGATCTCGAGAACTACGCTTCGATAACCGGCGCCATCACCCTCGGTGGAATCTACGATCTCGGTGGCGAAGCTATGTCGTTCGGCCCAGCGCATGTAGGCGCGCAGCAGAATGGCGGTCCAGTCACAGGCTTCAGTGCCGCCCGCGCCTGCTTGGATGGTGACGATGGCATCGGCATCGGCGTACTCGCCACTAAAGAGGAGTGAGGTGCGGGCCTTCTCAAAGTCGCCCTCCAGCAGTGTCGCCTTCGCTGAAACTTCGTCTTGCAGCCCCTGGTCGCCCTCGGACTCGGCGAGCTCAAAGAGCTCACCAAGGTCACGGGCAGCTGTGGTGAGATCCTTCCAGAGGGTGAGCTCTTCGCGTAGCCCCTCTGCCTCACGGGCGAGGCGCCGAGCGACCCGTTGGTCATCCCAGAAGCCTGGGGCGAGCATGGCCGCCTCGATCTCGGCGAGTCGCGCGACCTTCGCTACCGGGTCAAAGACGCCCCGAGGTAGCCTCGATACGCCCGAGCAGGTCCCGCAGGGAGGTGGCGTCGAAGCTCACCCTGCACACCTTCTCAGCCGAACCGCGGCACCCACGGGGGACTCGCTGCTCACGCTACGCGCCATGGCACTTCTTGTACTTCTTCCCTGAGCCACAGGGGCACGGGTCATTCCGGCCAACGCTGGCAGTAGGTGTAACCGGCGCCCTCGGCGCTGGCGCCGATGTTGTGCCTGCCGCGCTGGTAGCGACGACCTTAGGACGTGGTGCCTCCTGTTGCACCACGCTGACGCGCAAGATCGACCGACCGATGCTGACGCGGATGAGCCCCTGGAACTCGTCATAGAGCTTGAACGCCTCGCGCTTGAAGGCATTGAGTGGGTCCTCTTGGGCATATCCGCGCAGCCCGATACCGCGGCGAAGATCATCAACTTCAGTGAGGTGCTCCACCCAGAGCTGATCGATGCTGCGCAAGATCACGGCGCGCAAGACGCGCGGCCAGATCTCTGGGCCAAACTCTGCCGCCTTCTTGTTGAGCGCCTCCAGTGCTGCAACCTCAATCGCATCAACCAAGATCGCATCTTCGACAATATCCTCAAGGCCCGCAGGTGGCTCAATGCCGGCGCGTCGTAAGTCACCGCGCAGCGCTTCAAGATTCCAATCGCCTGGCAGTCCTGGTGGGCAGTGCGTCATCACGATCGAGCGCGCCTCTGCGCGGAGTGAATCCTCAACGGTGAGGTTGAGATCGTCACCATGCAGCACGCGGTTACGCTCGCCGTAAACGGTTGCGCGCTGCTTGTTGATGACATCGTCAAACTCAACGACGCGCTTACGAATGTCAAAGTTGTACCCCTCAACGCGCGTTTGTGCCCCTTCAATCGTGCGACTGACCATCGATGACTCAAGCGCCTGTGACTCATCAAAGCCGAGGCGATCCATCAAGCCGATCACACGCTCGCCTGCGAAGCGCTTCATCAGGTCATCTTCGAGTGAGAGGTAGAAGCGCGACGAACCTGGGTCACCCTGCCGACCGGCGCGACCACGGAGCTGATTGTCGATGCGACGTGAATCGTGTCGCTCAGTACCAATGATGCGCAGACCGCCCGCGGCAAGTACGGTCTCGCGATCGGCGGCACAAGAGCGCTCCGCCTCCGCGAGCGCTTCGGCATACGTTGCAGCATCGACCTCGGCAGGATTGAGTCCGCGAAGGCGCAGTGCCTCAGAGGCGAGACCAGCAGGATTGCCACCCAGAACGATGTCGGTACCGCGACCGGCCATG
>SXGQ01251612.1_pt1 | contig 20092 bp, 22 predicted proteins | sample 3178371 | NCBI WGS metagenome assembly SXGQ01 (sample SAMN11356859, study PRJNA531348) | freshwater metagenome | isolation source: freshwater sample F1-20 | place: China: Fuxian Lake, Yuxi | collected 2017-12-25 | reverse complement strand
GTGCAATAGGTGCTGCTTGAATCGTTGTTACTAATCCACCAAAACCTGAAGTATCCCCTGCTGAAGTTGAACTTCCAAAAGCACCCTTAACAACATCTTTAAGTATCGGTGTTTCGTTAGTAGAAATTATTTCTTTGTCACTCATGAAAGAAGACCTTTTAATTCAATAAGTGGAGATTCTTTCAAACTGTTATCTTCAAGGCGAATTGCTTGCTTCTCTCTTTGTTTACCAAGTTTCATATCTTGAATTTGATCATGAATTTTCAAAATTGCATCCATTAACATTTCAGGTCTTGGTGGACATCCAGGCAGATACATATCCACTGGTACAACGTGATCAACACCTTGCACAATTGCGTAGTTATTAAACATTCCACCTGAGGATGCACAAACACCCATTGCTAGAACCCATTTAGGTTCAGCCATTTGATCATAAATTTGTCGCAACACTGGTGCCATTTTTTGACTTACTCGTCCAGCAACAATCATTAAATCTGCTTGTCTTGGACTTGCTCTAAAAACTTCCATTCCAAATCTTGCTAAGTCATATCTACCGGCACCTGTTGCCATCATTTCAATTGCGCAACATGCCAAACCAAATGTTGCAGGCCACAAAGAAGATTTACGAACGTAACCAGCTAATTGCTCAACTGAAGTTAACATCACTCCACTTGGTAATTTTTCTTCAATTCCCATTTATTCCCACTCAAGTCCGCCGCGGCGCCAAACATAGGCGTAGGCAATAAATACTGTTCCGATGAACAGCAGCATTTCAACTACTCCAAATAAACCAAGTTGATCAAATGAGACCGCCCATGGATATAGGAAAACAATTTCAATATCAAAAATAATAAATAGCATTGCTGTTAAGTAATACTTAATTGGAAATCTTCCACCACCAACAGGTTGTGGAGTTGGTTCGATTCCACATTCATAAGCTGAAAGCTTTGCTCGGTTATAGACCTTAGGTCCAGCAAGCGCACCCGCAACAATTGAGAAAACTGCAAAGGCAAAAGCAAGAACTCCCAGACCAACAATTGGCCAAGCAGTATTCACTTATTACTCCTTAAGTTTTGCGATTTGAAGAGTAAAAACACCAAGTTCCACCCTGAGTCTATTGAGTGACTTTGAAGGGAGATGGAACGCCAGCCGTTTTGCGCACTTGTGCGATTGTGCAATTGTGCAAACCCTAGTTTTTGTTGCAGGTGATACATAAGTTCATGCAGCAGGAGCGATTTTAGTTAACGCATTAATAATTCGATCAGATTTAGTTTTACCTGCTGGGCTATAAAGATTTGCCAACAATTTCAAAGTAAATCTCATCAATGGCTTTGAGGCCATTCCATACTTCGTTGCAATCTGCATTATCTGAGGATTACCAATTAATTTAACAAAAACTCTACCTAATGTGTAATAACCACCAAGGCGATCTTTTAGTACCACTGGATAGCGATGAAGTTCTGTTTCCATAGCAAAAGATGATTTTGCTTTAACGGCCTTTTCAATAACCTCTGCTGCCACTTGACCTGTTTCCATGGCATAAGCAATTCCTTCACCGTTAAATGGATTAACCATTCCACCTGAGTCGCCAACTAAAATCATTCCTTTTGTGTAATGAGGTTGTCTATTAAATCCCATCGGTAAAGCTGCGCCACGAACTTGTTGTGTCATGTTTTCATCTCGAAAACCCCACTCAACTGGTGTTTGATCGAGCCAACGTTTTAACAAATCTTTGTAATCAATACTTTGAAAAACTGGTGATGAATCAAGGATCCCTAATCCAACATTTGAAGTTCCATCGCCCATACCAAAAATCCAGCCGTAACCAGGTAATAATTTATTTTGATCTTTTAGTTCTAACCATGATTCTAAATAATCATCATTTGTTCTTGGGCTTTTGTAATAAGTTCTAACAGCTACTCCCATTGGTCTGTCTTCTCTTCTTGCTAAACCAAGGGCTAAAGCCATACGACTTGAAACTCCATCTGCAGCTACAACAACTTTTGCAAAATATTTTGATTCGGTTCCATCTGAATTTTTTGTTGTTACCCCGACCATGCGTCCAATTTTTTCATCCATGATGGGACCTGTAACTCTGGTTTTTTCATGTAAACGAACTCCACGTTTTTGTGCAGTCCTTGCAATTAATTCATCAAAATCAGATCTTGGTCTTACTAATCCATAATTTGGAAATCCGTCAATATCTGGCCAATCAAGTTCTAAACGATGTCCTCCACCAATAACTCTTAAACCTTTATTTCTTAACCAACCATTTTCTGTCGTTGGTTCAATTCCCATATCAAGAATTTGTTTTACCGCACGTGGTGTTAAACCATCGCCACAAACTTTTTCTCTAGGAAAACTTGTTTTCTCAAACATCAAAACATCTAAGCCCCTATTTGCTAGGTGAAATGCGGTCGCTGAACCAGCTGGACCAGCTCCCACCACTATTACGTCTGCATCGTTTTGTGCATTCATTTATTTATTCTTTTCTGCTCTGTGTAGTGCCACTATTCCACCGGTTAGATTTTTCCATTTTACGTTTGACCAATTTGAGTTCTTTATCTGTGCTGCAAAATCTTTTTGATTAGGCCAAGCTCTGATTGAATCTGCTAAATAAACATAGGCATCTGGGTTTGATGATGTTTTCTTGGCAATTGCAGGCAATGCTTTCATTAAATATTCCATATAGATATTTCTAAAAGGTTCAAAGGTTGGGGAAGAGAATTCACAAACAACTATTCTGCCCCCAGGTTTTGTAACTCTAAACATTTCTTTTAAAGCTAAATCAACATTATTAACATTTCTAATTCCAAATGAAATAGTTACTACATCAAAGGTTTCGTCAGCAAATGGTAATGACAGGGCGTCTCCGGCTGAAAAATTCAAATGTGGTGATCTCCTATGTCCTTCTTTTAACATTCCTAATGAAAAATCACACGCAATTACTTGTGCACCAGTTTTAGCAAATGCAATTGAACTTGTTCCAGTTCCTGCAGCTAGATCCAAAATCTTTTCACCCTTTTTGGCAGCAACTGCCGCCGCGGTGGCTCGACGCCATAAGTGTGTAAGCCCAAAAGCTAAAACATCATTGGTGATGTCATATTTTGCAGCAACTCGATCAAACATTGCTGCTACTTCTCTAGGATTTTTAGTTAAGGACGCTCGAGACATATTCTTATTCTGTCAGCCCCACAGTTTTTTGCCACTTGTGGCTGGTTTATAACTTCAGGCGTAGTCTATAAATATGTCAAGGCCCACTGCTGTTGAAAATTTTTCTAATACCCCGATTAGAACAATTGAACTATCGAAAAAAGTTGATTTAATCAGCTTGATTCCAGATGTTGGCCCACGTGAAGTTTTTTCTTGGGTGAGAAACAATCAGGGAATTGTTGCTTGGGGGGTAAACACCAGTGAGAACTTTTCTGGATCAGAAAGATTCTCTAGAGCCCACAAATGGTGGAAAGAATTTGTTGATAATTCCTCTGTAAGAGATGAAGTAATGACCTCAAGTTCTGGGGCAATTGCTTTTGTTTCCTTCTCGTACTTGTCAGATAACCAAAGTGTTGTTGTAGTTCCTGAAGTAATTGTGGGTCAAAATAATGAAAAAACTTGGTTAACTGTTATCGGTAACAAAGATATAGAGAAAATCAAAGCTGAAATTTATGCACCAAAAGAAGTCCCTCACTCTCCAGTAAATGTCTCTTGGAGTGATGGAACAATTTCAACAACGCAGTGGCAAGAAAGTGTCAAAAAAGCTGTAGAGAGAATCAACAAGAAAGAATTAGACAAAGTTGTTCTAGCAAGAGATATCCACGCTCATTCTGATCAAGATATTGATCCAAGATATCTACTCAAAAATTTAAGTAACTCTTATCCAGAATGCTGGTCGTTTTCTGTCGATGGATTAGTTGGGGCAACCCCTGAGCTTTTAATTAGAAGAAGTGGAGATGCAGTTCTATCTAGAGTTTTAGCTGGAACTATTCGAAGAGATGAATCAGCCACTGATTCAGAACTTGCTTCCACGCTTTTAACGAGTGGAAAAGATTTAGAAGAACACGAATTTGCAGTTTCATCTGTTGCTACTTCTCTAGCACTTCATTGCACTGATATGAATGTGCCAACAAATCCAAGAGTTTTAAGACTTTCAAATGTTGCTCATTTGGCTACAGATATTTCTGGAACCCTTGTTGATAGTGCTCCTGCTCTAGTTTTAGCTGGATCACTTCATCCCACTGCTGCAATTTGTGGCACACCAACTGGTAGAGCAAAAAGTTTAATTCAGGAATTAGAACAAATGAACCGCAATCGATACACAGGTCCGGTGGGCTGGATAAATGCCAAAGGTGATGGAGAACTTGGAATAGCACTTCGTTGTGCTGAAATAAATGGAAATACTGCCAGACTTTTTGCCGGATGTGGAATTGTTTCTGAATCTAACCCAGAAGATGAGCTTGCTGAATCAAATGCAAAATTTATTGCTATGAGAGATGCTCTAACAAATTAAGCTTTAACTACGCGATTGACTTCTTCAAATATTTGCTTTCGTAGCATCGCTTCGTTTGTTCTAGAATTGATTTTTACAACAATAACTTTTATTCCCTTTGGTAAACCTAAGTTTTGCTCTAACTCAGATATTTTTGAAACAAGTTTTACTTCTGCTCCCAAACTCTTAAATACGTCTAACAAATCTATATTAGTTGGGGTCCCAAAAACTCTTTCAAAATCTTTTACTTCAGATTGCTCAAGCAAACTAAATATTGCACCACCATTGTTATCAGTTATTACAAAAGTGATATCTGGTTTTGCTTCAAGACTTGGAATGGCAAAACTCGATAAATCGTGTAATGCCGCAATATCTCCTAGCACCGCATAAGTTGGAGTCTTTGCACTTAATGCTGTACCCATTGCAGTTGCCGCTACTCCATCAATTCCATTTACTCCTCTATTCATCGAAACACTTACTTGTCCTAAAGAAAATGGAGAATTTAATTCAGGTGAATTCAATAATTCAAAATCTCTAGCAGTAAGACTTGAAGCAAGATGAAGGTGAGAATTACTTGGCAGATTTTTCATTAAACTATCAATTACATGTAGGGCTGAAATTTCTTTATTTTCATTCAAGACTTTTTGCACTATTTGATGGGCAGCTTTTCCTGCAGCATCCCAAACTTGTTTCCATATTTTATTGTTTTGTTTGGCTGGAATTCTGAATAAACCTGAGATTCTCTGTTTGGCAGGTGAATTAGTTACAATGCTTGGAACTGCACAAGAAATAATCACACTTCCTTTTTTTACTAATTCATTTACTTGCCTGGATAACCCAACTCGTCCAACTGTTAGAACAACTTCTGGTTTCAAATTAATTGAATTAAGTGAAAGAAGTGTCGAAGGGTGAGACACCATTCCAGCTCCAACTCCAATGTGTGGAGGTTCAACAATTACTGGCCAATCAAGGGCTTCTCCCAATTGTTGTGCGTAATTCAAGTATTCAATATTTGTTCCCCCAGCAACAATTAATCCTTTGCGGGTTAGAAATTCTGTTGAAATGTTTTCAGGAGTTATTACTGTTTCACTTTGTAAATTCTTCTTATGCTCAAATACAAAATCTGATACCGGTACCAATGGTTCTGATAATCCAATATTTAAATGCACTGGTGATCTATTTCTGGTAGCAGCACTTAATACCGAATTAATTCGATCTCGTATTGCTTCTCTGGCAGAAGCAGTTTCGATAGTTAGCGAATCTGAGGCAATCTCAATGCTTCTTGAAACATAGTTTCCAAATATTTCTCTTTGCACAATTACTTGATTAGCACCAGTTCCTTGCACCGAAGCAGGACGATCAGCTGTTAAAACAATGAATGGAATTCCTGCATATTTTGCCTCAACAACTGCTGGGAAAACATTTGCAACTGCTGTTCCCGAAGTTGTTAAAACCGCAGTTGGTTTTCCAGTTCTTATTGCTGCACCTAGGGCCAGAAAAGCCGCAGATCTTTCATCAATTCTTACATGCACAGAAAGTAGACCTTGTTTTTCCGCAGCAACTAGAGCTAAAGATATTGGTCCATTTCTTGATCCAGGTGCAAGGGTAACAAACTCAACACCGGTATTGACTAATTGTTGAACGACTAATTCAGCAGTTTGAACAGAGGCTGGTTGTTTATTTGCTTTGTCGTTCATTAAAACCAATTCCTCTCTTTACCGTAATCAAATGCTTGACTAATTCTTTGCAAAAGTTCGTCTCTGTTAGGACTTTCAAAAACTCTCGACTCATCAATATCAAGTCTTTCAACATCAATGACACCATTATGGGGTTTAATTGTTTTCGTGACAACATCAGATCTAAGCATTGAGCCAGTTCCTGCCCCTGCAACTAAATTTGAACTTTGACTATTTATGCTTTGCGCTAAAGCAGTCATGTATAAACCAATACTTGTGTCCATAGATCCTGAAACTACAACTTTTTTTTCAAATTTTCTTACGGCTTCTGAGGTGATCTTAAATCGATTTATTCCACCAATTGGAATTGGTTTTATAACTACATAATCTGCAATTTCACATATTTTTTCAATCAAGACTAAATCAGTTGAATCAGGTGCCAGTCTCAAGTTTTCATCAATGGCTAACTTGATACTTGATTCTTTTTTAAGTTTAGCTAATTCCTCAACTGTTTTACAAGGTTGCTCCACATACTCGATGTTTAAATCACCAAAACCATCAAAGTATTGAAGCGAATTTTTGACGTCTAAACTTCCATTAAAATCGATTCGAAAAGTCGTTTCTGGTTTCACTTGGGCTATTTGCTTCAATAGACTTAAATCTTTATTGATATCTACACCGGTGAGCTTTATTTTTAATGTTTTGCAACCAGTCTCATTTAGAAGCGAAATAGATTTATCTGGATCTAAGCTTGTAGATATTGCGTTAACTGCTACTTGTTTTGACTTAGGTTTTTCTAACTCTGTCCAGGCCATTTCTAACGCGGCTTGTAACCAACGAGTTGCATGCTCTAGTGAGTGATAGGCAAAGGGGGCAAACTCAGCCCAGCCGAACCCTCCATTTATTAAAACTCCTTCGCGATAACTTTCTTTGCGCATAGGTTCATTAAGTTCAACCCTGAATGTTTTTAAATTTGCTAAGGCTATTTCTTTTATTAAATTCATCTTTGACTTACTAATCAAGGACGTTTAGGAAATTTACCGAAGTTAGGTTTTCTTTTTTCCTTATAAGCATCGCGGCCTTCTTGTGCTTCTTCACTCATGTAATAAAGCAAAGTTGCATCTCCTGCTAATTGTTGAACTCCTGCTAAACCATCATCAGCAGCATTAAAGGAAGCCTTAAGTAGTCGTAATGAAAGTGGTGAATGTTGCAACATTTCTTTTGCCCACTTAACTGTTTCTTTTTCTAATTCAGCCAAAGGAACAACAGAATTTACTAATCCCCACTCCAGTGCAGTTTTTGCATCATATTGTCTAGCTAAGAACCAAATTTCTTTTGCTTTCTTTAATCCAATTTGTCTAGACAGTAAACTTGAACCAAACCCTCCGTCAAAAGATCCAACTCGTGGACCTGTTTGACCAAACTTTGCATTATCTGCTGCAATTGATAAATCACAAACCACATGTAAAACGTGTCCGCCACCAATTGCATAACCTGCAATCATTGCGATAACTGGTTTAGGTAATCTTCTGATTTGAACTTGTAAATCTAAAACGTTTAAACGACCGATTCCTTTTTGAGCAACTTCATCATCGCCCATGTATCCATCGTCGCCACGAATACTTTGATCTCCACCAGATGAAAAAGCTAGGTCACCTTTTCCAGTAAGAATAATTACGCCAACTTCATTATCATCTCTTGCTATATCGAAAGCCTTGATTAATTCTGTAACAGTTTGAGGTCTAAATGCATTTCTTTTTTCAGGACGATTAATTGTGATTTTTGCAATGCCCTCTGCCACGTGGTATTCGATGTCTTGCCATTGCCCTTGGGCTTTCCAATTCAAAGCAGAAACAATTGAGGATTTTGCCGGATCGTTAGTCACTTAAAAACATTCACTCTCTACGCTGGTGTACTGATGACTCCAATCTTTGCAAACCGAGTTTTACTGCCTCCTGGCCGGAAGGCTGCTGACGCAGTTTCCGAGGCAATTTCAAAAAGTATTAATGAAAAATGCGTAAGTGCACTTATTCCCTCGACCAAAGGTGAATCTTTAGCAAATAAGTATGAGTCCGCAATAGATGTTTCAATACCTTGCAAAATTGAATCAGGTCTAATAATTTGCACCAGTGGTTCAACGGGAAATCCAAAAGCTGTTGAAATTTCTAGTAATTCATTAGAGGCTGCAACAAAACTAGTCAATTCAAAATTCACAGAACCAGCATCTTGGCTTCTAGCAATTAATCCAGCCTTCATCGGAGGCACAATGGTTATTGCAAGGGCATTAATGCAAAATCAAAAATGGGAATATGGACTAACTGATGACGGTAAGTTCTCGCCAGAAATTTTTGCAGGAATCGCTCAAACTTTTATTGCTAAAAATGGTCGAGTCAGAACTTCCCTAGTTGCAGCACAACTTGCATCTTTAATTGCGCAAGAACAAATTGAATTACTTAAAAAATTTGATGCGATATTAGTTGGTGGAGGACAAATTTCTCCAGATATTTACAACAACTTAAAAGACCAGGGTGTAAACCTGATTCGTACATATGGAATGACTGAAACGTGTGGCGGAATTGTTTGGGATGGGAAAGCACTTGATGGTGTAAATATAAGAATTGAAAATCCATCAAATTCTGGTGCCGGCAGAATCTCGATTAATAGCCCAAGTAATGCAACTTGTTATCACGGTAACACCGAAGGAATCTCAAAACTAAACGAAGCAACATTTAATAACAAATGGGTAATGACTCAAGATATTGGAATATATGAAAATGCTTTATTAAAAATAATTGGAAGAAGTGACGACATTGTTATTTCTGGGGGAATAAATATTTCAGTTCATGCAGTTGAGAATGTTCTAAGAGATCAAATAGGAGTTGAAGATGCTGTTGTTTTTGCTCTTCCTGATAAAACATGGGGAACGGTAATTGCAGCAGTAATTGTTGGAAATGCAGATCAAATGCAGCTTCAAGACGCAGTGGAAAAAGAATTAGGCAGTGCTGCCAAGCCTCGGATAATAAAGTTTGCACATGAATTGCCATTACTTCCAAACGGCAAGATAGATGTAGATTCCCTTAAATGACAAAGTTAAACATCTGGATTCAGGGTGCTAGACCAAAGACTTTAGGTGCAGCAATTGCTCCAGTTCTTGTGGGAAGCTCGATTGCATTTTATGAAAACTCATTTAATCTTTTGATTTCATTTTTATGTTTATTGGTCGGAATATCAATTCAAATTGGTGTTAATTATGCAAATGACTACTCTGATGGAATTCGAGGCACCGATGATCAAAGAGTTGGTCCCGTAAGACTGGTTGGTCAAAAACTGGCATCAGCAAAGTCAGTGAAGGCTGCAGCCATAATCTTTTTTTTCATTGCCTGCTTTTCAGGTCTTTTAGTGTCTTTTTACTCCAAGCAATGGTGGTTTTTATTAATTGGTTTATCGGCAATTGTTTCGGCTTGGACATACACAGGTGGTCCTAAGCCTTATGGTTATGCCGGATTTGGTGAACTATTTGTTTTTATTTATTTTGGTTTAGTTGCGGTACTGGGAACAATTTATGCTCAAACACTATTTTTCAAACCATACTTTCTTGTTTATGCAGTATCAGTAGGATTCTTTGCTTCAGCAATTTTAGTTGCAAATAATTTACGAGATATTGAAAAAGACAATCTAAACAAAAAGATTACTTTGGCTGTAAAAATTGGGGAAAGTAAAACAAGAATTTTATATACATCACTTATGATTCTTCCTTTTATTTTAGTATTCGTTTTATTTATAGTGGCAACAATAAATCCAAATATGGGTATTGGTGCAACTTTGCCTATACAGTTACTAGCTCTTCCATTGGCATATCAATGCATAAAACCAGTGTTAGCAAAAGCCAAAAACAGAGATTTAATTCCAATACTTGTTAAAACTGGTCAAACAGAAATTTTATGGGCATTTCTTGTTGCATTATCGTTTATAACTACTTTTTAATTCTCATCAATCATTTTGTCTTCTTTTTCAGCAGCTCTTGAGATTCTGTTATTTATTCCTTGAAACAATCCAGAAATTGAAGTTGACACCTGATCGCGAGTTCTAGAAAGCACAAAAAGACTTACAATTCCTGAGGTAAGCACTGAAACTAAAAGTAATACAATTCCTCTAAGTCCAACTAAATAGCCCGCAGCAAGAAAGCTAAGCAGGATTAAAAGTCTTAAAAATGTGTATGTAAGAACACTTATCATGAATTAGACACCTGCATAACTATGAAGCCCTGTAACCCAAATGTTGATAACGAAAAAATTGAAAACAATTGCTGCATAACCGGCAATACTTAGCCAAGCAGATTTGCTGCCTTTCCAACCAACAGTTACTCGTGAGTGCAAATAGGCTGCATAAATAATCCAAGTAATAAAGGCCCAAGTTTCCTTTGGATCCCACCCCCAATATCTTCCCCAGGCACTTTCTGCCCAAATCGCACCTGAGATAACGGCAAAAGTCCAGATTGGAAATGCGAATAAAACAATCTTGTAAGAGAACTCATCAATTCTTGCAGCACTTGGAAGAGTTTTGAATTTACCTTTAATCTTTAACAAATAAACAACTGATAAAGCAAAATTAATAGTAAATGCGCCATAAGAAATTATTGCTGCCGAAACATGAATTATTAACCAAGTTGATTTAAGAGCTGGAACAAGTGGTCCACTTTCGGTATAAAGCACTACTACAGCTGATCCCAGTAACAAAATAACTGGAACAATTATAAATATTCCCATCCATTCAATATCTTTTTTCAAAGCAATAATTAAAAATGTAAAAACTATGGCTGTGGCTGAGGCGATTGCAAATTCATACATGTTTCCCCAAGGTGCTCTTTGAGCTGCAATTCCCCTGAGAATTAATCCACCTAATAAAAAGAAACCAATGAGCCAAGTAAGATTCATCGCAATACGTGAAACTCTAGAATTCTTCTTTGACTCAGTTAGGCTAAACGAAAAGAAAATCAGATTTATTGATGATAGAAAAATAGCAAAATAGACCAATAGATTGCTTAGTGAATTAGCACTCATATTGAACGACTCCTTTTCGCTTTTTTCTTTTCAATTCCAAAGCTCTGTAGTACTTTGTCAAGATCTTTGGTGACATCATGACTGTTACTTTTGGAAAGTCCGGCTACTTCTATAACACTAGAACCCTTTTGTGATTTCGGCATCAGCACCCAAATCCTTCTGCGTTGAACCCCTAATCCAAAAAACATTCCAACCATCGCCAAGATTGCGCCAACTAACGCCATAAATTTTCCTGGCTCATAGGCGACTTGGAAAGTCGCGAACTGCTCTACAGCCACGAATTTGATCTCATAACCTGCTGCGGTTTGCCAAGTTTGTCCTGGAACAAGTTCCTTACTTTCTAACTGTGTCATCTTGGAAGTATCCAAACGATAAATACTTTGAGCAATCCCCTCATCTACTCCAAGGTTTCCTTGCCATAAGGACAAAGCCAATTGAGGATTATCAAGTTCAGGAAAAACTGACACTAAACCGTTTACTGGATCAAGTGCTGCTGTTGGAAAGAATTGGGCATTAATTCCTAGTTGGGGATTATTGTCTGCAATTTTTATAACACCAGTAGATGTGAAATTGGCGTCTTGGGGAAGAAATGTTACAGAGTCTGAAAAAATTATCTCTTTTTCTTTATTGATAACTTTAATTCGTGGTGCATAACCATGACCTGTTAGAAAGACTTTTGTGCCATCAATAGTAAAAGGTCTATTAACTAAAACCTTTAAGTCCTCTTCTGTGTTCAAGGTTATATTTGCTTCAAATTTTCTTGGGGCACCTCTTTGATTAATTCCTCTTTCAAAATCAACCACAAAATCATTCAGAGTGAAATAGAAATTAGGCATTCTTGCAATACTAAATAGTTTTCCTGCACGGAAATCATCAAATTGAGTTAAAGTGTTTGCAAATCCATTACCTTCTTTAACAATTATTGTTCCTCTGTAACTAAACAAGGCTCCAAAAGCAAGAGCTACTGTGAGCAATATCAGACTTGCGTGGAAAACTAAATTTCCTGCTTCTCTTGTATAACCTTTTTCAGCAGTTAAGGAGTTACCATTTCTGTTTACTCTCCAACCAAGTTTTTTAATTATTGATTCAATTTCATTAAAGTTAGACTTGTTTATCTTTACTTTTTGAAAACCTGCGAAGCGGTCTATTTCTTTAGGTGGCTTTGGTGGTTTCTCGTTGAAAGATTTCCAATAGACATTTAACCTAGGGATGACGCAACCAATTAATGAGATCATTAACAAAATATAAATAGCGGAAAACCAAAAGGAACCATAAACATCGAATAGACCCAGGGCATCAAATATTTCAGCAAACCTTGGGTTTTCAGTCTTCCAATTGTTTACTTTCAAAATAGAGGCAGTTCTTTGCGGAAGAATTGAACCTGGAATTGCAGCAAGGGCAACTAAAACTAGAAGTAAAATTGCTGTATTCATGCTTGTGAGTTGACGCCAATTCCAACGCAAGAATCCCACAAAGTTCATCGGGGGCAAGGTTGTTTCAGTTCTTTGTTTTGCAGAGATTTGTTTTGTCATAGCACTGGAGTAAATCCTGCGATTAGTACTCTCATTTGAATTGTTACTTCACTCCAAATTCCTGTTGTCAAAAGAATTCCAATAATTATTAGTAGTAACCCACCTATTCTTAAAAATAGCAATTGACGTTTTCTTAACCAGGCCACAGTAGATACTGCCCTTTCGATTACAAAAGTAATCAATAAAAATGGGAAACCCAGTCCAAATCCATAAACAGCAGAAAGTAGTGCACCTCTGCCAACTGTTGCTTGATCAAAAGCTAGAGCTTGAACTGCGGCCAAAGTTGGACCAATACAAGGTGTCCAACCAATTGCAAAAAGAGCTCCTAAAAGTGGCGCACCAATAAGTCCTTGTTTAACGGGGGCATGAAATCTATATTCACGATTAAAAATTTTCCAAACACCTAGATAACTTAACCCTAGGGCAATTACAAATACTCCCATTATTCTTTCAATTAGTAATCCGTATTTAATAAACCAACTACCAATACCTCCAAAAAACATCCCAATACAAACGAAAACAAATGTGAATCCGGCAATGAATAACAAGGTAGCAACTATTGCTTTTGACTTTCTAATAACTTTTGAAGATTCCAATCCAAAGCCTGTAATGAATGAAAGATAACCAGGAACCAATGGCAATACGCATGGGGATAGAAAAGAAATAATTCCAGCACTAAAAGAAAATAGAATGGCAATTAATAAAGAACCTTGGGTAACTGTATTCATTCTTCAACCAAGCTTGAGATAAATCCTTGAAGCAATGCCCTATCTATGGGACCAAGTTGTCTAGCGGCCACTAATCCATTTTTATCAATAAAAACTGTTGAGGGAATTGCATTTGCAGATAAAGATTCTTTAAATCCTAGGAGAAGAATTCCGTCTCTATCGTAAATATTTCTATAAGTTATTCCGAAATTAGAAATAAATTTTTCGGCAGCCACCTTTGAATCTCTTATATTTATTCCGATGAATTCAACACCTGAATCTTTATTCTTTTGATATAAGGCTTCTAATTCTTTTGCTTCTTTTCGACAAGGAGCACACCAAGATCCCCACACATTAATCACCACAACTTTATTCTTAAAATCTTTTAAATCAATTGGTTGATCGTTAAAATCTTTTGCTACTAAAGTTGGTGCTGATTTTCGTTCATCAATTTTTAAAAAGGTTGCTGTTCCATCACCTGAGATAAATCCGGCTTCGCCTGAATTCTGAATTGCAGCATTTGGACTTGCACATGCGGTTAAAAGTAAGAAGCTCAAAATGAACTTCAAATTACGCGCCAGATATTTTGCTGGCATCTTTTAACAAATCTGCTGAAGGTTCTTCGTACTTAACTTCAACTAGTGAATCGTTTTCAAAAACAAATGTGGTAACACTTGCCAAACTGCATTGGCGTCTTCTTGGATCGTGTACAAAAGATCTGCCTTCAGCAGACAATCTGGCAATCCAGATTGGAAGCTGATGTGAAACTAATAAAGCTTCTCTACCTTTAGCGCTATCTCGTGCAGAAAATATTGCTGTTCGCATTCGGTCGGCGACTTTTTTATAAGGCTCCCCCCAAGATGGTTTTATGGGATTTCTTAAGTACCACCAATTTCTGGGATCTCTTAGTGCACCATCTCCAACTGAAACTCTTTTTCCTTCAAATACGTTTTCTGCTTCAATAATTAGTTCTTCCAATTCTGGTTTTAAATTATGACTTAAGGCAGTTGGTTGAGCAGTTTGTTGAGCTCTTTCCAAAGGGGAAGAAACAATTAAAGATAAATCATTATTTTTGAAATACTCTGCGGCACGATCAGCCATCTTTAAACCAAGTTCAGATAATTTGTATCCAGGTAATCTTCCATACAAAACTTTTTCTGGATTAAAAACTTCCCCGTGTCTCATTACGTGGACAAGAGTTCGAGTGGCCATTGGCTTTAATTCTTAGTGTCTACGACGCATTGAACCGCGACGTTTGCTTGGACGCCAAACATTGTCACCGTTTTCAATTGCAGCAAGTCTTAAAGTTTCACCGTGTGCTGCAAGTGCATCTATCAAAACTGACACATTTGGTGATTCAGCTTGTACATCAACTCGTAACCCATGTTCTTGAGCAGCTTGTGCAGTTTGTGGACCAATTACTGCCACAACTGTTGAAGCATGAGGTTTACCAGCAATTCCAACTAAGTTTCGAACAGTGCTAGCTGAAGTAAACAGCACAGCATCAAAGCCACCACTCTTAATTAATTCACGAGTGTGTGCTGGAGGAGGAGCTGCGCGCACTGTTCTAAAGGCAACAATGTCTTCAACTTCCCAACCTTTTGCTTGCATTCCTTCAACAAGTGTTTCTGTTGCAATATCTGCACGAGGTAAGAAAACTCTGTTTATTGGATCAAGTAATTGATCAAACTTTGGCCAAACATCTAATAAACCTTCTGAGTTGTGTTCTTTTGCTGGGAAAAGATCTGGTTTAACACCAAACTCAACAAGGGCATCAATTACGGGTTGTCCAATAGCAGCAACTTTTAATCCAGCAAAAGCTCTGGCATCTAAACCATAATCAATAAATTTATCTCTTACAGCTCTAACTGCATTTGTGCTTGTAAAAACTACCCATTGGAATCTGCCTGAAACTAAACCGTGAACAGCTCTTTCCATTTGTTGTGGAGTTCTTGGTGGTTCCACAGAAATAGTTGGAACTTCAACAGAGACAGCTCCATAAACTGCAAGAAGCTTTTGAAAATCTTCAGCATCTTCCTTGGTTCTTGGAACCAAAACTTTCCAACCAAATAAAGATTTATTTTCAAACCATTGATATTTATCTCGATTGTTTACTAAATCACCGATCACAATAATTCCAGGACCTGATTGTCTTGCCGCTTTTGCTACAACTGGAATATTTTCTAAAGTCGAAACAATTGTTCTTTGATCTGTGGTGCTTCCATCCCTTGTTACAGAAATTGGAGTTGTAGCGTCACGACCACGAGCAATTAATGCACTTGCAATTGCAGGTGCCTTATCTGCGGAATTGATAACCACAATTGGAATTGTTGGATCTAAATGCAGAGACCAGTCAATTGGTTCTGAACCGTTTAAAATGTGAACTTCTTTGCCTCTGTTTGCAAAAAGTGACATTCCGGCATGAGTTGGCACAGCTGTGATTGGTGAAACTCCTGGCACATATTCAAATTCAATTTTTGATTTTGCAAGTGTAGAAACTTCAACCGCTAAATTATCTTCGACAACTGGATCTCCTGCGCAAAGTCTGACAACTGCTGCACCTTCTTTAGCGGCATCAATTGCTAAACGAGCTCTTACTGCAGGTGCCATTGGCACACCGTCTTCATCAACTGCTGCAACAACATCTGCTGTTGGATTTGCATGCGCATTAGCAATGTCCATGGTGTTGACATCAGCAATAATTAATTCAGCTTGCTTAATAGCATTAATGCCACGAAGTGTGATTAATTGCGGATCTCCTGGACCTGCTGCAACATAAATTACTGGCAGCACAATAATTTTTTTCTTAGTCAATTACTTACCTTTCGTTTCTATACAGCTTTGCGTTGTTCGTGAAATGCCAAAATTTGTAATTCTGATGCCAAGTCAACTTTTCTGACATCAACACCTTCTGGAACTGTTAAATAAACTGGAGCAAAATTTAAGACGCTTCTAATTCCTGCTTTTACTAATCGATCACACACTGCTTGAGCACTTTGTTCTGGAGTTGCAACTACACCTAGGCGAGCATTTGTTTCTTTAATTACTTCTTCTAAATCACTTAAGGCATGTACTAGAAGTTCAACAGTTTTTCCCTCAGCACCACATTTAACTTTTGTGCCTATTAAAGTTTGATCTGCATCAACTAAAGCAACGACGCGAAAACCACGTGAACCAAATCCGCCGTAATGAGCAAGTGCTCTGCCCAAATTTCCCACACCCACAATTACTACAGACCAATCATGATTTAGTCCCATTTCACGAGAAATTTGGTAGCGCAAGAATTCCACGTCATAACCAACACCGCGGGTTCCATATGAACCTAAGTGCGATAAATCTTTTCTGAGCATCGCACTGGATACTCCAGTTAAGGCAGCTAATTCTTCAGAGGAAACTCTTATTTGTTGGGCATCTGCTAATTGGCTTAACGCTCTGAAATAGGCAGGGAGTCTTGAAACGGTTGCTTCGGAAATCTTTGGATTTGTGCCACCTTTTAATGATGCTGAGGATTTTGGTGACATATCTACAAAGGTACACATTTGTGCAAAAAAGCACAAATCGTCTCACAAAAAGATGATTTTTAACTCAGTGCTTGGCGCAATCTTTCTGGATCTACTCGCCAATAATCATGGCGTTTGCCGTCAACAAATATGACAGGAATTTCTTCCCCATATTGGTGCATTAATTCAGGGTTGTTTTGGATTTCTTCGACCTCATAGCCCACGTTTAATTCAATACTTACTTGAGCAACGATCTTGATGGCATCAACACAGAGGTGACAGCCTGGTTTGGAAAGAACTTTGATGCGTTTATTGATTTAAATCAGACCCTTTTTAGTGGGGAAAGCTGGCTGAGGGGAAATCAGCCAGCCTCTACGAATGATTCACGCAAGTATTCAGAAACTGCTGCTTCTGGAACACGAAACGATCTACCAACGCGCACTGCTGGCATGGTGCCTGAGTGGACTAGTCGGTAAACAGTCATCTTGGATACTCGCATTGATGAGGCAACTTCTGCCACGGTCAAGAATCTAACTTCGCCTAAAGGTCTTTCTGGGCTTGACGCCATTTCTTGCCTCTTTCTTACACGGTTTAAGACCTTCCCTAAGTCTTAAGTGGCGTGTGGTGCCACGGTAATAGATGACTACTTGTTAGCACAAGAGAGGAGGGGGGTTATTTGAGGGAAGCAGACATGCTAATGGGACCTAAACAAGTCTTGTTACAGAAGTGAATAAGAGATTTTTTAAATGAAACGATCAGCAGGATGAGGATTTAAAGATAACAAAACTTCTTTTGCTTTTCTGCCCGGTAATTTCTTTATTGTTTTCAGCAAAGTGACACGGTTATCACAATGTTCTTTTAAAACTGCGTAAGCTTTTTTACCAATTAATTCAACTAAAGTATCTTTTTCACTTATGTAAACAGGTTCAGTAGCAGTGTGAGCTTCTGTGTCGGAAGAACAATACCAATCCATAGTATGTCCGCCTTCTCCCCAATTTTTTCTTTTGTATTCTTCAATAACAATTACTTGATAATCTGTGTCATCTTCAAATTCTCTTGTTTCATAACTTCTTCTAATCGGTAATTGCCAACAAACATCTGGTTTTGCTTCTAATGGTTTAGCACCTTTAACTAAAGCTAACTTATGTAGTGCACAACCTTGACCTCCAGCAAACTCTGGTGAGTTCATAAAAATACAAGCACCTTCTACAACTCGTGTTTTTTCAACACCGTCTTCTCTCTCAGTCCAACCTTTTTTAGAATTGGCATGTTCATGCTTTTCCCACAAGTCTGGGGTTAACTTTTTAACCCATTTTGAAACTCTTTTTTTATCTCCTGGTTCAGTGAAATGTGCACCGTGAATACAGCAACCATCATTTGGATTTGTTTTCTCAACACCTTTGCAACCTCGACCAAAAATACATTCCCAATTTGAAGTTAACCAAGTTAGATCAGCTTTTATTAACGTTCCTGAGGCTGCTGGATCAACAAATTCAAGCCAAGTTCGGGGTGAATCTTTTAAAATTTCGGTCACAAGCCAGAGCCTACTTGGCTAGTTTCTGGTAAGTGCAAAGTAGTCTTGTTCAATAAGTCACACAAAAAAGAAAGAATATTCCGTGAAACTTGGCATTGTTGGCACCGGCAATATGGGTGAAGCCATCCTCAAAGGCCTGCTCGACAATGTATTAACAAAAAATGATGTGATTTGTGTCGATAAATCCCCTGAAAGCCTGGATCGTATTTCAAAGAAATATCAAGTTCAATGTTCTCTCGATATTGCCCAAATTAAAGACTGTGAAGTTGTGCTTTTAGCAGTTAAACCTCAAAATATGGATGAAGTCTTACCTGAGATGGGCAAGATAATTTCTGCAAATACTTTAATCATTTCTATTGCTGTTGGCATAACTTCTAGTTTTATTGTAAATAAGTTAGGAATTAGTAATGCTGCAGTTGTACGAGCTATGCCTAATACTCCTGCTTTAGTTGGCAAAGGAGTAACCGGTTTGGCAAAAGGTGAATTTGCTACCGATGTTCAATTAACAGCTGCCAAAAATCTATTAGAAGCAGTTGGTCAAGTTGTTGTGGTTAATGAAAACCAAATTGATGTTGTAGCCGCTGCTTCTGGATCTGGTCCTGCTTATTATTTTTATGTCACAGAATTATTAATTGACGCAGCTGTTGCTCATGGTCTAACAAGAGATGTTGCTCAGGTATTAGTTGAAAACACATTTGTGGGATCAAGTGCTTTGTTTGAAAATTCAGATGATGATGTCATTGAATTAAGGAAAAAAGTTACTTCACCAAAGGGAACAACTCAGGCAGCAATTGAATTTTTAGAAAGTAAAGATTTAAAAAGTATTTGGCAAAATGCGTTAGGTGCTGCTATTAAAAGAGCTGAAGAGATAAGTAAGAACTAAATTATTCTGCAGCGCTATTTACAGGTGGCGCATCTGGAAGTGGTTGTTTTGCTTCCCCAGTAAATGTAAACACTCTGGTGTCAGAAGTTTTCTTATCAGCATTAGCTGCTTCACCTTCAACACCAACTACGACAAGGTTTCCAGCAGTTAATTCGCCAAACAAAATCTTTTCACTCAACACATCTTCAATTTCTCGTTGAATTGTTCGTCTCATAGGTCTTGCACCCAAAGACTGGTCATAGCCCTTATCCACAAGCAATTCTTTAGCTTGATCAGTCAAAATCAGACCCATGTCTTTGTCTTTCAATCTGTCATCAAGGGAAGTGACCATTAGATCAACAATTTGTAAGATTTCTGGACGTGTCAATTGGTGGAACACAATCACATCATCAAGTCTGTTTAAGAACTCTGGACGAAAGTGTTGTTTAAGTTCTTCGTTAACTTTTAGCTTCATACGGTCATAGCTTCCTTCAAGGTCATCGCCCATTGAGAAACCAAGTCCTACACCTTTTGAAATATCACGACTTCCCAGGTTTGTGGTCATGATGATTACAGTATTTTTGAAATCCACCATGCGGCCTTGAGAATCAGTTAATTTACCATCTTCCAAGATTTGCAATAGTGAATTGAAAATATCTGGATGAGCTTTTTCTACTTCGTCGAAAAGCACAACGGAGAATGGCTTACGACGAACTTTTTCAGTTAACTGTCCGC
>SXGQ01666665.1_pt1 | contig 20095 bp, 16 predicted proteins | sample 3178371 | NCBI WGS metagenome assembly SXGQ01 (sample SAMN11356859, study PRJNA531348) | freshwater metagenome | isolation source: freshwater sample F1-20 | place: China: Fuxian Lake, Yuxi | collected 2017-12-25 | reverse complement strand
GGTGGAATCGCCTACGTGTACGACCCGCTCGACGTGTTCGCGGCCAAGGTCAACTACGAACTCGTCGAACTCGAACCACTCGAGGAAGCCGACCTCGACTTCCTGCGTACGACGATCACGGCGCACGTGGAGGAGACCGAGAGCGCGGTCGGCGAGCGCATCCTCTCGGCCTGGGACGCCGAATCACCGCATTTCCGCAAGGTGATGCCCCGCGATTTCAAGAGGGTCCTCACGGTGATGGCCGAATCACGGGCTCAGGGTTTGTCCGAGGACGACACGTTGCGTCGCGTCATGGAGGTGTCGAATGGGTGAGACCACCGGATTCCTGAAATGGCATCGCGAGGGTCCTTCGCGACGACCGGTGCCGGTTCGACTTCGTGACTGGAAAGAGGTCTACGAGCCCTTCGATGCCGAGGCTCTCAATCGGCAGGCGGGTCGGTGCATGGATTGCGGAATTCCCTTCTGCAACAACGGCTGCCCCCTCGGAAATCTGATCCCCGACTGGAACGACCTGGTGTACCGGGGTCATTGGCAGGACGCGATCGATCGACTGCACGCGACCAACAACTTCCCCGCGTTCACCGGGCGTCTGTGTCCGGCGCCGTGCGAGTCGGCATGTGTGCTCGGCATCAATGCCGATCCGGTGTCGATCAAGCAGGTCGAGGTGGAGATCATCGACCGGGCGTTCGCCGAAGGCTGGGTCACGCCGCAGATTCCCAGCGTGAAGACCGGCAAGCGCGTGGCCGTGATCGGTTCCGGTCCGGCCGGACTCGCCGTGGCGCAGCAACTCACGCGTGCGGGTCACGACGTCGTGGTTCTGGAACGCGCCGATCGAGTGGGTGGCCTTCTTCGTTTCGGCATCCCCGAGTTCAAGATGGAAAAGAAGCACCTCGATCGTCGTCTGGAGCAGATGGAGGCCGAGGGAACCGAGTTCCGTACGAACGCGATCGTGGGGCAGAACGTCGACATCGACATCCTGCGCGCGAGTCATGATGCAGTCGTGCTCGCTTGTGGAGCCACCGCATGGCGCGACCTCCCCGTGCCCGGTCGCGAACTCGCCGGCATTCATCAGGCGATGGAGTACCTGCCGCTGGCCAACCGTGTGCAGGAAGGTGACCTCGGTTCGTCGCCGATCGACGTGGCCGGCAAGCACGTGGTGATCATCGGCGGTGGCGACACCGGCGCCGATTGTCTCGGCACCGCGCATCGTCAGGGAGCGGCCTCGATCACCCAACTCGAGATCATGCCGCGTCCGCCGGAAGAACGTTCGGCCGGCAACCCATGGCCGCAGTACTCGATGGTCTATCGCGTGTCGTCGGCACACGAAGAGGGCGGTGAACGCGTGTACAGCGTGAACACCGAGCGTTTCATCGACGATGGCCATGACCGCGTGAAGGCTCTCCTCGTGCACGAGGTCGAGATGCGCGACGGCAAGTTCACCAAAGTCGAAGGGTCCGATCGTGAGATCCCGGCCGACTTCGTGTTCCTGGCGATGGGATTCGTCGGCCCCGAGAAGGGTGGTTGGCTCGACGCGCTCGGTGTCGAACTCGACGAGCGCGGCAACGTGCGCCGGAACGACGACTACATGTCGTCGACACCCGGAGTCTTCGTGGCCGGTGACATGGGTCGTGGTCAATCGCTCATCGTGTGGGCCATCGCCGAAGGCCGGGCCTGCGCGGCCGGAGTCGATGCCTACCTCATGGGTTCGAGCACCTTGCCGACACCCGTTCGACCGACCGATCGACCGCTCGTCTGACGGGGTGACCCGTGCGAATCGGGCTCGTCAACTAGATTGTCCGCCGTGCGTCGACCCTTCGTGACCGCGTTCGTGGCTGCCATCGGAGTAGCTGGTCTGGCGTTCTTGACGGCCTGCGGCAGTGACCCGAATGCCACCGCCACGACGCTTCGTCCGCTGACGTCGACCAATTATGCGACCACACCGCCTTCGGTCGTGACCACGGTCGATCCGGCCAACACTCTGCCGCCGCCGCTCACCTACACGGTGGCCGCTGGCGATTCCATGTACGGCATCGCATCGAAGTTCGGCACCAAAGCCGAGGACATCGCGAGTTACAACAGTTGGGCCGACGGCATCCTGCATCCGTTGGCTCCCGGACAGGTGATCCTGATCCCACCGACCGCGACCAACGTCTCGACGTCGGTGCCCGGGATGCCGATTCCGGTTCAGACGACCGCACCCGGGCCGAGCCCCGGTCAGGGCAAGTACACCGTCGAGATGGGTGATTCCTTGTCGAAGATCGCCGACAAGTGGGGAGTCGAAGTCTCGGCGTTGCTCGCCGCCAACGGTTGGGCCGACACCGGAGTGGTGATCCTGCCCGGCGACGAGATCAACATCCCGGCGCGCACCAAGAACTGATCGCGTCAGTCGCCGAGATTCGGCCAGCGTCGCTTCTGCCGACGCCTTTGACCGGTGGTGCCGAGCGAACGTCGCTCCGAGAGAGCCCATTGGCGACGCCAACCCGTGTATTCCGGTCCGGTGAGCGTCGGGCTCGCGTTACGGCGGGCGCGTTGCCGAGCCGTCCAGTAGTCGTTCAGTGACTCGTCGCCGAGTGCAGTGACGGCGGCCTCGATGCGCGCTGCGAAACGACGGGTGTTCTCACCCTCGAGCGGAACGAGTGGCTGACCGAACACGACCTTGGTGGTACCGGCGCGGGGTCGCTTCATACCCTTGCCGTAGATCGATCCGGTGCCGTCGATGAACACCGGCACCACCGGCGCGCCGGTACGACTCGAGAGGTAGGCGGCGCCACCTTTGAACTCCTGGCCCCAACCATCGGGTGAGCGTCCACCCTCGGGGTAGATCACGAGACTCCAACCGTCGTCCACCAGACCTCGGATCATGTCGGACGATTTACGGCCGGTGACTTCACGATCGATCGGAATCGCGTTGAGTGACAACGACGCGAGTACGGCTTTCCAGCGTTTGTCGAAGAAGTAGTCGGCGGCGGCGGCGACGACGAGTTTGGATCGCCAGGGTTCAGGAACGGCGACCGTCATGAGTGCGGTGTCGAGATGCGAATGGTGGTTGGGGGTGAAGATGAGTGGCGTGGTTTCCTCGAGCCGTCGAAGGTCGGCCAGTCGATCGAGTCCGAAGACCTGGGGGCTCGCCACCGCCCGCACCATGAGTCGGATCGGGCCGTTCACGAGACCGCGCCGGACGACGCGGGCCGGGGTACGACGCGCCCAGCGGGTGTCGTAGTCGGCGCCGAGATCGGGTTCGTCGGGGGGAACCTCGACTCCGCGTGGCGTCGTCGGGGCGGTGTAGGGGAACCCGAGCTTCTTCGCACGTCGAACGGGCGGTATGAGCACGCGCTCGAGCGCGTCGCCGATTTTTCCGGCGCGGGCGAGGCGGCTCGGCCGCCAGGGGGCATCGTCGCGGGCCATCAGCGGTTCACGAGACGTCGGCCACCATGAGGGGTGGAGTGTGGATGTGGGTGATGGTGGGGGTGCGACCGACGACATCACTCGCGATCTCGAGAGCATCGTCCATCGTGCTCGCCGGAACGAATCCGAGTCGGCGAACCGTCTTGGGGTCGCCGCCGACGACGATCACGCGACTGCAGTGCTTCATGCCGTGGGTGCCCCAGTACCACATGTAGAACGGGTGCACACCGTGATAGGCGTATCCGGTCCGGTACAGGTGCTTGTACCACTCGTCTTCGGCGTACTGGCGTTCCCACTTCTGCGACATCACGTGCGGATCGGTGGTGTCGGCGAGCACCTGTTCGAAGAAGTCGATGTAGCTCGGGTGGTGAACCGGGTTGAACTCGGGCCGACACGGGTGGGTCATGATGATGACACCACCTTCACGTACGAGCGGCATGCCGCGGTACATGTTGAAGTAGTAACCCATGGCCATCACCTGGACGAGGATCGGGTTCAGGATCGAGTGCACGTTGTACGGGCTGATGTACGGGATTCCCATGGTGAGGATGTCGGTCTGACCCTTCACCTCCACGAGTTGCTGGCGGTAGACGTGTTCGGTCGTGATCCGGTGGACGGCCTCGACCTCACCGGCCTGGATGCTCGTCATCTGATGCGGAGCCTCGATCGAGTGGAAGATGTTGCGCGCCATCCGTGCCGGCGTGCGGTTGAGCGCCTTGGTGGTGGCGAGGTAGGTCATGCGGTCGCGCGGTGACCATTCCCACTCGCGCTTGGAGAGGAAGCCGAACGGCGCCGGGAAGGTGTCGGTGTTGAGGGTCGTCTCGATCTGGAAGACCTTCACGCCGCTGTCGAGCAGAACCTTGCCCATCCGCCAGTTGCTCTTGTGCAGTTCGCTTCGATGCTGATCCATGAAGCTGCGCGAATGAGTCATGGTCTCGGGATTGTGGTGATGGCGCAGCGACCGATACGACGACAGACCGGTGGCCGTGCTCTTCCAGCCTCCGTCCATGGCCACGAGGTTGATGTTCACGTACACGAGGAGATCGCTCTCGGCGGCGCGCTTGTTGATCTCGACTTCCTCACCGTGAGGTGTGGTGCCGAGGAAGGCGAGATTGTCGGGGTCCTCGGCATCGTGTTGGTAGAGAAGCCCGCGCGGAGCGAAAGCGTCGTACACCCGATCGCCCACGGCATGGCGGAGTTCGGCTTCGGTCATCCGTCGGTGCAGGGCCAGGGCCGAGATGATGTGGACGTCGTCGACTCCGGCCTCGGCCGCGAGGTCGAGAACGGCCTCGATCACGCGCTGGCGAACATCGGGACGTTGCATCTTGGGTAGCGGAAGGCTCACGTCGTCGAAGGCGATCGTGAGTTTCATGCCCGGGAATAACAACGCGGGAAGCGGATCCTGATCGATCGGATTCAGGAGCGCGTTGCGGATCGCACCGTCGATATCGGCGATGGCGGCGATCGGTTCGGGTGGATAGATCACCCGGCTACGACCGGCGGGAAGCTTCTCGAGCGAGAAGTTCTCTCCGCGCCAGAAGAGGATCGGCGGGGTCGATCGGTCGACTTCGAGAACGAATCCGGGACGGGGCATCAGTTGCTCTCCACTTTCTTGCGGGATCGACGGAGGTCGAAGGCGATCTTCACGGCGCCGCGCCGACCAGCCGCCGAAGCGTGGGCGATGGCGTCTTCGAATTCCTCGAGGGGATACGTGGCCGACAGGAGTCGTTCGAGCCGAGCGGCGGCGACCGTCTCGATGGCCAAGGCGAACGTGCGCAGACGCGTCCCGTCGGGCATCGTCTCGGTGCCGTAGGTGTACGAGCCGACGAGTTCGGTCTCGCGGTGCCACAGTCCGGTGAGATCGACGGTGACCTCGGCGGGCATGCCGAGCAGCACCACCCGACCTCGCGGACGGGTGAAGCGGAGACAATCGGCGATGCTCGCCGAGTTGCCGACCGCGTCGATGGTCGCGTGTGAGCCTCCGGTGAGATGGTCGCCCACCACGTGGCATCCGACTTCGCGGCGCACGGCACGGGAGAGTTCATCGGCGGGAACGGCGACGTCAGCACCGAGCGCGCGGGCCAACGCCTGCTGATGCGGATATCGCGCGCCGACCACGATGCGCACACCGGGTACGTATCGACGCAGTCCGGCCACTGCACACAGACCCATGGTTCCCGCACCGAGGATCGCCACCACCGGTGTCTCGCCGGCGCGTAGCGCGCGGTCGACGGCCGGCCAGGTGGCGAGGGCCGCATGGATTCCGCCGGCGGCCGGTTCGACCATCACGGCCTGTTCATCGGTGACGTCGTCGGGCACGTCGTGCAGTTGGCTTTCGTGGGCGATGAGTTCGGTCGACCAACCACCACCCGTGGACTTGCAGAATCCGATCTGGATGCCGGGCTTCAGATGTCCACTCACGAGGTGCGCGTAATCGTCGCCGTCGCCGGGCGCGGCGTCGGGGAACGGCAAGTGCAGTCCGCGGGCGGCGTGTCCGAGAACGGGCTCCACGACGACCCGTCGTCCGTCGTCGGTGTCGGCCACGATCTCGTGGCCGGGGACGAAGGGAAACGACACCCAGTCCTCGAAGTAGGTCGAGGCATGACCTTCCACCAGCGAAAGATCGCTGCCGCAGATTCCGGTGAGTCGCGGTTGCAGGCGATGCCACCCGGCGTGCTCGGGAAGCGTCGGTGCATCGTCGTTCACGAGATCGAGTGGGCCGAGTCGTGTCGCGCCGACGGCACTGATCGGGCTGATGAGTCGAGCGACGGCGAACTTGGCCGGTCGACGTGAGATGCGAAGCGCGCGCATCAGCGACCCGTACCGATCCGTCCCGGACGGGTCGAGAAACGCTTCTGCTCGCGTTCGGACACGAGCGGTCCGATGGGAAGGAGGCGCTTGGGTGCTCCTTGGGCCTTGTCCCAGTTCTCCACCAGCCAGCCGCGCTTACGGGCGATGGCAGCCAGGCGGGTCTCGGGATTCACGGCCACGGGGAAACCGACCGCCTCGAGCAAGGGGAGGTCACTCGTGGAATCGGCATAGGCGACGCACTCCTCGAGTCGGAAGCCCTCAGCGCGGCAATAGTCGGCGAGAACCTGGGCGCGGGTCTCGCCCGTGGGAGGAACCTTGGCGAGTTCACCCGAATACGTGCCGTCGGCGCGCACCGTCATGTCGGCGGCCACGATTTCGTCGAACAACGGGCGGAGTCCCTCGACCGCGAAACTCAGAGCACCGGTGATGAGCACCGTGCGATGTCCGAGGGCGCGGTGCTCGCGAACCCGACGAAGTCCGGCCGGGAACGACTTGGTCATGATGAGTTGCGCGAGCAACTCGGTCGCGTCGGCGTCGATCTGCTCGACGGGCGCGTCTTCGTATCGGCGGTAGAAGTAACGCAGGAAGTCGGCGCGGTCCTTGCGATCCATGGAGAGAAGGCCGGGGGCTTCGCGCAGTGTGCGCAACACGTAGCGGACGCGCTCGGGGGTGTTGAGTCGGCGGGTGGCGAGCCACGAGTAACTCTCGACGACGTTGGAGGCGATGAGCGTGTTCTCGAGATCGAAGGCGGCGACGTGGCGGGACGGATCGAGCACCTGTTTGCGGAGACGGTCGTGGCGATCGACGATCGTGCGGCCGGGAGTGGTCTTGACGCGTGCGTGTTGCACGATCGAGGGCAGGTGAATGGTCGAGATGTATTCGGGCCAATCGACGACCAGCGGATCGAGGCAGAAGTCGCGCCGGTCGTCGGCATCGAGGAGGGCATCGATGGCGAGAAGATTGTCGACTTGGTAGATCGCCTCGCACTCGGTGTAGAGGCCGTAGAGCTCGACGTATTCGAGGGCGCGCTCGATGTCACCCCGTCGGTCTTCGAGTCGCGCCGACCATGCGGCTTGGGTGCCGCGCAGTGGAAGAGCCTGCAGAGTCCGTTCGGCTCGCTCGACGAGAGTCTGGGCGCGGGTGAGTTGCTTCTGCACTCGACCCCGACCGGGGAAGTTCCAGTCGGGCACCACGATCGGCTGACCGTGCGAGTCGTAGATCGGGTGATCGGTGAACCAGTCGCGCACGTTGTCGACCAACGTGCGGTACTTGAGGGGATTGGTCGAACCCGATGCGACCTGCGTGATGGCCGGTGCGCGCTCGGGGCCGAGCGCGGCCACGGCGATGATGGCCGCGACGACGATGTCGACCGGAATGACGTCGATGGTCCCCTCCGGGACGCCGGGGAACTCCTTCAAGAGTCCGCGGGCGTACGAGATGATGACCGGCTCGGCCATGCGAAAGCCGCGGATCCAGCCCGGTGCGGGTTCGGCCACGGCCGACTCGATGATCGACGGGCGCACGATGCTGACGGGCACCGAACCCTTCGATTCGTGCAGGGCCTGTTCACCGAGTGCCTTGGTGAATGCATAAGCGTCGGGCCACCCCACACTCGCGGCGCGTGACCGACCGGCGGCCACGAGTTGGTCCTTCACCCACTTCTCGCGGCACTGCTCGGTCTTCTCGGCCAGGGCCGGTGCGCCGGCCGCACCGAGTTCGCGACGTGCTTGCGCGCGAAAATCGGCCAAGCGTTCGGGAGTGCGACTCGCCGCCTCGGTGTCGCCGCGCAGGCGTCGGGCGGAAGCGACTTCGGCCTTCCACGACAAGCCGATGTCGAATGGCCCCTGACTGACGAGTTCTTCGGGAGCGTTACCGCGGCGGTTGCCGGCCACGTAACACGTGGAGACCGCCACGAGGTGCGGAAGTGTGCCATCGGCGCTTGGGCCGACTTCGTTCAACACCTGCGCGATGCGTGTGGGTCCGAGCAGGTTGATCTCCACTGCGCTGTCGAGTGGAGAGTCGAAGGCCACGCTCGCCGCCGAGTGGATGACGGTGTCGCACGACGCGAACAACGCCCGATCGTCGGGGGAGAGCCCGAGGCCGTCGGTGCCGACGTCGCCGGCCACCACTCGCAGTCGATTCTCGATGCGCGAGTCGAAGTCGGTTCCCCATTCGCGACGCAACCGATCGAACGCGTTGTTCTTCACGATCTCGCGGCGCACGCGCTCGACGGCCGAGGTGCGGCGACCGGGGCGCACGAGGACGACGACCTCGCAGTCGGGCACGCTGCGCAGGAGTCGCTCCACGAGCGCGGTACCCACGAACCCGGTTGCTCCGGTCACGCCGATGCGGCGTCCGCGTAACGACGAGGCGATCACGAATCCGTTTGTAGCACAGTTCTCTACCAAATGGTAGAGAAACCCGGAAAAGCCTGCTAGGAAAGGGAGATGGCCCGTCGGAGCGGAACCCGAGACACGATCCTCGAGCGGGCCACCGACCTCTTCGGGCTACGTGGTTTCGAGGCCGTGAGCCTCGATCAGATCGCCGCCGACGTGGGTGTGGCCAAGCAGACCCTTCTCTATTGGTTCCCGTCCAAGGACGACCTCATCGAGCAGGTTCTGGCGGCCACGGCGGCCGAACTGGCCGTGGTGGTGGAGGCGGCCATCCGATCGGCACCCGATGATCCGCTCGATCGCATCGAAGCAGTGGTGAAAGCCGTCTTCCGACCCGCAGTGCGTCGCCCCGCGCTCCTCGGCCTCGTGCGTGAGATCGGCCGACTGCCGTCGTCGTCATCGGACGCGCTCACCACTCGCGTGCAACCGCTCGTCGCGCGAGCCGTGCAATGGATGCGCTCGGAGATGGATGCGGGTCGACTGCGATCGGGCGACCCGTCGGTCATCGTGGCTCTCGTGTATGCGACCGTGACCGGTATCGCGACCGAACCCGAAGCTCTGCGCGCGGTGGGCTGGAACGCCGACATCTCGGGTCTGCGACGACTGCGCGACGAACTGGTCCTGTTCCTGCGGGCGGCACTCACTCCGCGTTGAGTCGCGCGCGACTCTGATCAGCGGGAGGTGTTGCGACGTCGTCGGGTGTGCCGATCGAGCGCGAGATCCACGAGTCGATCGATCAACTCCGAGTAACCCACACCCGAGGCCTGCCACAGTTTGGGATACATCGAGATCGGGGTGAAGCCAGGCATGGTGTTGACCTCGTTGCACAGGAATCCCCGTCCGTCGGCCTCGTAGAAGAAGTCGACACGGGCCAGACCATCGCAACGCAGGATCCGAAAGATGTCGAGGGCGAGCTGTTGGACGTCGGCCGTCTCGGTAGCGGTGAGTTCGGCCGGCACGATGAGTTGCGCGCCGTCGGTCACGTATTTGTCTTCGTAGTCGTAGAACTCGTTCCCCGGCACGATCTCTCCGGCCACGCTCACTCGGGGCGCGAGATTGCCGAGCACGGCGACTTCGATCTCGCGGCCACGAACCGCTTCTTCGATCACGACGAATTCGTCGTACTCGAAGGCGTGGTCGGTGGCGACGCGTAGGGCGTCGCGGTCCTTGGCCTTCGACACTCCGATGGACGAACCCATGTTGGCCGGTTTGACGAAGAGTGGCAGGCCGAGTTCGGAGACGACGGCGTCGAGGCGCGCGTCGGAAACTTCGTCCGAACGCAGCACCGAATAGCGCGGTTGGGGAACTCCGTGACGCGCGAGAACGTCCTTGGCCATGGCCTTGTCCATCGAGACCGCCGAGCCGAGGACGCCCGAACCGACGTAGGGCAGATCGAGGAGTTCGAGCAGTCCCTGCACCGTGCCGTCCTCGCCCATGGGTCCGTGCAACAGCGGCATCACGACGGTCCGGCCCTGACTCGCGGCGGCGGCCAGTACCGGTGCCGACGACACCGGGAGTCCGTCGACCGTGAGCCGGTCGGGGATCTGATCGGGTCCGGCCTGCACGGCCTTCATGGCGTTCTCGGCGAGGTGCCATTGCCCGGCGCGATCGATACCGATCGCGGTGATCGCGTAGCGGGAGCGGTCGACGGCCCGCATCACGTGGGCGGCCGTCACGCAACTGACGTCGTGTTCGGCCGACTGACCTCCGAAGACGATCACGAGGTTGATCGGACCCTCCGCCACGTCCCGACCCTACCGGAGGGCAGTCGAAGCAGTCGGGCATCGCATGTTCTCGAGAACTACGATCGACGCATGCCCTCCGAGCCGCGCTTTCTCACTCATCATGCGCTCCGGATCAAAGGTTTCGCCAAGGTCGAGACTCTGGCCGAGATCGCCGACCTCGAACATTCGCTGGTGGAATCCCATCTACGCGACATGGAGCGCGAGGAGTTGGCGATGTTCCGTGAAGCCCGAGCGTTGTGGCAACTGACGCCGGCCGGCAAGGCGGCGCACCCCGAACTGCTCGCGGCCGACGTGGCGGCGGTCGATCTGGCCCGACTGGGCCACGTCTACGAGACGTTCCTCGAACTCAACGGTGCGTTCAAGGAGTTGTGCGGCGACTGGCAATTGCGCGACGGGGCGCCCAACGATCATTCCGATCCGGGCTACGACAAGAAGGTGATCGCGCGGCTCACCGAACTGAACGGTGATGCTCAGCCGGTCGTGGTCGGTATGGCCGAGGTCATCGGGCGCCTGTCGCCCTACGCGCCGCGTCTGTCGGCGACGTGCCGACTCGTGGAGGGCGGCCAGCACAACATGTTCACCGGAGTCATGTGCGGCTCGTTCCACGACGTCTGGATGGAACTCCACGAGGATCTCATCCTCACTCAGCAGATCGACCGCGCGGCGGAAGGAAGTTTCTGATGGCTCGTTTCGGGCGTGTCGTGACCGCGATGGTGACCCCTTTCGATCGCGAAGGTCGGCTCGATCTCGACGGAGCCCATCGTCTCGCCAAGTGGTTGCAGGACAACGGCAACGACGGCCTCGTCATCGCGGGAACCACGGGTGAAGCGCCGGTCCTGACCGACGACGAGCGACTGAGCCTGTTCGCGGCCGTCATCGAAGCCGTCACGATTCCGGTGATCGCCGGGACCGGCACCAACGACACGTTGCACTCCATCCACATGACCAAGGAGGCGACCCGACTCGGCGCGGCCGGAGTGCTCGTGGTCGCGCCCTATTACAACCGGCCACCGCAGGCTGGTATCGATGCTCACATCCGTGCCGTCGCAGGGAGCACCAGCCTTCCCGTGGTGGTCTACGACATTCCGGTTCGTACGGGGCGCAAGATCAACACCTCCACTTTGCTGACCCTCGCGCGCGAAGTTCCCAACGTCGTGGCGCTGAAGGACGCGGCGGGTAATCCGGGCGAGACGGCGAACGTGATCGCCCAGGCGCCGGCCGGCTTCGAGGTCTACAGCGGTGACGACGGTCTGACCCTTCCATTGCTGGCAGTCGGCGCAGTGGGTGTGATCGGTGTGGCCACGCATTGGTCGGCGCCCGAACATCAGAAGATGTTCGATCTTTGGCGGGCGGGCGACACCGCCGGTGCCCGGGCCGTGAATCAGGTGTTGCTCGAGAGTTTCGCCTACGAGACCGGTGACGATTCACCGAATCCGATTCCGTCCAAGGTCATGATGAACCACCTCGGAGTACCGGTGGGCGAGTGTCGTCTGCCCATGGGGCCACCGGCGGATTTCGTGTTGCCGCGCGCGATCAAGGTGATCGACAACCTGCGCGCCTACCGACAGCGGAACGACTGATGCCCCAGAACGTCCGCGTGATCTTCCTCGGCGGACTGGGGGAGATCGGTCGCAACTGCATGGTGATCGAGCAGGACGAGCGGCTCCTCCTCATCGACTGCGGTCTGATGTTCCCCGACGTCGACATGCACGGAATCGACCTCGTGCTACCCGACTTCACCTGGTTGCGCGAGAACGCCGACCGCATCGAGGGGTGTGTGGCCACCCACGGTCACGAAGATCACGTCGGTGGTCTGCAGTTCCTCCTGCGCGACGCCGAGTTCCCGATCTTCGGCTCGGCCGTCACGCTCGGACTGGCCCGTGGTCGAATCGAGGAAGCCGGCCTCCTCGGCCGCACCGATTTCGTGACGGTGGTCGACGGCGAACGTCGTCGGATCGGCCCGTTCGACGTGGAGTTCATCCCGGTCACGCACTCGGTGCCGCATGCGTTCGCCATCGCGGTGCACACGCCGCAAGGAGTGATCCTGCACTCGGGTGACTTCAAACTCGATCTCACCCCGGTCGACGGTCGGCGAACCGACCTGTCGCGTATCGGTGCCATCGCGTCCGGTGAGGGCATCCGGTTGCTCATGTGCGATTCCACGAACGCCGAAGAACGCGGTCACGCGCCGAGCGAGACCTCGATCGGCGCCGTACTGCGCGCGTTGTTCCACGAGCACCGCGACCGCCGGATCATCACTGCGAGTTTCGCGAGCCACATCCACCGGGTGCAGCAGATCATCGACGCCGCCGTCGCGACCGACCGCAAGGTCGCGACCCTCGGTCGATCGATGCAGAAGAACGTTCGCATGGCGCGAGATCTCGGAGTCCTGACCGTGCCCGACTCGACTCTCATCGACATCGAGCAGATCGACGACTTCCCGCCGCACCGAACCTGTGTGATCTCGACCGGAAGTCAGGGTGAGCCGATGTCGGCCCTGTCGTTGCTCGCGCGCGGCGACAGCAAATGGCTCAAGGTCGGCGAGCACGACACCGTGATCCTCTCGAGCCACGCGATTCCGGGTAACGAATTCAACGTCACACGCGTGATCGACGGACTCCTTCGCGCCGGAGCCGAAGTGGTGCATTCGGGCGTGGCCGACGTGCACGCGACCGGGCACGCCCAGGCCGACGAACTGAAGACGTATCTCTCGATCGCCCGTCCGGAGTGGTTCATCCCCGTTCACGGCGAGTACCGACATCTCGTGGCCAATGCGAAACTCGGTCATCTCATGGGAATTCCGTCGAACAACGTGCTTCTCTGCGAGGACGGCGACGTCGTCGAGATCTCCGACGAAGGAGTCGCACCGGTGGCACGCGTTCCCGCCGGCTACCTCTACGTCGACGGAATCGTGGGCGATGTCGGACAGGGCGTGTTGCGCGATCGTCGAGTGCTCGCCGAAGAAGGTGTGGTCGTGGTCGTCGTGACCGTCGACATCGGCAGTGGCAAGGTTCTGACGGGTCCCGAGATCATCACGCGCGGATGGGTCTACGCACCCGAGGCCGAAGATCTTCTCGACGAAGCTTGTGATGTCGTCGCGGCCGCCGTGGAGAAGGCGCTGGCCGAAGGTGTTCGTAATCCTGAAGGCCTCGAGCAGGACGTGCGACGGGCGGCTGGTCGCTTCGTCAATGAACGCACGAAGCGACGTCCGATGATCGTTCCGGTGGTGATGGAGGCTTAGGGGTATTCCCGATCGCGCTCGCGCCCCGTTGCTAGCGTTCGTTCGATGGCCGCCAAGAAGTCCGCTCCTCGCGCGTCGGCTGGTGGTCGGGGCGAAGTTCGTCAGGCGATCTCCGGGCGCGAGAACGAACTGGCAGCTATCGCGGTGTTCGCGGTCGGGGTGCTCATCGCGCTCGCTGTCTATTTCCGTCTCGCCGGACCGGTGGGGCGTGGAGCCGATACCGGGCTCGGTGCGGCGATCGGTCTCGGCCGCTATCTGCTCCCGCCCGTGACCGGTGTGATCGGTTGGTCGTTGTTGCGCGGCGATCAGGCGCCGAGTCGCATGAAACTGGCCCTCGGTTGGGGCGCGATCTCGATCGCGGTCCTCGGTCTCCTGCACGTGTTCCGCGGTCCCGACGGGTACACCGGAATCGACGACCTCGGAGGCGCCGGCGGATGGATCGGCGCCGTGATCGGTCAGTCGCTCGACGCCCTGATCCAGCCGGTGGGCGCGTCGATCGTGATGGTACTCCTCGCGCTCTGCGGCACCCTCCTCGTTTCGGAGCTCTCGTTGAAGGGTCTCCTCGACGTCGTCGTCGATGCACTCAAGGCGTTGTCCGGTTGGCTACGTGCCGGCGTGCGCAGCGCGACCGACGACCTCGGAACCCTCGCGAGTGATCGTGATCAGGGGCAGCCGGCGGTGGGACGCACCGTCATCGAGCCGGGATTCGCACCTCTCGTGCCGGCCGCCCCCGACGATCCCGAGCCGCCGGTGGACGACGAGCCTGCGGACGAGGTCGAACCCGATGACGAACCGGTGGTCCCGGCCAAGCGCCCGCGTCGTGAGCCGCGCGTCGCCGAACCGGTTGCGCCGCGCGAACCGGCTCAACAGGGTGAACTCCCGGTCAAGACCTCCACTCCGCGTGGAGATTGGGTGTTGCCGTCGAACTCCGTCCTCGTTCGCTCGGGTGCGCAGTCGATCGACGAAGCCGAGATCGACCGCCGGGGGAGAATTCTCGAGGAATCGCTGTCGTCGCACGGCGTCGACGTTCGACTCGTGGGACGCACGGTGGGTCCGACCGTCACTCGTTACGAACTCGAACTCGGTCCGGGTGTGAAGGTCGCGCGCGTCACGAGTCTGCAGAAGGACATCGCGTACTCGCTCGCCGCCACCGACGTTCGCATCCTCGCCCCGATTCCCGGGCGCTCAGCGATCGGAATCGAGGTCCCTAACAGTTCGCGTCAACTCGTGGCCCTCGGCGACCTCATGGCTTCGGCCGAGGCCAAGGCCGCGACGCATCCCCTCGACGTCGCCATCGGCAAGGACATCTCCGGTCGCTCGGTGTTCCTGAATCTCTCGACCACGCCGCACCTTCTGATCGCCGGTGCGACGGGCGCCGGAAAGTCGAGTGGCATCAACTGCATCATCACGTCGCTCCTCATGCGGACGACTCCCGATCAGGTTCGGTTGATCCTCGTCGACCCCCAGCAGGTCGAGATGGGTCAGTACAACCGCCTTCCGCATCTGTTGACCCAGCCCGTGAACAACCCGAAGAAGGCGGCCAACGCGTTGGCTTGGGCGGTGCGCGAGATGGAGAAGCGCTACGACCTCCTGTACGAAATGGGTTACCGCGACATCACGGGTTACAACGCAGCCTTCGACCGGGGCGAACTCGAAGCCGAGGTGGGCAGCGATCGCGAATTCGAACGTATGAAGTACATCGTCGTGATCGTCGACGAATTGAACGACCTCATGATGGTCGCCGCGCGCGACGTCGAGGAGAGCATCACGCGCATCGCACAGAAGGCCCGTGCGGTCGGAATCCATCTGATCATCGCGACCCAGCGTCCGTCGGTCAACGTCATCACCGGAGTGATCAAGGCCAACATTCCGGCGCGCATGGCCTTCGCGGTGTCGAGCCAGATGGACAGCCGGGTGATCCTCGACCAGATCGGCGCCGAGAAACTGGTGGGTCGGGGCGACATGCTCCTGCTCCCGGGCAACTCATCAGTCGCCCAGCGAATCCAGGGCTGTTGGGTCACCGAGGACGAAGTGCGCAAGGTCGTGGCGCATTGGCGCAAGCAGGCCCCCGAAGTCACCTATGTCCAAGGTGTGGAAGGTGACGAACCGGCGGCCGGAAGTCCGGCCGGACTCGGAATCACCGACAGTTACGGCGGCGACGATGGCGATGACGAATCGATGGTCCGTCAGGCCATCGAACTGGTGGTGCGCAGCCAACTCGGATCCACCTCGATGCTCCAACGCAAGCTGAAGGTCGGCTTCGCCCGGGCCGGACGCATCATGGACATCCTCGAAGAGCGCGGCGTCGTGGGCCCGAGTACGGGAAGCAAGGCGCGCGAGGTCCTCTGGACCGTCGAGGATCTCGACAAGTCGGAGTGACCACGACCGTTTGTGGGCGTGGCATGATCTCGCCATGGGATCCATGGGGGAAATCGTCGAAGTCGCCTCGGGGTTGAAGTTCCCCGAAGGCCCGATCGCCATGAACGACGGCAGCATCGTTCTGGTGGAGATGTTCGGTCCGCGCATTACGCGCGTGTTCCCGGACGGTCGCAAGGAAACGGTCGCCGAGATCGAGGGTGGGCCCAACGGTGCCGCCATCGGACCCGATGGAGCTCTGTACCTCTGCAACAACGGTGGCTGTTTCACCGAGATCGACTTCGGAGGTCTGTGCTTCCCGGGTCCGTTCGACAAGTCGAAGTACATCGGCGGTCGAATCCAGCGCGTCGATCTCGCCACCGGAGCGGTGACCGATCTCTACACGCAGTGCGATGGCCGACCGTTGCGGGCACCCAACGACATCGTGTTCGACACCAACGGTGGTTTCTATTTCACCGACCATGGAATCCGTGACAACGAGGCTCGTACGAGCGACCTCACCGGCATCTATTACGCCAAGGCCGATGGGTCGTCGATCACCGAGATCGCGTTCCCGGCCGAAGGACCCAACGGCATCGGCCTGTCACCCGATGGCCGGACGCTCTACTACGCCGAGACCCACACCGGTCGCGTGTTCCAGCGGGGAATCGTCGCGCCGGGTGAACTGACACCGACCGCACCGGGCGACACGAGTTCGCTGCTCTGTGGTCTTCCCGGATTGCAGCTCTTCGATTCGCTCGGTGTCGATGGCGCGGGCAACGTGTGCGTGGCGACTCTCGTCAACGGCGGTGTCACCGTGATCGCACCCTCGGGTGAAGTTCTGCACCACGTGGCCACCGGCGATCTCCTCACCACCAACATCTGCTTCGCGGCCGACGGCAGTTCGACCGCGTGGATCACGCTGTCGGGCACCGGTCGACTGGTGAAGATGAACTGGGCCTATCCGGGTCTGCGTTTGGCGCACTCCGCGTAACCGAACCCCTCGCGGCATCACCGGTAGCATCGATCCGGTGAGTTCCGGGGGCCAGCGCTTCTACGTCGAGACGCTCGGCTGTCCGAAGAACCAGGTGGATTCCGACAAGTTGATCGGCACCCTGCTGGCCGATGGCATGGTGCCCGTCGACGAAGCCGAGGACGCCGATCTGGTCGTGGTGAACACTTGTGCGTTCATCGAAGACGCGCGGCGCGAGTCGATCGACACCATTCTCGCGCTCGACGAACGGCGGACGACCGGGTCCCGACTCGTCGTCACGGGTTGCATGGCCGAGCGCTACGGAGACGAACTCGCCACTGCGCTCCCCGAAGTCGACCTGGTGGCCGGATTCGGCGTGCCGGTGGCCCCGGTAGCGCGCAAGACCATCCCGGTTTCCAGCACTCCACTGCCCAGCTTCGATCTCCTCAATCTGCCGCGACCCCGTTCGTCGTCACCGTGGGCCTACGTGAAGATCGCCGAGGGTTGCGACCGAACCTGCGGGTTCTGTGCCATCCCGTCGTTTCGCGGACCACAGCGGAGCCGTGACGTGTCGGCGATTCTGGCCGAGGTGGAGCAGCTCGAGGCTCGCGAGATCGTCCTCGTGGCCCAGGACCTCGCGAGTTACGGCAAGGACCGACCCGACGAGCTCGGCGCCGGATCGATCGTGGCTCTCGTCGACGAGGTCGCGTCACGCGTCGACCGTACGCGGCTGCTGTATCTGTATCCGAGTGATCTCTCCGACGATCTGATCGATGCGATCTGCCGTACCGGTGTGCCGTACTTCGACCTGTCGCTCCAACACGTGAGCAAGGCGTTGTTGCGGCGTATGCGACGGTGGGGAGATGGTGAACGATTCCTGAATCGGATCGACGACATCCGCCGGCGTGAGCCCGAGGCGGCGTTCCGCAGCAACTTCATCGTCGGTTACCCGGGGGAGACCGAGGAGGATCACGACGAACTGCTGTCGTTCGTCGAACGCGCGCAACTCGACTGGTGTGGCTTCTTCGCGTACTCCGACGAGGAGGGGACCCACGCGCACGACCTCGACCAACACGTGCCCATTTCGCTCGTACGCGAACGCTTGGCCGAACTCACCGAAATGCAGGATGCCATCACGGCCCGGCGTCGAGACGACCTCATCGGCACCACGTTGAAGGTCCTCGTCGACGAGGAGGGCGTGGCGCGAAGTCATCGCGAAGCCCCCGAGATCGACGGCATCGTGGAAGTCCCGCGCGAACTGGCCGTGCGCGAGTTCCACGACGTGCGGGTGACCGCCGCGCTCGGGCCCGACCTCGTGGCGGAGGCTCTCTGATGCCGGTCGATCCGAACGCCATCGCCACGTGGGCCAATGCCGTCACGGTGGGCCGGATCCTGTGTGCGCCACTGGCCTTCGTGGTCATGCCCGACACCCGAAGTGGTTCGTGGGTCGCCCTCGCCATCTGGTTCGTGCTGTGCGTGAGCGACAGTTTCGACGGGTATCTCGCGCGTCGACACGGCACCACGCGTGCCGGCGCGTTCCTCGACCCGCTGGCCGACAAGATCCTGGTGCTCAGCGCGATGTTCACGCTCGTCAACCGCGACATCTTCTGGATCGTTCCGGTGCTGATCATCGCGGCCCGCGAAGTGGCGATCAGCATGTATCGGGTGGTGGTCGGCGCCAAGGGAGTGAGCATGCCGGCGAGTCGCCTGGCCAAGTTCAAGACCCTCTTCCAGCAATTGAGCGTCGGCTTCGCCGTGTTCCCGTTCATCTCCGACCATGCCGAGTGGCTATGGCAGTCGCTCCTGTGGTTGTCGGTCGTTCTCACGACCGTGAGCGCGGCGCAGTACCTCTGGCGCGCCCAGCGGGCCCGGGTGGGCTGACATGCGTTGCGCCGTGGTGGCGGTCGGTACCGAGCTTCTTCTCGGCCAGATCGTCGACACCAACTCGTCGTGGATGGGCGAGCAGCTCGCAGCCAACGGCATCGACTCTCTGATCCAGTACAAAGTCGGTGACAACCAGAAGCGCATCGTCGACGTGTTGCGCGCGGCGCTCCGCGACGCCGATGCCGTGATCATGTGCGGTGGCCTCGGCCCGACCCACGACGACCTCACCCGTGAGGCCATCGCCGAAGTGATGGGTGTTCCCCTCGAGATGCACGACGATCTGGCCGACGTGATCCGCCAGATCTTCGAGTCACGCGGCCGACGTATGCCCGACAACAACCTCCAGCAGGCCATGGTGCCCCGCGGGGCCGAGCCGATTCGCCAGACCCGGGGGACCGCACCCGGACTCGTGTGCCCGGTCGGCGACAAGGTCGTATACGCAGTGCCGGGCGTGCCACACGAGATGCACGACATGGTCGAGCGCGTGATCCTGCCCGACCTTCGGCGACGCGGTGGCGACACCAGCGTGATCGTGAGTCGGGTGATCCGCACGTGGGGTGAGAGCGAAAGCGGCCTCAACGAGCGCCTCGACGGTGTGATCGCCGAACTCGAATCGGCCGGCAACCCGACCCTCGCGTTCCTCGCGAGCGGTTGGGAAGGACTGAAAGTGCGCCTCACCGCGAAGGGTCCAACGGCCGACGCGGCCCGAACTCTCATCGCCACCTGGCAGGCCAAGGTCGAGGAACACGTGGGTGACTTCGTGTTCGGGTACGACACCGACACGATGGAGTCGGTGGTCCTCGATCGACTCCGACATCGCGGCTGGTCACTCGGACTCGCCGAATCGGTGACCGGTGGACTCGTGTCGGGACGGCTCACCGCGATCCCGGGCGCGAGCGAGACCCTGCGCGGTTCGATCGTGTCGTATGCGAGTGACGTGAAGTTCGAGGTGCTCGGAGTTCCCGAAGGTCCGGTGGTATCCGAACGAGCGGCCATCGCCATGGCCGATGGCGCGCGGCGTGTTCTCGGCGCCGATGTCGGACTATCGCTGACCGGTGTCGCCGGTCCCGCCGAGCAAGACGGTCAACCCGTGGGCACGTTGTGGGTCGGAATCGCGCTTCCGGGGGCCACCACCACTGCCACTGTTTTCCGTATGCCCGGCCAGCGTGATCAGATGCGTCAGATGTCGGTGATCTCGGCGCTCGACCTGCTGCGAAGACGCCTATCCTGACCCGCCCATCGGGCAGTTCATAGCCTGATCGCACCAGCCCTCGTAGCTCAGTTGGAT
>SXGQ01161800.1_pt1 | contig 20102 bp, 19 predicted proteins | sample 3178371 | NCBI WGS metagenome assembly SXGQ01 (sample SAMN11356859, study PRJNA531348) | freshwater metagenome | isolation source: freshwater sample F1-20 | place: China: Fuxian Lake, Yuxi | collected 2017-12-25 | reverse complement strand
ATTGGCGTTGCGGCGACTATATTGCCATCGCTTGAATGCACAGTGGGGCTTGCACAAAGCCGGAAGCATTGCCTGTTTTCCCTTAGACTGCGTAATTTATCATTTGGCCTCTGCCTTACAGCATGGCGCGGATCTAACCGATCATGAAAAGCAACTGGCTAACTGGCTCTCAGATTTGCGCATCGATTTTTGCACGCACTGCCCGGTACTTGCCACGCACCGCACAGCTCTGGCGCTTGGATTGCTGCACTTGCGCCGGCTCCTGTGCACAATGCGTCCGCTGGCGAAGAGGACAGATCAGTCTACATTAAGCAGGCTGCCAAAAGTCTTTGCACAATTGCTAAGCTGCTTAGCACAAAACTGGAGGCACTGCAGCGGGCGAACGCAATTACCGACCCCCGGATGGTGGTTTTTGGCCACTACTTGCTTGTGCCCGGCTTTGCCGGCCTGTGTGGCGTGCTGACTACGCATCCGTTGGCTGCCGTGGACAGCCTGCCATACCAGTTGTATCGCCTGCACTCGTACTAAGAAACACTTGTTCGCCTCAACCGCGGCACTAATCCGGCTGCGCTGTTTTGTGGGCAGTCGCCTGTATTTCTATCCGGCGATGGAGAGCAGCCAATGCCGCCCGTTCAGCGCGCGTTGGTGGTGCTGCCCAGCCAAACGCTGGCATTGCTGGCTGCGCGGTCTGGACCCTGCAACAGCTCGGCTTGACCGTTTGACTGTCCGCATTGACGGCCGTTCTGGAGGCTACTACTACCAACACCAGTGGAGAACTGATTGCCGCTTTAGGCCAACCGTTGCGGCGCTACGTGCGCCAACACCTAGGTGAGTTGATCCAACTGGACAGCAAGATGCTGGCGCGCTTCAATTAGAAAGCCGCCGCATCAGCGGGACCGCAGTCAGGAATTGGGAGAAAGTTGAGAATACTGCTCTGATCGTGTTGCTCTAAGCTGTGAGCAATCCATGAATAGCACACAAGTCGTAACTGGCAATGGGTTTTGTGGAAACCAGCAATCTTGCCCCAACAGGACCGACAACAGGTCACGGACGAAGTTTCCGAAAGCGACCAGTCCTCGCCCAAAAATTTTGGGCAGCTCACCTTCCGATCGTCTCTTACTGAGAGTCACCACGATACCCGAAGTTTTTCGGGCAAAACTTAATTTATTGAGCTACTTGCGTCGACCCATCGAACTCCACCAGTGCTCAACCCGGCTAGAACACGCCCTTGGCCTTCATCAAGCCGTCCGTTCTCAGCTGCCAAAGATAAAATATTTGCTATTGGAGCCCCGACCGTCCACGCTGCACCGCCATCATATGAGAGAAAAAGCCCTGCCTCGGTGGCTACCAACAAATGCGGCCGCGTTTCGAAATCGGCGTCCAGAACTACAGCGTTGATTGAGCCTGTCAACTGGCCGACCCCAATCGGCGACCAGCTCTGCGCACGGTCATCGGAAACAAAGAGACCCGCTGCCTCAGTGCCAGCGTAGATAGTCCCCTTCTGAACAAAATTGCTGGCCGCCGCCATACACAGGACTGGTGCAGCGTCGTTGGAGAATGCGGTCTCGCGCCAGGCACGCCCCCCATTCTTGCTGCGGAAAATGCCACTGTTGACGCCCACAACCACCATCTCGTCTGTGGCGAAGGCCGGAGACATACTTACACAAAGGACGAGCTGATCGAGTAGTCCAAAATTAATCGACTGCCATGTTGTCCCCCGGTCAGTCGAGCGAAACATGCCGCCCTCGTTAGTACCTGCGAGCACTAGGCTGTCCGCACCGAAGCTGGGCGATACAGCCAAACAGGATACGGTTGCGGGCGGTGCCCCAACCGCAGCCCAGGCCCACGTCTTTCCAAAGTCCCACGAGCGCAGCACGCCTCCTGAAATACCCGCAAACAAGATTCCGTCCCGGCCGTAGTCCGGAGACAAGACTACTGCCAATACCGGCACTGGAGTTTCTGAAGAAATAGCGTATTTCCAAGTCTGGCCACCGTCATTGGACCTTAACAGTCCTGATGGACCGGCGGCAAAGCACTGCCGATCTAGTAAGAAGTTCGGCGAAAGTGCAACAGAAAAAATCGGCTTTTCGAAGTCAGGTACAGGCACTAGTTTTCCGTTTCGCACTATCGTTAAGCCTATCTCAGGCCTTACGAACTGACCGGCCAGATTGCACCAACACATCAACCGACAAAGCTAAGCCGGCGGTTGTGACTGCCGTACGCAAAGCCGCCTGCAGTACAGATATAGTGTCTACGACTCCGGAGGCGCACATATTCAACACTTCACCAGTCCGAACATCGAAGCCGCTACCAGGACCGGTCTGTAGAATTCGGGCGAGGCACTCGCTTGGCTCAAACCCAGCATTACGAATAATGTTTCGGGCCGGGGCCTCCAATGCTTGTGAAAGTATACGAAAAGCGACGCGTTCCGTTTCGTTGGAAGTCTGAAGGGATAATAGTGGTCGGCAGTCCAAATAAGCCACTCCACCGCCCGGCCCCACCCCATCTCGCAAAGCCGCGCGCAAGGCCAAGGCTGTTCTCTCCGCCTGCTCTGCCCGAAATATTGAGTCACTTTCGGTTTCTCCACCAAGCCACAGCAAAGCCGCTCCGCCCATTAAGCGCCCAAGGCGCTCTTGAGTGAGACGACGCAAAAACGCATCACCTTGGCGCGGGAGCGCCAGTCGCAGGGACGCAATGTGTTCCCGCAGGCGGCTCGGCTGGCCGCCACCGCCTACCACCCCAAAGTGATGCGCAGTAGCCCAGGCGCGCCGCGCATATCCCAAATCCTCCCATTGCACGTGTTCCAGCGTCTCACCGGATTCAAGCTCGAACACCCGCCCTCCAGTAAGAACCGCAAGGTCATCCAATGCCCACTTCGGCTCAGGCGCAACGCCGTAAAGGGGTGGCGCCTTGACAGCGAAAACCACCCTCTTTCCAGGTTGTTGGTTGAGGAGCAGCAAAGATAAGGCACGATCTGACAGGCTCTGCGCCACGACTACCAGAGCTTTTACGCCGTGGCGGGCCACCAACTCGAGAACAGGCATCAATGAGTCGGCTTCTTGAAACTCGAGATTGCTGATGAGAATGCGCGCGTCCTGAACTTGTACCTCCTGCCGAGCGGGATCCGTGATCATGCGCGGCGAAAACCAGCTTGATTTCCAATAAGCGCCTTCGACGTACTCACGCTCCAAGTGCCGGCGACTGCCGACTCGGGTTTCTAACTGCCCGTACTCGCCAATGATATCGAAGATCTCGCCAAGTACCCGCGCCAACGGCGGGTCGTAACAGATGGCTTCTGCCATACTGGTTATAGCCTTTTGCCCCTCCAGCGGGACTGCCATCCGCGCTAGCCCCGCATAGACCAGTCGCATACCCCGCTCCAGCCCAGCCCTCAAGGCCATCACGTCTCCGCCCGCTGCGCCATAGCGCCGTCCAGCATCGAAGATCGCCTCAAACATGACCGCCGCAGTGGCCGCGCCGTCGCCAACCTCCTTCCGGAGCGTCCACAGGGCCTCCCGCAACAACATTGCGCCCGCATTCATTTCCGGATCGGCAAGGGCGATAATGCGCCGCGCTATAGTCCCGCCGTCATCCAGAATCTCTGGCCGCCGGTGCCTGACAACTAAATCAGCGATCGCGGTCAGGCGTGGCTGCGGACCGAGGGTTGGGCGCACTGCCCCAACTATCTTAGCCGCACCTTGTCCAATAGCATCTAGACAGCCAGGCTGACCGACTACCCGCCGGGACAATCGACCCTGACTGCCCTTTGATTCGTTTTTAGCGATTTGCACCTAACCTTTGACCGCGCTACCCGTCAGGCCAGCTACTATGAAACGGCGGCCAACAAGATATAGAACCACGGCCGGCACAGCGGAGATGACGGCTCCTGCGCTCAGCTCTCCCCACATGTACATGTCAAGGGCAATAAAAGCCGTGAGGCCAACCGGCATGGTCGCCGCTTTGGCGGTTTCGGTCAGGATGTAGGCGTAGAGAAATTCGTTCCACGCAAGCGTGAAAGAAAATAGCGCAGCCGCCACGATGCCTGGCGCCGCGAGCGGCAGTACAATTCTTATCCAAGCTCCCAATTGGTTGCAACCATCTATCATCGCGCTCTCCTCCAGCTCACGCGGGATGGTCTGGAAGTAACTGCGCAGCATCCAAATACTGAAAGGCAAACTGAAACTGGTGTAGACCAACATTAAGCCAAGCCGGGTATCCTGGAGATTCAATTCTGCCATCATGACGTACATCGGGATAAATAAAAGCGTGGGTGGCACCAGATATGCAAAAAAAACCGCCATACCCATAGCGTCCCGCCCGGGAAACCGAAGTCGAGCCAGAGCCATCGCAGAACACACAGCCACGAGCACCGAGGCGACTGTGGAGGATAAAGCGATCACTAGGCTATTGACTGTAAGTTTATCAAAGTAGATGAAGGATTCGGTCCACAAATGGACATAGTGCTCGAGTGTGGGATTAGAGATCCAGAACAATGGCTCACTAGCCACGAGATCGCTAGAATGTTTGACTGAGGCCAGCAAAATCCAATAGACAGGAAACAAAACCCAGAGCAGAATAAAAAACATCCATGCGCCCCCAGCCAGGTACTTGATCCGGCGCTGGAGCCTTAATCCGGAAAAAATCATATCAACATTTCCTCTCGCTTCGCAATCGCCTTACTCAATACGATCACCAACACGAACATTATGGGAAAGGCGAGGATGGAATACACTGCCGCCTGACTCAGGTTTCGGACCCCAGCGAACCCAACGACATAGGTCGCCACGCCTAGAGTAGTGGTCTCAGTGCCGGGGCCGCCACCCGTCAATAGCCAAATGCCGCCAAACTCATTTATGGTCCAGATTAAGGACAAAGTGAGGGAGACCGTAAGCACTGGAAATATGCCGGGTACAGTGACGTGCCAAAACCGGCTGATAACCCCTGCGCCATCGACTTCGGCCGCCTCATATTGATCTTGAGACACACCCGCCAGACCAGCCAGTAAAGTAATGGCAAAGAATGGAAATCCACGCCACACATTGACAAGTATTATGGATCCCATTGCCCACGCCGGGTCGTATAGCCACGGAATAGGGTCCTCAATTATGTGTGCCTTACGAAAAATGTAACTGAGAACAGAGGTGGAATCGCTCATCAAAAAGCGCCAGGTGAGCACCGCCGTCAAGGGTGGCAGCGCCCACGGCAACAGCACCGCCGCCCGGGCGAGCCCCCGCCCACGCCACTGCTCATTCAACACCAAGGCGGTGGCCAAGCCAATTACCAGCTTCAATGCGACCGAAACTACCGTAAATACAAGTGTATGCTCCAGTGCCGTCCAAAACAGAGGCCCATTCAAAACAGTACGGTAATTTTCCAGCCCAATATAAGGTGCAAGTGGGACAGCCAACAACTTGCGGTAAAAAGTCATCCAAAGAGCATAAACCGTCGGATAACCCACCAGACCAAGGATTGCGACAAGCGCAGGGAGCATGAGTGCGTGACCAAAGAGCGCATTTCGGGTGATCGATCGCCGCCAACCCGTGCGAGTCGCCCGTGCAACTACTTTCAAAGCACTTCCTTTGCCTGTCAAACCAAGATCTTCCACTTCTAACCCCCCAAGAGCGATTGCATCAAAATCATAAGGCCAAGCACCAAGAAATCTCGAGCAAATAATGCTTCAGGAGAAGTACTGAAAGACTGGATGATGATTCGTTGAAAAATCACCCGAAAACGCGAAGGTATACAAAATTTTCAATTGCGGGGGAGAGCCAGCAGCGCTGACTCTCCCCCGATCTTAGTGCACTTTACCCCGTGAAAGTTTTGCGCGCTTCTTCTACAATCTTTTGTGCCTTATCTAAAGCTGCCTGAGGGGTCACGCCATCCTGCACCACACTAGTACAGGCTTGTCCAGACCAAGTAGCCCATAGGCTTGTCCATGGTCCCGGAGGCCCAGCCCACGATTCATCGTGCATAATGGGCAAAACCAAATCTACCACCTGTTTATTCCACTCGTCTTTCACATAATAGTCATCCTTATAAATACCTTGCAGGGCCGGGAACAAGTAACCCTGTCCCTGCTTCATCATTTTGAGGTAGATTTCAGGCGACCATATATGCAGCAGGATCTGTTTTGCCTCGTCCACAAATTTAGACTCCGCTCCAATACCAAATGCCTGCCCAGCCTCAGTCTGCGCCTGAGGCCCGTATTTATCATTGAGCTGCGGCCAAGGTTGGCAGAAGGTTTTTTCTAGAAGCTTATCAACAGAAGAAGCCCTCCGCCGAGCGGCAGCTAAAGGTGATCCCGGGTTCATAATTAGGGGCGACTGCCCAGTGAGGTAGGCCTGATTGTTACCCCCGCCATCCCAGGTAGTGGCTCCCGGTGGCACCAATTTTTCAACCGTGTACAGATCCGTATACCATTTTAGGGCCGCAACATTCTCCGGGGAGTTGATCGTGATGTTGCCATCCTTGTCGAATGAACTGCCGCCGTGAGCCCACATTAGAGGCTGCAGGTGCATCAAGTCATCGTCTTTCCCAAAAGAAAAAGCCAAGCCATATTTGTTATTCTTGGGATCGTTATAGGTCTTGGCAAACGCCACCATCTCGGCCAGATCCTTGAAAAGCACACTGAACCCTGCTTCCTCAACCAAGTCTTTGCGGGTATGCATAAACGCCGGGGCAAAGCCAATGTCCAACGCGTAGCCCTTCTTGTCCACCATGAAGTTGCTCTCAGCAATCGGGTGCCAGCCGCCATTGTTCTTCGCTACCGTGTCCCAAACGTCGGTGATGTCCAGCATCCAGCCGTTGTTGATGAACTGCCGGGTCGCAACCTGCGGTGCAAAAATATCAGGCAGGGTACCAGCTTCATGGGCTGCCGTTACCTTGCCAGCGTACTCTGTGAAGCTGCCGCTGATCGCCTCAACATCTACGGTGACCCCAGCCATGCGGCCGGCAACTTGTGACTGTTCAAAGGATGCTAGTGTGATTTCTGGATTGAAAAAGCGTGAGGTCCAAAAACGCACAATCTTTTCTTCTGCAGGCGCCATCACCGTCTCTACAATGCTGACAACCTGAGTCTCCTTGACTGTGACAATCTGGGTCTCCTTTACAATTTTTTCAACAATTTGAGGCGCGCAACCAGTCGCTAGCGCAGCCGCCCCCGCAATAGCCGCAGCCCGTATGAACTGACGCCGATTCATAGGGGTTTGCCCATGAACAGACTTTACAACCTCGTCATTTGCAATTGCATCGAACTCATTCATAATGTGCCTCCTTGAAAATTACAAAAGGTGCTGTTTTGCACCTACGTATCGTTCCAAATTGCGTTACAAAAAGATTAGGTGAGTAATGTCTAAAGGCCAGTCTTCACAATGTTAACAGTGAACTGTCATTATGTCAAGTGACAATTTCTGCAGGAAATCAGGGCCAAATTAACCTTCGCGAGGCAGAGAGAGCCACTGCAGGCTCTCCATCATATCCTGTTTCTCAGGCAGGTACGGTGGACCTCCCCGCCCAGTTTATTGGATACGGAAGCGAGGACACCGGCAGGTGTTCAAAAACAGTGGCTCTTCCGAAGCCGGATATTAAGCTTAAGCTTCGCTGCTTTGGTGTCAAGACTTGATAGCTCAGCGAAACCAGCTTCGTTGGCAACGAGCGGCTTGCTAAGACCGATTGTGCTCTGAACCGTATAACCTCCCCAACTGTGACGGGGCCAAAAACCGGCTAGGTTCACGCGAGTAATTGATATGGACACGCCAAAAATACTGCGTCCCATTGAGATGAATGCTTATCTTTTCAACTACTGCGAATACTGGACCAGCCTTTGGCTGAACGCAAAATACATTTTGCGCAGTACCCTATTGAATAGAGTAAGGAGTGATCAAGCGTACTTTTTTGAGGCTGCCTAAGAGGATAGCAGAGCTGTGTATCGATATGGGAAGAACAGCGCCTTACTGCCAATCATCCCAGCAGTAAACACTAAACAAGTCAGTGGGGCTCAAAAACTGGTCGAAAACAATCAACCATCAATACACACCTTGTTCACGATTTGACAACGTTCACCGACTGATTTACTAGGAAACCCTCCACATTCTTAATTGCAACCTCCATCAGGCGGGACCGAGCTTCCTTTGTGGCCCAAGCGATATGCGGCGTAACAATGCAATTCTTTGCCTTAAACAGTACATTGTTGCTCACTGGTGGCTCAACAGAAAGAACGTCCAAGCCAGCGCCGGCAATAACACCTGCGTTGAGGGCATCGGCAAGATCTTGGTCAATAATCAAAGGGCCTCGGGCTGTATTTACCAGAACTGCGCTATGCTTCATAGTTGCCAGCCGATCGCGGTTCATTAGACCCAGAGTCTCAGGAAACAAAGGGCAGTGCAGGCTTACCACGTCCGACTCTACCAACAACTTCTCCAGTGTCGTAGATTGCACTCCAGGCTCCAAAATTGGCGCTTGATCATTGGCGATCACACGCATACCGAAGGCAATTGCAATCCGGGCCACTTGACGCCCAATGCGCCCTAGGCCAACAATCCCCATCACCTTGCCATCTAACTCAATCAAAGGCGTTAGCCAGAATGTCCAGTCTTGGCTGGTTGCCCACTGACCGTCAACCACCGCATCATGGTGCTGCTTAACGTTATGGCAGAGCTCCAAGAGCAGCGCAAATACGAATTGCGCCACAGAAGCTGTGCCGTAAGTAGGAATGTTGGTCACGACAATGCCTAATTCCCTGGCAGCTTGCACATCCACACAGTTGTATCCAGTTGCAAGAACTCCAATATATTTGAGTTTGGGTAATTGGTGGAGGAATTCGGAACTGAGGAGTGTCTTATTTGTCAAAACTATTTCGGCATCGTTCGAGCGTTCTAAAATTTGCTGGTTCTCGGTTCGATCGTAAATCTCCACGTCCCCCAACTGCCGTAAGCTTCCCCAGGAAAGATCCCCAGGGTTCAACGCATAGCCATCCAATACAACGATTTTCATGATTTAACCTCACTCTGAATACTTAAAGTCCGAAGCGGGATCCGCCTTGTACACAGTCTTCTTCTAGTCGTCACTCGATTCACTACAAAATTTCATGCTGCGCCCGACGACTCACGCCCTCAGATGATCTACAGGATCTCGCCAATGGCCCTCGGATCCGCAGTCCCACACGCCGCAGTCGTGGCCGTTTTTATGGTTTCAATAGCAACGCCGCAACTGTTATTTTGCCGTTAACTCGCCATTGCGGTACGCGCGAAGAAAGTTCTTGCAGTTCCGATCTTTACCGAGAAGCATATTTTCAGCGAGTTGGAAGGGTAGTGACTGCCGATCAGTCGGAAACAATTTGTTCATTTGACTGGCTACGGGGTCAATGATTCCACTGTCAGCGCCCGCTTCCACCGCTAAAGTGATAAACGAGTTATTGATTAAATGGCGACAAGGAAGTCCAAAAGAAACGTTACTCAGCCCCCCGGTAATGTGGATGGCGGGACCGTATTTCGCGCGTAAAAGGCGAATAGCCGTCAGACAGTGATTGCCAAATTGAGCGTCTACCGAGATCGGAAAAACCAGCGCGTCGATGAAGATATCCCCAATCTCGATGCCCTTAGCCAGCGCAACGTCAACCATGCGAGAGGCATTAACGACCCGTTCCTCATCATTTTGCGGCATACCCTTTTCACCAGCAGCAGTAATAATTACCTTAGCATCGTACTGCCTCGCAAGGTCAAGAGCATCAAGGCGTTCTAAGGAAGCTGAATTTATTAGGGGACGAGCCTTCTTGCGGTCTAAAGACTCAAGCCCGGCCTCGATAATCTCAATGCTCGAGGAATCAATCGACAGTGGCAAAACCGACATGTCCTGCACCGCGCAAACAAGCCGCTTCATCGCGATTTTCTGATCCGCGAGCCGCAATGAGATTTCATCAACGTTCAAATCTAGAAAATCAGCCTGTGCAATCTCCTGTCGTAAAACCATGGTTTTCAAATACTGCATGCCATCTCTCACTTCCAGCTCGTTGTCGGATAAAATCATCTCTAGTGCAATCTTTACGTGCTTGACGCGCCCCTCCTCGTAGTCCTGACTGCATTTGATCTTTTCAGGAATAGCAAGAAAACAGTTCAGTCCATCAACTGATTTATAAAGAACTGAATCAACACCGTCAGGGTTAATCGCAAAAAACTTACCGTTCCGGAGCACAACTCTGGTCGCATGAATGTTTTCGCCAATTATAAGAACTTCCTTGCTCAGGCCGCTAATTTTCATCGCATCCTCTTTAATTTTACTTTTGCCACCGGATCAAAACCAAAACTCTATGGCGCCCTCATAACCCAGTACAGCCACGCACCTGAATGTATTTCATCAAGCGTTCTCACGTTGCACTTGTGCGCCGTTCCCATTGACAGCCAAGGAGCACTCTGACCACCGCGATGCTGTCAAACATCATTTCTTCTTGTCCGATCCTTTCATTCGGTCACAGACCAAAAACCAGAATAAGTCTTACCAACACTCCGCCAAATGTTCAGATGCACCCATCCAATTGAAAACATGATAATTTGTTATACAACTCAGCATCGAAAAAACATCTTGAAGTCTTGCCCTGTATTCGGAAAAGAAGCGCGAAAGGCACGATAGTATTAACTTCTAAGAAACTCCGCAACATGAGAACCAAAATTAATATTTATCCAAAATTCAACGCCATCCACTACGAAAGTCCAACAAAATTTTTACCCGGGGGCAGTATAACTCAGTGGTTCAGTCTTGCTAGCTATCCTTCAACCTCCCACAGGTATCATGTATACATACTCGCGAGTAAATCCAGCCGAGCTTGTGCTAGGCTTCAGCTGCCATAAAAATCAATCCGTCAAAGTGGGGACATGACATGTCATTCGCGTACTGTTTGAAGTAATTCTCAGAAAAAGGGGGAGCTTCCCGTTTAATGCTCATATTTCAAATGTAAAATAACTACCAAATCACAGTCTGAGAAAGCCCCCTTCGGATTTGAAAAGACAGAGCTGGCGTAATTACGGCGAAACGCACCCAAAAAAGCTGACAACGCATGGGGGCTCAAGCCAGCAAATTTCCAATTAGTTAGGCATCAAAATATTTTTGTTAGTGATATTGGAAATCTGCCCTGCAATTCACCGTAACGGATAGTCGATCGTTCTTGCGGGCTTCAATTAGCCAAGTAGCGAACGCCTAATTCAGTCAGAATCAGAATTCCTCCGTCGCATTCAGCATTTACTGAATCGTTTGCTTCCATAGGGGGATATTGTCTTGAACACACCGCGGGGACATACTCTGCTCAAGTTCAAAATCATAAATGTAAACACCAGCGAATGGCTGTAATCATCGCCCCGTTCGAGATAGTATGCTGCCAAAAATTTGGCCAAATTATGGAAGCCTTTGCGAGCCATTGGTACACGGCACCGCAGGTATATCCGGCACAGTCATTGCAAGCGAGATCATCGATGACCCTCTTGCGACGCGAAACGAGATTTGTGCCCAAAATGTCAGTGTGTATCAAAAACGATACTGCCAATATAAAGAATAAAGTACTGCAGCCCCTATAAATTCTTCTGGTTATAACACGCCATCACAACTTGTCGCCTCAGACTTTTATTGGCGTTGTATCTCCCTAAGCTAATACTGCCGGCATGGCTTTGAACTGGCAGCCTTCCACGAATACCTCGAAGAAGTCTGGCGTATTTTCAAGCTCGACGTGCTCAACATGTTTTACTTGAAGCTCAAGTGAGAGTCTCTTCTGTCTCGACAACAGAATTTCCTTTGCGCCTTGAACAGAGGCATTGCCAATCTTGATGATCCGATCTTCGGGCACCGCAGCCAAAAAACCAATCTCAATCGCATTTTGGATATTGATATAATTTGCAAATCCACCCGCCAGATAGAGCTTTGTAATATCGCGTGGATTGACTCCAAACTGACGCAGGACAATAAACTGTCCACAATAATTGGCAGCCTTGGCCTGAGCTAGGTTACTGGCGTCTTCTCGAGAAAACGTGATTCCCTGTTCAGGGACCACTGGAATTTCGTGCAGTTTGTTCGGAAATACGCCTTTGGGCGTCATCCGACCATTCCGGCGCAACTCGGCCAGAAGATCAATTAGGCCGGATCCGCAAATCCCCGCAGGCTTTACGCCACCAATGGTTTCGACCTCAAAACGATCATCGATCAGCCTGACAGACTCGATAGCGCCATCGTAACCAGGCATTCCATACTTGATCAGGCCACCTTCAAATGCCGGACCAGCAGGACACGAGGCCGTTAACATACGCCCGGCATGACCCACGACCACCTCAGTATTGGTCCCGATATCCACCAGCATCACCACGCCACGCTGAGACCACATATCTATAGCCACAAGGTCGGCGGCCGTGTCGGCTCCCACATGACTTGCGAGGAGTGGCATTCCATAAACTTTTGCTTTCGGATTGGCGTGGATACCCAAAACATGAGCATCCATTAGTAGTGCAGTTGTTGGGCGATCACCTGCCCGGAATTCTTCTTCGGTTAGTGATTTATAGGGTTTCTGGCCAATACTTTGCACATTGATATTAAAAAACAGATCTCGCATGGTGGAATTTCCAGCAATCACAATCTCATAGATCTGTTTTCGCGGGAAACCCAGCCGCCGGCACATTTCCCGCACCTCATGATTTAAGGCATTCACGATGGCTTTGTGCAGCTCACCGTGGAACTGGCCGCCATCATAAGAGATGCGGCTCATGACATCACTTCCACCGAAGCGCTGCGGATTTTCGAAAGCCGCGACACACGCACTCTTACCATTTTCTAGGTCAACGAGTTCCACAACCACGGTTGTAGTTCCCAAGTCCACAGCCAGACCGTAAAGATGTCCACTAAAACTATCGATGTATTCACCATCATAGAGCACGTCTTTACCGCGCCGGGTGACCAATGCGTCCACAGCAACCAGTTTGTCCAGCGTTTCACTGAGTATTTTGGGGCGCCGCCGCAACAAAGAAAAATGAATATCAACTCCGAGATTTTCAACCCAAGCTTGGCAGGCTAGCCGGTAGTTATCTCGCAAAAACATCTCGGAGTCAGATCGTGCTCGCAGAGCCTCCATGCCCTGCCTAATCTCCACGACGCACTCATGACAGTTACCGGTTCGCCCACAGGAAGTGGGAACCTGAATTCCTAGGAGGTCAGCATAGTCAAAGACGGTTTTGCCAGTGACGAGAGGGAGTTTCTGTATATCGTGATAAATAACGGCCAAAAAAGTATCCTTCAATCAAATAATCGTTAGAGTTGCTTGGACCACGAATACCAACGAGAAACCATGGTTTAGCAAAAGAACTTTTCGATAATCATCAGAAAAACTGTCACTCAGGACTCGGGGCATCCCAAGCGCCCCGAAAATCGAGTGCGTCGTCTGCACTGCAGATGGGGAGTTCTCCTTGTGCTCGGGGTTTGCGTTTGTTGCGACACCCAAACTGGGCTGTGCACTGATCAAAACGATTCTTGTAAGGACATCTCTGGGTTGATTGCACATCTGCATGGGTCACCAGTCCCGCAAACAACTCAGTGATCTGATCAAGTCGTTTCTGAAGGTCTTCTTTTTCGATATGGCCCATCACCAATCACACATTAAGATCGATCAATAACTCCGAGTAAAGTCTTCGCCAGTGCCACACAGGCAAGCGCGTCTTTTCCGTAACCGTCTGCGCCCATGTCATCTGCGAAGTCCTGAGTGACCGGTGCTCCGCCAACCATAATCTTCACTTCGTCTCGCAGGTCTGCGTCAATGAACGCTTCGATTGTCTTGCCCATATTTGGCATAGTCGTGGTCAAAAGTGCCGACATCCCTAAGAGCGGCGCTTTAGTTTCCTCCACAGCTTTAATGAATTTGTCAGCAGATACGTCAACTCCCAGATCGTGAACGTTAAATCCTGACCCTCGAAGCATCATGATGCAGAGGTTCTTACCGATGTCATGCAGGTCACCTTTGACCGTCCCCATAATCACTGTCCCAAGTGCTTCAATTCCGGAGGCCGAAAGTATTGGCTCAATATGCACCATACCTGCCTTCATTGCTCGCGCGCAAGCCAGTACCTCCGGTACAAATATAAAATTTTGACGGAATTTTATGCCGACAATACCCATCCCCGCAATCAGGCCATAGTCCATGACCTCTAGCGCCTCGAACCCAGAATCAAGCGCCTGTCGCGTCAATTGGCCGACGAGCTCATTTTCTCCTTCAATTAATGCGGCTGCTATCGCCTGCATTTCGGGGTGGGCTTTCGAAAAGGTGTCTATCGTCCTTTGCAACTCATCGGGCCGCCTAACGTATTCCTCAACCTCCTGACGTATAAATTCATTACAAATATCGGTGATTAATGGCATCTATTACTCACTTTGAACATTGACTGTGCCAGTCTATTACTGCGCGAGGAATTTCTTTGAGATTCTCGAGAGCGGTTTGCAGGGGGATGGCACATTCTGGGCCCACCAGCTGCACCCCGGCCGCGAGGTTCTTGATAACTTCGAGGCGAACATCCTCAGGCCCTTTTGAAAACAAAGTTTCCGGATTATTGATGTTACCCACCAATGCTGTTCGGTTGCGCATAATGCGCATTGATTCAACAGGGTCATTCTTGGAATCGTAGTGAAAAGCTGCCACTCCAGTTTGGGCAATAAAGTCCATGCGATCTTCTGTCTTGCCGCAAATGTGCAGGATCAGCGGAATTGGTAGGCGTTCCGTAAACTCGATATGCAAATCTTTTAGATAACGATCATAATACTCACCACTGACAAGATCGCCCGTGGCATGATCTGGAAGCGTGAGCGCATCGGCACCTGCTTCAATCTGGGCCAACCCAAACTGAACGGTTGCCTCTTTTAACCGGTCGAGACAGATCTTAGTCTTACCCGGATTATCCAAGGACATTAGCAAAAAAGGCTCTACACCGAAGCAATGGTAGGCCAGCGACCATGGCCCCATTGTCTTTCCAATGATCGCGACTTCATTTCCGAACTCCTTCCGGAGAATCTTGATGGCCCGAATCACACACTGTGTGTCTGGGTGGATGAGAAAGTCGGCTGGGATCTTTATGTCGTCGACATCCTCGTAGATTGGCTCGCGCATCCGCACAGTTGGCCAGTTATCCTTTTGCTCCCACTGGAGCTTACAACCGAGGGCAGAAGATTCTTGGATAATAGAAAACACCGGCATGATGGTGTCAAACCCTAGCTCGGTATAGCTGGTAGCCGCCAAACGCGCCATCAACTCAGGTACCCGGTTAGCCTCCGGGAACGGCGCATCAACCAGATCCATAAGCTCCACTGTGGCAACCGAGGTCGGATTGCACACAGGCGTTCGGTCCACAGGCTCTCTGCGAAGCGCAGCCAGTACTCGCTGACGACTATTCATTGGACCAGCAGTTTTTACTTGACTATGCATAACTTTTTACCTGCTGACTTTTTAGTGCCGCGCATCAAAAACCGATCATGTCTGCGCACTCGGTGCAGACAGAACCCCGCGTGCAGCAGCCATTTCCTGCTCACGCAAAACTGCTCGCACATTCAGTGCTCGCACCAAGAGTAAACCCACAAGCGAATCGTGTGCATGGCCGCAATCAAATGCGACACAATCTCCACTAGATCCTGCCCTCTGCATCTTACCTAGCTTAATAAGGCCGCTGGCAACGGCTGCAATTCGGCTGTCTTTATCTAACTCTTCCCCATTGGCACGTACTTGGTAAACACCATCTCCGTGGCTAGCAACTGTTACAGTGCGACCCGATTTCTTGTCCAGAATATGCAAGGGGCGGGGTTCCGGAAACTGGAGCGGGTCGACCTTGCACGCTCCCAAAAAAATATGGCGGCAAGCCACGCTGTGATCGTTACAGCAAGAGAAGCGCAATTTACAGGCCTCCCCCGCAACCGACTCCAAGCCGCCAAAGACTGTCATCACCCGCTGTACGAATTCCATGCGCTGAACTGTTCCCTTTCGATTGCTGTAACTATGAATTTGAAAAGCCGATCCGTCGCGCTCCATCTGCCTGTACAAGGCAATCGAGATATCGTAAAAATGGGGATCCATTGAGACTAGCTCAATCCGCCGACCCAGATTAATTGTTAGGCCCACTTAATTCTCCGAGTGATTCTTTCACTTCCAAAGCTAAGCAAAGAAAAAAATTTTAATGCGTGCTACATATTTGAAACAGCGCGAGTACTCTACCTTAAAACGGACATTGAAATATGGTCTAACCGATACTACTTCAGTATACACCATAAATGGTTCGGCAAGATGTGCAAAATTATTGACTTGATGCAACACCCAAGACGATCATATGGACGTTTTAGATTTGGGCGCGATGAGCGGTCGAACATGCTTTGGTACCCCTCCTTCCTGTAGCGCCCGTCCCGGCGCGTCACGATCTTGGCGCAAACGCCATAGACGCGTACCACCTCAGCCATACGGCGTGTTTTGTAATACCGGGAGCAACGCCTCACCTGGTTCGGGCTTTTTCGCAACCTAGTCAGACAACGTAATCAGCGCTATGGCCGCGACCAATGGCACCAGCAGGTCAGCGGTGAGCATCAGTGGAAAGACCTGCGGCCCAATGGCTTCGAACACTTGCCCAATCAGCCACGGCAGAAACATGGTGCCGATGCTGCCCCGACAAAAAACTAGCCGATGACCCAACCGGTGACCGTCATGCGGCGCATGGCCACGGGAATGACTGTGGGTAAGACGGTAGCAGTTGTAAGGCCCAGATTCACGGTGCCAACTCACAAAGACGTGGATGAGCCTGCGTCGATCAAAATGAGGCCGACGCTGCCCCGACAGCCATCCAAACCACCCAGAAGTATCAATCTCAGCAGAAACTGGGCGGCTACCGAAATTCCAAAATGCCGGCCCAGTGCCAGCGCACCCCAGAAAGCAGAAGTCAAATAGGCAGCCGTTTCGGGCATCATTTAAAGAGCGGTGGCGTAGGTGAATATCCAACTGCCGAGGCTGATCTCGGCTCTGCCTTGCAGAAAAAAGATGAGCGCACCCATTCAGACCAGCCGGTGGTTGACCTCTGTGACTGTCTCGCCTTCGGCCATGCTCTGCTTCGCAGGGCTGGGTAGACTAAATAGCCAGAAAGCCACTGGAGAGATCAGCCGGGCCAATCACCAATAGCCTGCCGTCGCATCCCGATTACGGATCAGGATTTCAGCGATGATGATTGGCGCCAGAAAAATCCCTGCGCTGTGGGAAAAATGTAGCCCGCTGAGCAGCGGTCCGAAGCGCTGACCATGCATCCAGATCAACAACGTGTACCTGCCCGCACCGAGCACGCTACGAGCCAGCTCGACGACGAGTAACACAGCCATTGGCACCCAAAACTCATGAAAGGCGAGGTGCCAGTGCCACAGCAACCGGTCAAACAGCCGCCCCCAAAACCACGAACCGACCACCGTCCCAAGTTAGCTCGCCAGAAAAAGAAAACTGATATCAATCAGGCGAGTCTGCGTGCGCTCGGCCAGGCTGGGCAAGGCGGGACCTCGCATCGTCGTGACCAGCCCGGCGATGCATATAGGCAAATAAACAATCTTGCAAGAAACTTTTCCGGCACGGGCGTGGACTCTCAGTACATATTTGACCAAGCTTCCCCAGTCAGTGAACTTAATTCACGCTTATCCTAACAGTTCACTAGAACCCCAAAAAACGGCTGGCACCATCTCGCGGCTCACCCGATTTACATCACCGATCTACCGAGTCACACTTTCCCTGCGTTAGACGCGCCAGTGACTTGTGGGCCCATATCAGCCGGCGAACCGCCAGCCCAACAGACTATTACGGCCGTGGTCGCCGGTCGATCCTTTTGATATGCCGTCGCGAAGGCCAAATGCAGCGACCGCGACAAAACACCCTGCCTGCACGCCCTCTTTTCTATAGACCCGCCGTGAAGGCGCCAGGCTCCACCGGCTGGGAACGATCCTGCGGCGTGAGCGGTCGGCAACCCTCCGGGGTCACCACAAAAGATTGCTCGATATGTGGCGAACCGATACCGGGCATGAAGACCGCCGCCTCCAAGTTGAAGACCATATCGACTTCCAGCTGCAGGTCCGAGGGCACGTCCACGCAGTCGTCGCGCAGGCGCAGGCCATTGTCGGCTACGAGGATCGGGTAGTCGCGGACTTCCAAGCCGAGGCCGTGCCCGTGAGGAAACGACGCTGCGATGCCGTGCGCGGTTAAGGTCTGCCACATTGCGCTGCGCACGGCCGAGGCTTTCACACCGGGCCTAACCGCCTGCACTCCGGCGGCCAAACAGGCGCGCAGCGCGGCGTGCCGTTCGAGCAGGTTGGGAGAGGGAGCAGCCATCGCCAGCGTCGTCCCGGTGTCCGAGAAGTAGCGCCGGTAGATGCAGCCGAAGTCAACGAAGAGTACATCGTCATCAGTAAATCGGTAATCCGGCTCGGTGGCAATGCCCATACCCTGAATTCCATAGGCAAAGTGATCGAACTCCGCGCCTAGCTCAGCCACGCGCGCGCGGTAGTGCTGGATGAGATCCGCCAAGCGCCGGCCCGGTCGGGCCATGGCTAGGCATTCCATACCCACCTGCTCGTTAATCTGCGCCGCACATGTCATCCGGTCAAGCTCATCCGGACTCTTGACAGCCCGAATTAACCTAAGTAAGTTACTGCAATCTTTAACGATCGCGCGGGGCAAAGCGCCATCCAACGCCCGCTTTGCTTTCGGGGTAAGTCCTTCCATCTCCAAGCCGATGCGCGCCTCCGTCAGGCCGCGCGCCTGCAGAATACTCAGCAGCGCATCGGTCGGAGTGGCATTGCGGCGAGCCCCATGCAATAGGTCGTAGAGTCGGCGGACTCCAGCAGGAAACACTTTTGGCGGAAGGGAATTATCCAGCCCAGTTTCGCCAAAGACGTGCAGATCGCGCACCCAAATGTCAGCAGCATTGATTGCTGTGAGCGGGTTTACCACTAGCGCCGGTTCACCCTCGAGCGGGAATACCGCATATGCCTGAGCCAGATTTGGCGGAGCGCCAGGCGACATCATGTACTCCTTGAACAGAGAATCCGTCCATAAGAAATAGTCTGTAAAGTACGTGATAGTTATTGGCGACGTGGCCACCAAGGCATCGAGCCCACAACGCCGCATGTAGTCCACTGCCCTGGGCTTGTTGAATAGCATAAGGTTCTCCCAATTAAACTTAGCTCAGTTTCGAGCCAGTAGTGCAGCCATGACAGGTTGCCCTTAGGTAACTTGATTATACAGATCGGTGTTTACCTTTAGGCTGCCGTCTTGACCAGTGCAATGATACACTGGAAACCAGATGGCAAGCTCTGCAGCACGCTGGTCCGCGGAGTTATAGGCTCTGGCGTATTCCCAACTAGAAAGTGTGTTTTTGATGGGGCGTTCAGCCTGGCCATTGGTCCTAGCTACATGGTCTGGTGCGAATACTATGCGAACCGACCTGCTTGCAGGCATCGCGGATTGCGAAGACGATATTACGCGGGTCGCTAACGGTCATGACGCAGCTGACTGTAACGCCAAGGCTTCTATAGGGGGCGACCGCAACCGCGAGAAAAGCACCGGTGCGTGTTGCCTTTTTGGGGAAAAGATGGAGGTGTAATTAATGTTGAGGGCATCATCGATACAGAGTTGGGCATATTCCCGACCGACGCCTCAGCATCTTTGTGTCCAGATTGATCAAATCATCGTGATATTCGCGTACGAAGCACAGCGCCACACCGGAGGGGCTTGTGCGAGATACAAAGACAGGAACAGACCAGCCTTGCAGAGTACCCCGCGTAAGTTGGTTGACACTTAGCTACCCTGCATCGCAATGCGCTTATCGCACAGATGCTCGTGCCGCAATGCGATGATCTACTGAATCATCGTTGCGTCAATCGGCCGGTCCAGCGCGCCACACTCTCACCACAAACAATATTGTTTCGCTGCACCTCAGCCCTAGCAAGACACAGCTTGATTTCGGACACAGCCAAAGTTTATCGCCCAAGCAGCATCAACCATCAATTCCAATGGGTATTGAGCCGGGGCGCACTTGGAAAACTCAGTGTGTAATAACTCGAGCCTCATTGATGCGCCCCGTAAT
>SXGQ01125302.1_pt1 | contig 20107 bp, 15 predicted proteins | sample 3178371 | NCBI WGS metagenome assembly SXGQ01 (sample SAMN11356859, study PRJNA531348) | freshwater metagenome | isolation source: freshwater sample F1-20 | place: China: Fuxian Lake, Yuxi | collected 2017-12-25 | reverse complement strand
ATGGGGGCGATGTGACCTTTGCTGGAATTCACAGGCCCTCACTCACATCCATGGGGATCGATCCCAAACGGTTGGACAAAGCCTATTTTTCAGCCAGAGAAAAGCTTTTGGCTTCGCGTCTTCCAGGTGGTAATTGGGAGGGGGAGCTTTCCAGCTCGGCTTTGTCAACAGCGGTGGCTGTGTCTGCTCTTGTCGCTGCGAAGGTGGATGCCCCAAAATTAATCAATGATGGCCTTTCATGGTTGAGGGATAATCAGAATGCCGATGGCGGTTGGGGTGATACCACCTTGAGCTTCTCAAATATATCCACAACCTTGCTTGTTAAATCAGCTTTTCACATAACGGGTAGGAATCTGGAGTTTGCTTCAACTCTTCAAAAAACCGATCAATGGCTTGAATCTCGCTATGGCAAAACTGGGAGTGAACTTGCTGATGCGTTGCGCCAGAGGTACGGGAAAGATCATACTTTTTCGGTCCCAATATTAACAACATGTGCCCTTGCCGGCCTTGTAGATTGGGATGAAGTTCCTGCGCTTCCTTTTGAATTGTCGTGCCTTCCCCAAAGTTTATATCGTTTTCTAGGATTGCCCGTTGTCAGTTATGCTTTACCAGCGTTGATAGCAATCGGTGTTTGCATACATCATTGCAACCCATCTGGAATTGCTCCGCTAAGGCTTCTTCGTAACTGTTGTACTGGTATGGCGCTGCGGGTTTTGCAAAAAATTCAGCCGGTCAATGGAGGTTTTCTTGAAGCCACTCCTTTGACTGCTTTTGTGACCTTGTCCCTTTCAGCAACGGGAAGGGAAAATCATGATGTGGTTAGGAAAGGGGTTTCTTTTCTTATGAATTCAGTCAGGGCAGATGGTAGCTGGCCTATTGATACAAATCTTTCAACTTGGGTGACAACGCTGGCGATTAATGCCTTGGCTTCCGCGGACGACCTTGAGTGCTTGGGGCCAAGTGAGTCATTGGTTGAATGGCTTAAAGGACAGCAATACAAATTTACCCACCCTTACACAGGGGCAGAACCCGGAGGATGGGGGTGGACTCCGTTGCCTGGGTGTGTGCCTGATTCGGATGATACCCCCGGTGCATTGCTGGCATTGACAAATTTGAAGGAAAAACCTGAGGAATGGTTGAGGGCAGGGGTCAGGTGGCTTTCGGGTTTGCAAAACTCTGATTCAGGTATTCCCACTTTTTGCCATGGTTGGAGCAATTTACCCTTCGATCGAAGTGGAAGTGACCTGACTGCTCATATGTTGCGAGCGATTGCCCCTTGGTATCCTGAGGGAGGAACAGATCTTATTGTTCCTGAATTGCATTCCGTGGAAGTGGAATTAGAGAAACTTTATGATGGTGGCTTAACTTATTTGAGAGAAAATCAAAAAACTGATGGTTCGTGGCTTCCTTTGTGGTTTGGTAACCAACACGAGGAATCTGAATCGAATCCTGTATACGGCACTTGTAAGGTTTTGGCAGCTTTTAGAGATTTGGGACTTTGGGAGGAACCCCATGCCCGAAAAGGTGTTAGATTTCTTGAAAAAGCCCAGAATGATGATGGTGGTTGGGGTGGGGCCAAAGGTTGTCCATCTTCGGTTGAGGAGACCTCATTGGCCGTTGAGGTGCTATGGGATATGGATTCGGATCCAAAAGTATTGGAAAAAGGCTTATTATGGTTGATAAATGCTGCGGAGAATGGTCAACTATCTAAAGTAGCACCAATTGGGTTTTATTTTGCAAAATTATGGTATTTTGAGAAACTATACCCCATAATCTTTGCAGTGGGTGCATTAGGACGAATTAGAAAAAGTATGTTGGTGTAATTAACCCATATAGCAGAAAATATCCCGCCTTTAGGAAATATTATAATGTCGAATCAGATGGTTGAGCCTGAAGTTGAACAGGCAGAAAAAAAATCAAGGAAGCCAAGCACTTCCCACCTCAAGGCAATTCCTGAAACAAGGGAAATGCGCGATAAAATCAGAGCAGAGGTTGCTAAGTTTGCCACAACTCTGGATCGAAAAAACACATTCACAAAATCGGAACTTCAGGTTTTTTCCGAGCAGCTTCTTACCGGTATGGGACTTGGTTTTCAGTACACCGGTTTTACCTCGGTTCTCATTGCCAATGAATTTTGGCGTGAACAGGTTCAGGCGATTGATTTTTCAAGAAGACTACTTCTGATGCCTCATTGCTTGAAACATGCTGAGGGTTGTCCTGCTGATTACGATGAGTTTGGCCTTGATTGTAGGAAATGTGGAGCTTGTTCTGTCGCGGATTTTAAAACCCGCGCTGAAGACCTTGGGTATAAAGTCCTTGTTTCCGAAGGAACCCCGATAGTATTAAAAATAATTGTTAGTGGTCATGTTGACGCGATTGTCGGGGTTGCGTGCTTGAATGTGCTGGAAAAAGCTTTGGATAAAATCCTCCTTGCTGGGGTTCCCTGCGTTGCCGTCCCACTGCTCTCAAGTAATTGCAAAAGCACCTCGGTGGATGAGGATTGGGTCATGGAGTTTATAAATTTGAAAACTCCTGCCCCTGAAACTGTAACCAGGTCGTACATGCATTTGATGCGGGCATCTCACAACATTTGTGAGGAACCGGAACTGACCAGACTGTGTCCCCCGACCAGGTCCGGTGCAAACACCCGGCAGGAAGATCCCCTTTATGTGCATGAAAAACTTGCTTATGACTGGCTTGGCAGAGGTGGTAAAAGAAGCAGGCCTTTTATAACTCTTGCAGTTTATGACGCTCTAAAAGGTGGTGCAGGCACTTTGAGCGCTGATTCCATTAATATTTCTGATTCCGTCAAACGATCCGCGCTTGCCATCGAGGCGTTTCATAAAGCGTCCTTAATCCATGATGACATTGAGGATGATGATGATTTTAGATACGGAAGTGAAACCATGCACCGTCAGCATGGAGTTCCGGTTGCAATCAATGTCGGGGATTATCTCGTTGGACTTGGCTATCGTCTTGCTGCAAAAGACCGCGCTGAACTTGGGGCCGATGTTAGTGCGGATATCCTTTTCAAGCTTTCTGACGCACATGTGAAGTTATCCGAGGGGCAAGGTGCTGAGCTTCTGTGGCGAAATTCCTCCGACAAGACCATAACTCCCGTGGAAGCGTTAAGAATATATGCCTTGAAAACTTCTCCTGCTTTTGAGGCCGCGCTTTATGCTGGTGTCAGGCTTGCGGGCCCTGCTGAACCCCACGAGAAAATGATATTTGAATTCGCAAAAAATTTGGGCGTTGCTTTTCAAATACTGAATGACCTTGCTGATTTTGATTCTAACTCCGAAAACAAAGTCGTAGCAGGCCAGGATGTTCTTGCTGGCAGACCCACCGTGTTGCTTGCCATGGCACTTGAAACTGCTTCTCCGGCTCAAAAAGAGGAGATTCTCGGACTGCTTCAGCGTGCGAGAAAAGGGGATGACTCGTTTCAATTGGTTGAAAGAATGAGGCAGATTTATCAATTGAATCATGTTTTTGAAAAGGGCTATAAACTGGTTGAAAAGTTCAGGTCTCGTGCCGAGTCTATAGCTGATGATGTTGAGTCAGAGGATTTCAGAAGATTGCTTTATTTCCTTGTTGATTCAGTCCTTGAAAAATTTGAAGTTGATCAACCCGCCGAACCTTTATCGCTTTTGCAATTGGGAAAAGTATGACGCGAATGGCGGATGATAGCATTGCTGTTCTTTCGGGGCTTTTCAAGGAGTTTCCCAACGAGCCTTTTCCCATAGTTCATTTGATGGATTCTCCACAGGTGCCAGAGGCTTACAGGTCTTTGTTGGACCATGAACATCACATGACGGTGACCATGGAAGCTCACCATGATGAATCTGTCAGGGTAAGGGTGCTTTCAGAAATAAGCCAAGATGGTTGTTATTCCCGGATATTGAATTTGGTTGGTGAGAAAACAGGAAAATTGGTCCTGTTTGGCCTTATGCGAGTGAGAATGAATTCTCTTCCCGCCCAGGTTCAGGACGAGATACTTGCAAGAAAAGAACCTTTGGGTCGTATTCTTATTCGTAACGAAATAATGCGAAAAATTGAATTGATTAAACTTTTAAAAATTGATTATTTCCCTGCAAGAGAGCATTGGTTTCATTCGAATGACAAAAATCCTTACTATGGAAGAATCGCAATGATTCATTGTGAGGGCAGACCTGCGATTGAACTATTTGAGGTTGTTGGCCCAGTCTCCAAGTCTTAGATTTCTTTTTGAATCACTAAATATAGATGTTTCACTTTGATTTGTGTCGCAAGTCTATAATTGATATGCACTTGTGTCAATTCTGGTTTGTTTTTTCAAATCTTTTAATAACTGGCAATTTCTGAAAAACAAGACTAGAATATAATAGTTGTTTGAACAATTGTTTGTCGATAGTCGATAATATCACCATTAATTTAATGGGAGCTTCCATGATTGCAAAAAATGAACTTGGCCTTGATGTCATTGTTATTGGTGGTGGTCCCGCAGGCTCATCCACTGCCACCATTCTCGCGCAACATGGTTTAAAGGTGCGTTTGTTTGAGCGTGAAAAGGGAGCCAGGTTTCATATAGGCGAATCTTTGATGCCCGATACTTATTGGACATTAAGGCGTATGGGCGTCATTGAAAAAATGAAAGCAAGCTCATTCACCAAAAAATATAGCGTCCAATTTGTTACTGATACCGGCAAAGAATCTCAGCCTTTTTATTTCTTTGAAAACAATCCTCATGAGTGTGCCCAGACCTGGCAGGTTGTTCGTAGTGAGTTTGACAAGATGTTGCTTGATAATGCGTCTGAACTTGGAGTTGATGTTTGTTATGGATGCAGGGTGCTTGATGCTATTTTTGAAGATAGTAAATGCGTTGGGGTTAAAGTTCAAAACTCGGATGGAAGTGTTGAGGAAGTTTTTTCAAAGGTTGTGGTTGACGCAAGTGGCCAAAGTCTTGTGATTGGAAATAGACTTAGAATCAAGGAGACAGATCCGCTCCTTAAAAAAGCATCGGTCTGGTCCTATTTTGAAGGTGCTTCAAGGGAACCCGGTCTCGATGAGGGTGCCACCCTCGTACTGCAGACTGAAGGTAAAAAAGGATGGTTCTGGTACATTCCGCTTCATAACAACATCGTTAGCGTCGGTGTTGTTTCCTCTATCGAGGACATGTTTGCAGAAAAAATTACCCACGAGGAAATATTCAATCGAGAGTTGGACCGTTGTCCCGCCGCGAAACGAAGAGTCTCCACAGGCAAAAGAGTCGGTGGTTTCATGAGTACAAAGGATTTTTCCTACCGTTGTTCCCAGGTTGCAGGCGATGGTTGGGTTTTAGTGGGGGATGCTTTTGGTTTTCTTGACCCAATTTATTCATCTGGTGTTTTCCTCGCGCTTAAATCTGGTGAAATGGCTGCGGATGCTATCGCTGAGGGGATATTTAAAAATGATCTGTCCGCAAACCAACTTGGGGCTTGGGGGCCCAAATTTATCCAAGGCATGGAGCGAATGAAAAGGCTTGTTTATGCTTTTTATGAGGGCTTTTCTTTTGGGGCTTTCATTCGTCAAAACCCTGAAATGAAACGCCATGTTATTGATCTACTTGTGGGTGATCTTTTCAAGGATAGTGTGGATGCAGTTGTGAATCCCATGGAGTTGATGCGTAATGAAATGAAGGCCATGGCCCAGGCTATGTGAAAAAGATCTTAGACATAACTTGCCAGCATCTCTATAAAGATGGTATGGAATAATCTTACCCTCCACCCATCTCTTCTTTAGAGGCTGATGTGACAACAGATTCAATCCAACCATTGGGAAAAACTGCTTGGCTTGTGCTTACTGTGGCTGCCATAGGTTTTTTATTTGATACCTATGAACTTTTAATGACACCTCTCGTATTGGCACCGGCTTTATCCGAGTTGATGAAAGTACCTCCGAATCATCCTGATGTTCAACTCTGGGTGGGCAGGGTGCTGTGGATGACAGCCCTATGCGGCGGTGTTTTTGGTTTGATGGGCGGTTGGATGATCGATAAATTTGGTCGCAAAACCGTAATGATTGGTAGTATTTTTGTTTATTCATTTTCACCTGTGCTGGCGGGTCTAAGCACTGATTTGATTTGGTTGATATTTTTCAGATGCACCACTTTTGTGGGTGTTTGCGTTGAATTTGTCGCTGCTGTCACTTGGCTGGCGGAATTATTCCCTGACAAAAGACAGCGTGAACTGGCAATCGGCTGGACGCAGGCTTTCGCGAGTGTTGGTGGATTGCTTGTGACCGGTGTAAGTTCGGGAATTGGTTACATGGTGGCAAACAAGATGTTGCCTAATCTTCCCGTTGGTGATGCCACAAATCCTGCCTGGCGTTTCACATTGATGACAGGCCTTCTCCCTGCAATCCCGATTGCGATTCTCCTTCCTTTTGTTCCTGAATCTGCAGTATGGCTGGAAAGGAAAAAGTCTGGCGCCCTTCGTCGCCCAAGCTTTTTTGAAATCTTTGCCCCTGGTTTAATGCGTACTACTGTGGTCGCTACGATTCTTTCCGCCTGTGCGTATGCAGCAGCTTTTGGAACACTCCAAGTCACGGTGACCCAAGGGGTTCCGGGTTTGCCCGATATGGCTGAAACCCGCGCCAAGATGGAACCGTTGATCGAGGCCAATAAAGGATTGGAAAAACAATTCGCAGGCCTTGATAAGGATTCTGAAGAATTCAAGGCGAAGGATAAGGAATTCAAGGATAACCTTAAAAAGATGGGGAAAATCAACAAGGAAGAAATTCAACCTCGCAGGGAAAGTGTTCAGTTCATGCAGGAACTTGGCGGGTTGGCGGGTAGGATTCTACTTGCTATCGCCCTTGTTTCCATCGCAAGTAAAAGATTGCTCTTATGGTTGTTCCAGGTTCCCGGTCTTTTGATTATTCCCCTTGTTTGGTTTTTTGTTTTTCAAAACATGCCTCATCTTTTTGGATATGGCGTGTTTTTGGCGGGCCTATGTATTGTCGCCCAATTCTCCTACTTTGGAGAATATCTCCCCAAGGTTTTCCCTGTTCATTTACGCGGAACTGGCAGTGCATTTGCAACCAATGTTGGGGGTAGAATGATTGGTACCTCAGCGGCTTTCCTAACCACTAATTTTATTGCACCCATGTTGACTTTTGGTTCCAACAACTTTGAAAAAGTCGCATACGCTGCCGGAATCACCGGTGTGTTGGTCTTTGGTATTGGATTTATTGCAAGCTTTTTCCTGCTTGAACCGAAGGCTGAAGGGGCAGAGTAAGATTTTGTCGGTTTTTAACATGGTTTAATCATGAAAATTGCCTACATCACCGCTGGGGCGGCTGGAATGTTCTGTGGCAGTTGTTTAAATGATAACACCCTTGTTACTGCTCTTTGTGAACTAGGGCATGATGCACTGCTTATTCCCACTTACACCCCCATTCGTACTGACGAATTGAATCAAAGCACGGACAGGGTTTTTTTTGGTGGGATAAATGTTTACCTCCAACAAAAATCCAGGTTTTTTCGATGGACACCATCTTTTCTTGATCGATTGCTTGACTCTTCCTTCCTACTGAATTGGGTTTCAAGATTTGCCTCGAGCACCAAGGCCGAGGACTTGGGCGATTTGACCATATCAATGCTTAAAGGTAGACATGGATTCCAAGTCAAGGAGGCCTTGAAACTTTCCAATTGGTTGAAAAATGAGATCAAGCCCGATGTAATTCACCTTACCAATGCGCTATTGTCCGGGATGGTTGAAATACTTGCCAATGAACTTCAAGTGCCGGTTATCTGCTCGCTTCAAGGCGATGATATTTTTTTGAATGCGTTGCCGAAAAAATTTCGAACAAAGGCAATTGATTTAATTTCAGCAAATGCGGGATTAATCAATAAATTTGTGGCATCCAGTTTTTTTTACGCGGATGACATGTCGAAATATCTAGGAGTTCCCAGGGAAAAAATTGGCGTCGTACAACCTGGAATTAACACCAAATTTCATAAACCTGGGGTTGGAATTCAAAAATCTGGTGGTGTGCTGGGATATTTTGCAAGGATATGTCCTGAAAAAGGGTTTCATAATCTGGTGAATGCATGGATTAATCTTCGTCAAAGGAATAAAAGCTTAAAATTAAAGCTTAAGGCGTCCGGTTGGTTGGGGGAAAGTCACAAGTCTTATTATCAGGAGCAATTTGCAAAAATCAGGGACGCCAATCTTTTGGAAGATTTTGAACACTTCGAATCTCCTGATCTCCAAGCCAAAAAGGATTTTTTCGACAAGATAGATTTGCTTTGTGTTCCCACGGATTATCTGGAGCCTAAAGGATTGTATGTTTTGGAAGCATGGGCCCAGAATGTTCCTGTTTTGCAACCTGATCATGCTTCTTTCCCCGAGTTACTTGCAAAGGCCGGGGGCGGAGGATGGCTTTATTCTCCAAATAATCAGGATGACTTGGTCCAGAAATTGGAGTTTGCCTTTTCTTCGGATTTATTACTTAGACAACAGGGGCTTTTAGGTCATAATGCCGTCATGGAATATTTTAATTCTTCCAGGATGGCTTGCGAAACAATGACCTTTTACAAGCAATTGCTCACGATGCCATAGGCTTGGGGACTAGGGATGGCGGATTTTATTTTCACAAGAAAAGTGCAATTTGCCGAAACAGACATGGGGGGTATTGTCCACTTCAGTTCTTTTTTTCGCTATATGGAGGAAGCTGAGCATAATTTTCTTCAATCGCTGGGCCTTTCCGTAGTGATGAATCTTGATGGAAAAAAAGTTGGCATGCCAAGGGTTTCCGCCAAGTGTGACTTTATTCATCCTGCAAGGTTCCAAGATGTTTTGCAAATCTCCGTCAGGGTTGGCAGGGTTGGCTCATCATCTGTTTCCTATGCGTTTGGTATAAAAAAAGAGGACACTTTGCTGGCATCGGGTGAAATTATTGCGGTGCTTTGTGAATTGAACGATAACCTTCCTCCTAAATCCATGGTCATACCGCGGCAGATGCGGGATCTTTTGACTGGTGGGGTTCAGGAATGATTGCAAGTTTCAATTATTTGGAAAACCTGACCAATCTTCTTCATCATGGGGCGATGAATATACCATCGCATGTCCGGGAAAAGCATGTTCGTTATATTCTTTCCTGTCAAAATCCGGATGGTGGATTCATAGGTCGTGATCCGGAAAGTGATTTGTATTATACCGGCTTTGCCTTGCGTTCATTGTTGGTGTTGAATGCCCTTGATAATGCCACTTGTGAAAAAGTTGGGGTTTTTCTTTCCCTTAGGTTGAATTCCCAGACAAGCTTGGTTGATTTTTTTTCGTTGGTTTATTCCGCTGTGATTGTATCGATGGGTGGTGGACCTGATGTTTTTGCATCAAGTGGAGACTGGACAAATACGATTGGCACTTTTCTTGCCTCTCTTCGTTGCCCGGATGGTGGTTTTGGAAAGGTTCCCTCGGGCAAGGAATCAAGCACTTACATGAGTTTTCTTGCATTGCTTTGCCACCAGTTGATAGGAAAAAAAATCGAGTCCCCCGAAAAACTTGTTGGGTTTGTGTTATCCAGGCATCGGGAGGATGGTGGATTTGTTGAGTATGGTCCCATGAGGAAAAGTGGAACCAATCCGACTGCCGCTGGAATGGGAATTCTGAGGGCGATTTCACCCAGCCTGTTGCGCGATGAAATGAAAGTAAATCTTGTCAAATTCTACAAGGGGATGATCGGGGATGAAAATGGTTTCAAGGCGAATCACCGTATTCCGTTTTGTGATGTTCTTTCAACATTCACCTCCCTTTGGTCTCTAAGGGAACTTGATTCATTGGATGAGATTCCGGGTGATAAAATTCACCGGTATATCATGTCCACGGAAAATCCCCAGGGTGGATTTCATGGCGGGTCCTGGGATGCTGGAAAAGATGTTGAGTATTCTTTTTACGCGCTGGGAGCACTGGCATTGCTGGCCCCAAGAGGGCAGGGAGTTTAAATGACTTTGCAAGTAAGGCAAATTCGCAAGGAGTTTATTACGCGATCAGGATCTTTGCCCGTGCTTTGCGGAATAGACCTTGACCTTGATTCTGAAAAATCAATCGCGATCATGGGGCAGTCCGGTTCCGGGAAAAGCACTTTTCTTCATGTCTTGGGAGGGTTGGATAAGCCCAGTTCTGGAAAAATACTTCTTGACGGATTGGATCCCCTCGCGATGAGCGAGACGGATCTTGCGCATTACCGAAATCAGAAAGTGGGTTTTGTTTTCCAGGACCACCATCTGCTTCCACAATGCACCGTGCTTGAAAATATACTTTTGCCTTCTTTGCTCGGTGATAGTCCCAGGATGGAAGTCATGAAATTTGCCAAGGATTTGCTTGGAAGAGTGGGGCTTGAAAACAGGATGGATCATATGCCATCGGAACTTTCCGGTGGTGAAAGACAAAGGGCTGCCGTTGCCCGGGCTCTCATAATGCGCCCCAGGCTTTTGCTCGCGGATGAGCCAACCGGAAATCTGGACAAAAGAAACGCGGATAAAATTATGCGACTTCTTCTTAAACTTCATGAGGAAGAAAAAAATATTTTGGTTGTCGTCACCCATAGTCAGGAACTGGCTAGATTGTTTCCCCGCGTGATGATCATGGATGATGGCATTCTGGCTGAAACGGTTCCAACCAACTGACATTAAGATTGGGAAAAATCCATGTCCTTTAGCCTTTCTGAATTTGTCGTGAATACCACAAGGTTTCATCTTAAAGGCAATATAGCCGTGCTTTTGGGTGTTATTATTTCCACCGCATCACTCACCGGGGCACTCCTGGTTGGTGATTCACTCCGGGGAAGTTTGGCTGATACTGTCAAAAACAAACTTGTCTGGGTCAACGAGGCTGTTCTAGCGCAAAGATTTTTTAATGAAAAAATTGTCACGGCAATGGCGGATAAATCAGCGACTCCCGCAATTATTCTAAAGGCAACTTTGCAGGTTAGGGATGCGCAGGATTGCCTGATGAATCAAGTAACAAACGCGCAAGTTGTCGCGGTTGACGACGATTTCTGGCGTGATGATGTTAAAAGTGCCCGATGGAAAAATTCAAAGGGTGCTTGGCTTAATCATGCTGCTGCAAATGGTTTGAAAATTTCTGCCAAACAAAATGTTGTTTTAAGAATTGAAAAACCCAGTGCCATTCCCAGGGAATCATTCCTGGGCAACCGGGAGGATGTTGTTGATTCCGTAAGCCTTGAAGTTGATGAAATTCTAGAAAAGGTGGATAAGTATCATGGTTTTAATTTGTTTCCGGGCATGGGGGTTCCATCGACAATTTTTGTCCCATTGAAAACCCTTCAGGATAAACTAGGCATACCTTCGAAGATTAATTCAATTCTCACTGAAAAAACCGGATTGCAATCCAAGTTTCAGTCCTTGTTGACACTTGCTGATTATGATCTTGTTTTTAAGGGGCCTGAGGATCGAATATCTGACTTGTTTGGTAAGCTTGATCGCGACAAGAATAAAATTTTGGAAAAAAGGGAGTATCAAGGCAAAATTCCACTGAAGCTGATCCCCCTTCTCCAATCGCCATCAGGCATTATTGACATGAATAGTGTCAAAAATTTTTTTCATTCCAATCGCAATTATTATTCCTTGGAAAGTAGCCAAATGTTGGTTTCTCCCGAACTCTCCAAGAAGGCGGTAGATTTAATCCTTGAAATGGGTCTTCAGTCCTCGGAAGCAATGGTCTACCTTGCGAATGATATCAGGTTAAATAACAAATCGATTCCATACTCCATCGTCGCGGGAATCGATGCAGTAATGCAAAAGAAATTAGGTGTAAATCTTCCTCAAAATGGAGATATTGCCAATAAAATTTGGATGCTTGGATGGGAAGAGTCCGATTTAAAACCAGAAATTGGTGCGGTTTTGGATCTTGATTTTTTTCTTCCTGAAGTTGTTGGGAAACCGGTTGAGAGTAAACAATCGTTTGACTTCTCCGGTTATATTCCAGCGGACATTAAATTGGTGGATCCTGAAATCACGCCTGATTTTCCCGGAATCACGGACAAGCTTACCTTGGATTCCTGGAGTCCTCCTTTTCCTTATGATAATAAGCGCATAAAACCCAGGGATGAAAAATACTGGCAGGATTTTAAAACAGTACCCAAGGCTTTTATTGACTTAAATACGGCCCAAAAGCTTTGGGGTAGCAGATTTGGAAAAATTACCTCTATCCGGATTTATCCTGCTGGAGGAGATTTTCCTTCAGGTTTTAAATCTGACTTCGAAACCCGTTTTTTTAAAACCATTGATCCCTCGACCTCTGGTTTTGTTTTTCAGGATATCCGGTCAAGACTCCAGCTTTCCAGTCAATCCGGTACGGATTTTTCCGGTCTCTTTGTGGGTTTTAGTTTTTTTCTAATACTTTCCTCCCTGATCCTGGTGGCTCTTCTATTTCGACTCCACCTTGAACGCAGGGCAACACAGGTTGGAACACTGATGGCTTTAGGTGCCACCCAGAGGCAGGCATCAAATTTTCTTCTTTTGGAGGGCGGTATACTTTCTGGCGCGGGGGTTGCTGTTGGATTGGGGATCGCGTGTTTTTATACGGTGGGCCTTTTGCATTATTTGAAATCTAATTGGCCTGATAATTCTTTGCAGGAATTTCTCAGGCTGCACATTCCATTTAAAACTTTACTGCTGGGATTTTCGCTGTCTTTCATCATGAGTCTTTTGGCAATATTTCGGACCTCCAGGAACATGGTGAAAACATCAGTTATCACATTGATAAAAGGAGGTTTTTTAGACTCCACTGCTTTAAGTGTCAAAAGTTCATCGCCACTTTTGATGATTGGCTTGGTTTTCCTTATGCTTGGCTTTGGCATGCTTTTCATACCATCCAGCTCCGACCATGAATTAAAGGCATTGAAGTTTTTTGGTGCAGGTGGGTTTGTGTTGACCGCGGGCTTGTTATTTCTTGGGGCCTTCCTGAGGCATGTTCATAGGATAATGGTTTTTGGAAACGGTGTTGTCGGTCTTCTAAGGCTCGCATTGCGAAATATGGCACGAAATAAAACCCGCTCACTCCTCACTGCGGGACTTCTTTCAAGCGCTGCATTTTTAATCATCGCGGTTGAACCTTTTAGGAAAGAATCTGAGACCACCCAAGGGATTTATTCCGGTACCGGGGGATTTGAACTGGTTGTTGAAACAAATATCCCCGTGCTTTCAGGGCTGGAAGGGCCTTCAGGTGCGGAGATTATTCTAGATGGCGTGCAAAAAAGCAATCGGGGAAATCCCCAAAGGGCAAGGGAGCAAGTTGACCGATTTAAAAATATCCTGGATAAGGTCAAGGTTTATAGTTTCAGGTTCAATCCAGGGGATGATGCAAGTTGTTTGAATCTTTTTGCACCCTCGAAACCAAGGGTTTTAGGCGTGCCTGATTCCCTGCGGAATCGTGGTGGGTTCTTGTTTTCCGCTATCTCCGAGCAAAGGGAGAAACCTTGGGACCTGCTTGATTCGCATACCACATGGATCAATGCCTTTGCGGAAAAAAACACTGTTGAATGGATGATTCATTCCGGGTTGGGCAAGGATTTCAAGATACAGGATGGCAATGGAAAGGATGAGTTGGTGAAGTTTGCGGGATTGTTTCAGGGATCAGTTTTTCAAAGCGAAATTTTAATTGGTGAGTCTCAGTTCTTGAAACTTTATCCACACCAGCAGGGCTATCAATATTTTTTAATCGAGGTGGATTCCAGCATGTTACCTGAAGTTGAGGAAGCTTTTAAAATTGGTCTTTCAGACTATGGGGCAAGGGTTTCTAAAACCAAGGATCTTGTTGAACGATTTGCATCTGTTGAGAATGCCTACTTATCAATGTTTCAGGGGCTTGGTACTATCGGGTTGCTTATAGGAACCATGGGAGTCGCCGCTGTTCTTGCCAGGTCTGTTTGGGAGCGAAGGACAGAGCTGGGATTACTTTCAGCCTTGGGATTTACCCAGGGCGATATCGTTTTTGTGATGCTTTTGGAGCATGCATTGCTTTTGTTTCTTGGGCTTGGGGTTGGCACCCTTGCCGCACTAGTTTCCGTGCTCCCTCTGGAGCACTCAGCATCAGCCCGTTGGGGTGTTCTTGCGTTGTTGCAAGCGGGTATGTTCTTATTCGGTTTGATGGTTTGTGTGATGAGTTTATGGTCTATTAAGTCGGATAATTTCGTCGCAGCTATGCGGAAAGAATAAGTTTTATCAGGAGATGGTTCATGCAGAAAAATTTCGGGTGGTTGTTTTATGTGATTTTGGCCGGCCTCGCATGGGGAACCTATGTACCAATTGTTTTTTATGGTGGAAGGGAATTAACCACAGAGCGTGGAACAATGGGGGGGCGATTGACTTCCATTCTTTGCGTTGGCATGGCTTATTTTGTGCTAGCTGTTCTTATCCCTTTGGTATTGTTTATCACCAAACAGCATGCCTGGCCCGTTATGAAAAAGACGGGGTTGATATTCTCCGGCCTTGCAGGGGTAATGGGGGCACTTGGAGCTATTTCTGTTATCTTTGCATCCAAGGCTGCAGTGGATGCTGCAAATGCATTAGGGCAACCAGAAAACACCTATCGTATTTATATAGCACCCTTGATTTTCGGTCTTGCTCCAGTCATAAACACTTTGGTTAGTCTTTTCTGGCATCCAAAACCTGATCACCCATGGCATTTTGGCTTGGAGAAAGTGCCGGGTTACAAATTATTTCTTGGGATCATTCTTGTGGGGTTGGGAGCATTTTTAGTTCTTTACTCGAAGGAAGTATCTGAAATTAAGCCTGTTGCTCAAAAGGCTACTCCAGAAGTTGTGGCACCAGAAGCTGAAAAGGTGGTTGAAAAGGCTGAATTTGTTTCTGAATGGATATTTTTTGTTGTTCTAGCCGGGATTGCATGGGGCACTTATGTTCCGATCATATTTTATGGAGGGTTGGAACTTACTGGAAAACCCGGAGAATTGGGCGGAAGGCTCATGTCCATTCTTTGTGTTGGTTTGGCTTATTTCTTAATGGCGGTTTTGGTCCCAGCGGGTGTGATGGGATCTGGCATACCAACTCTCGCATGGCCCTCCAAATTAAGTACTTCTGGTCTGATTTTTTCCAGTCTTGCTGGTGTTGCAGGTGCAGTTGGGGCGATTTGCGTGATTTTCGCTTCAAAGGCCGCTGTGGATGCCGCTAAGAAAAGTGGGTTGGCCCCCGCATCCTTCAGGGTTTATATCGCTCCTTTGATATTTGGGTTGGCACCAGTTATCAACACACTTGTTAGCCTTTTCTGGCATCCAGCCAAAAATGGTGACTTTCTCCATTTTGGATTAGAGCACTCCCCGGGATTTTTACTATGGATTGGCATTATTGCAGTAGCTTCCGGCGCGTTTTTAGTGCTGTTATCCAAGGAACAATCCGAAGCACAGGCGGCCTCTACTGGACTAAAGCCTAACACAAACCCCGCAAGGTGATTCTTATGAGTCAGGAAGAGTTGATAAGTTCCATCCAGGGAGTGCTAGCGCACCTCTGGATGATTCGAACATTTTTAAAGCATGCTGACGAAATTCAAGACGATGAAAACATGCTTGAGGTTCCCAGGACGCTTTTTGATTACATCCGAGCCACTGAACCGGCATACCAGAGGGCTGATTGGCCTGATTTTTTTCACAGGCTAAATGGTAAGTTCAATCGTCTCAGGAAAGCAAACACTTATTATCAGGAAAACTTCAGGACATTTTCAGATCATACTAATTTCCAAATGGCTGCCAATTCACTTGCTGCATGTGTGGGCCGTTTGCAGGAATTATTAACCATAGCTGAAAGTCTCACCTCCCAGTCGCTACCTCCTATGGATCCATGAGTGCAATTCATATTTTTCCTCCACCAATTTTTTCATTGTTTCAAAAGGCATCGATGGAGGGGTATCGAAGGCTTTCCAAGATGTTTGAAGGCGTGAGATTATCTCTTCCCTGGGTATCGGCAGGTTTGTAAGGAAGTCTTGATGCATCCGGTTGAGCCTGTATTCGGGTTGCCTTACCGGGTGTTTCAAATATTCAGTGATCGACCCGATATCAAAATCATAAAGTATGGATCCATGATGCAGTATGAACACACTTTTTCTCTGTTGGGCATTACCTGAAAATTTTTTGTTTTCCCATGCGAGATCACTTGTTCCATCGTGGGTGATACCGGAGATGCCAAGTGAGTTTGCAATTTGCTCCATGATGTTTACATAGGAATTTTTTATCGTGGCAAGACCGGGTCGTATATCGGTTCGGAGGATCAGTGAAAAAAGCAGGCATCCTTTTCCAAGTAAAACAGTGCCTCCACCGCTTGACCTTCTAAGAATGGGTACATTGTTCTTATTGCAGGCATCCTCATTCACATCGTCCAAGAAAATTCCACCTGAACCCAGTACAACCGCATGATTTTCGATCTCCCAGATGCGAAGGCATTCGCCTAGGTGCCCTGATTCGGCGCTCAATAAAAGGGCCTCGTCGAAGGCCAGGTTTTCATGTGGGGTTTCAAAAGTTTTATGGATGAACAACATTTTCTTTTTAAGGGGTTCCAATAATCCGCCTGCTTGTTTCCATGCATCTAATCCGCCCCGGATCGCAAAGCTTTTTGGAAACCCCTTTCCCCTTAATTTGTTGGCCCAACTGGCCGCATTAGCATCATCCGGTCAGGCACAATAAAAAAACAACCAACTGTCTTTATTTATGGTTTCAGCCCAAAGTTCCAGGTCAGCGGTGTCACTTTTTATTTCTAATGCGTTGGTTATTTTCCAATTACTTTGTTTTTTATCGGTTGTGCTACGCATGTCCAGAATATGACAATCCGCGCTTTTTTCATGTTTTTCAATCGCATCAGGGGCGGCAATTCTAAGGCTTTGTGGTTTGATCAAGGTTGACTTTCGGAGTAAGGATTGAATTTTTCCAAATGTAAAATGTTTTCAGGTGAAAATTCTATAACACTTCCATCGATGGATTCCAGTTCAACTTTTGCGAAGGATAAGTGGGCTAATTTCCCGAAATGTTTTTTTGAGTGTTCCTCCACCATTACATCTTGGCCCTGAAGACCAATCCCTGAAACCCAAAATTTTTCAAGATCCCTGATGTTTCCATGAATTAATTGATCATAAATATCATCAAGATTTGAAATAAGTCGCTTTCCGATTTCCTGGGTGTTTAATGGGTGGGGAGTGAATTGCTGCATGGAAGTGGCGAAAGGCAACCCCTGGGCGGCGAATTCATCCCGAGATTGCAGGACATTCAGCCCAATACCGGTGATGGTGCCGGTTGATTGCTCGATTAAAATGCCACAGATTTTTCGACCATCCAAAAGAATGTCATTTGGCCATTTGATCTCTGCTTTCAGACCGATGAAATCCAAGATGGTATTGCATACAGCCACTGCAGCCCAGGCAGTCAGCAAGGCAGGCCGTTTCAAATTTTCAGGGGGGAAAATCAACACGGAAAGCAGCACCGATTGCCCTCTGTCTGCTGTCCAAACCCTGCCATACTGTCCTTTACCGGAAGTCTGACAATCGGCGATTATCGCCAGGCCATTGTTTGTTTTTTCAAAAGAATAGCTTGCGGCAAGGTTGGAAGTGCTATCGATCTCATCGAAAAACAAGACTGATTTTCCGATTATTTTGGTATCCAGATTCCAGGAACTTTTCGGCTTGGCAGGCATCATGAAAAATTATAATCCAGCGCCAGGTCCAACGCGGGAGCGGAATGTGTGATTGCACCGATACTTATCCTGTCAACACCAGTGAGGGCGATATCCCTCACATTTCCGATGTTTATGCCACCAGATGCCTCCAATAAAATCTCAGGGGCAACCGCGTTCCTTCGATCCACCGCAGCCTTCATATCTTCAAGGCACATGTTGTCGAGCAGAATAATAGTGGGTGAGGATTGTAGCGCGGTCTCAAACATTTGCATATCCTCGACCTCCACCTCGATATCCCAGTTTCCAGGGTAATATTGCCGGGAAAGCAGTATTGATTTCCTGATGGCAACCGCACCCCCACCGAGTGCGGCAAGGTGATTGTCCTTGATTAGGATCCCATCAGATAAATTCATGCGATGATTGCAACCACCCCCACATCGCACTGCAAATTTATCCAGATACCTCCAACCAGGTGTCGTTTTTCGAGTGTCTAGGATTTTTACCGGAAGGTCTTTAACCTTGGTTACAAATTTTGCAGCTAGGGAAGCTATTCCTGAAAGCCTTTGAATGAAATTCAATATGATTCTTTCAGCAGATAAAATTCCCCTTATGGGGCCTTGAATTTTTGCTATTTCAGTGCCATGTTTAATTGACGCCCCATCTTGAACCAAAGAAAACCATTCAGCATCAGGTGCTAATTTTTTTAGCACTCTTTCACCTGTTTCAATACCTGCAAGGATACCATCGCTTCGACCTACCAAAGTTGCTTTACCCATTAAATCGGGTGGAAGTGTGGCTTTACTGGTTAAATCACCAATGGAATCAACATCCTCAGCGATTGCCATTTCCAATAATTGGACAAAGGATTTCTCTTCCAAGGTGTCAAATGGCATTGCAATAGCCTCGTCTGAAAAATTAATCACTCAAAGTATTTTACCGCATTTTTAAAAATCGAGAAACCATCACCATCCTTTTCCAATCCATTGCGTGTCCACGAAGGATGTTGCGTGGGTAAAACATGGCGCTCAGGGTGTGGCATTAACCCGAGCACCCTTCCTGATGGATCGCATAATCCAGCGATGTTACCTTGGGAACCATTAGGGTTGTGTGGAAATCCATCCGGTTTTCCTAGTGGATTTACATAACGAAGAACCACGCTGCCTGATTTTTCCAGACCTTCCAGCATCCATTCCTCACGGGAGACGAAGCGCCCTTCCCCATGGGCGACAGGCACAAAAAGGGAAGATAACCCTGTAAGAAATGGGCAGTTGCCAGGTCGAACTTCAAGGTGAACCCAACGAGTTTCGAATTTACCCGAGGTGTTATGGGCCAAAGTCGCCACAGGACCATCTTGATCGGGTTGTAAAATAAGACCTGCTTTGAGTAAAACTTGGAAGCCATTGCAAACACCTAGGATTAATTTTTCAGCATCACGAAATGCCCTAAGTTCGGTTTGGAGGAAATGGGTAAGCTGAGTTGCCAGTATTTTGCCTGCAGCAACATCATCGCCATAGGTAAAACCTCCCGGAATCACAAGGATTTGGAACTGCTTGAGGAGGGAAGGGTTTTCCCTAAGTTGAAGAATATGAATACGTTCTGGCTTGGCACCAGCTTTTTCGAAAGCAAAATGGGTTTCCATGTCGCAATTAGAGCCAGGGGCTCGAAGAATGAAAACTTTAGGAGATGCCATGATTTAGTTACCTGGAGTGCAAGAAATCAACCCTTTGATATTTTAGAAAATATGCTTGCTAAAAAAATATTATCCTAGAAATCATGCAGGAAACTGCTGTAAAACAGCTTGAAAATGAATGCTTTAAAAAATATTTATTCAAAGTGTTGACTCCACCGTTGGGAAGCCTATACTCAAGTTATCCTCATAACTGAGGAAATCAATTGCTAAGAAGTTAAAGTCAACGATTAGTGTTGGCCGAAACAACAAGGCAGTGTGGTCTCTGGCCACATTTAATGGATCTTTGACAATTCGATGATTATAGCCAAATAGCGAGGATGTGTCTGCTTAAAGTTAGGTAGACGCAATCCTTGCGAGTTATGAAGAAATTCATAACCTTTCAAGTTCTTTGAGCTAAACCAAATTTTAAGCGAACATCAGACTCTTCTGCGATTTGAACCGGAGAAACTTTCGCATGTCGAAAGTGGAACCGTTATTCAGAAGCCTTCGGGCTTCACGCATATATATTATTGAAGGGTTTGATCCTGGCTCAGAATGAACGTTGGCGGCGTGGATTAGGCATGCAAGTCGAACGAGCCTCTGGGGGGTAACTCCTAGAGGAAAGTGGCGAAAGGGGCAGTAATGTATGGGTAACCTACCTTGAGGTCTGGGATAGCTATTCTAACGGATAGGTAATACCGGACGGCCTGAGTTGTCGGCATCGATGATTTAGTAAAGGTTACGCCTCGAGAGGGGCCCATATGATATTAGCTAGTTGGTGAGGT